>Ga0302281_10001915_pt1 | contig 14988 bp, 5 predicted proteins | sample III_Fen_E1_2_FD_198762 | JGI IMG/M metagenome (GOLD analysis project Ga0302281, IMG submission 198762) | Peat permafrost microbial communities from Stordalen Mire near Abisko, Sweden - III_Fen_E1_2 | ecosystem: Environmental > Terrestrial > Soil > Wetlands > Permafrost | place: Sweden: Abisko...
TCGAGTTTGCCCGGTGCATACGGCACCTCCCAGGATACCATCTCGTATTTATCCACGGGTTTTTCGCCCAGCGATTTTCCGTTCTGCGAAAGTTCCACCGCGTCACCGTTCGCGAGCGCCATCACCTTGATGGGCTTGCCTTCCTGTCCCGGCCAGTTCCAATGCGGCACGAGCGTCAGGATGGGTTTGTTTTCCACCCATTGCGCCTGATGAAGGTAAAAGGCCATTTTAGGAAACCCGCAAAGATCCATGCAGCCAAAGAACGAGCCGGCGGACGGCCATTGGTAAGGCGTCGGCTCGCCACGATAATCAAAACCCGTCCACACAAAGCCACCGGCGACGAACGGGCGTTCTGCGATAGCCTGCCATGCGTCACGGTGCGTCGCACCCCACGGCGCACGCTCGGTGTCATAGGAACTGCGGATGTGCCGGTTGCCGTCGTTCACATATTCGCCACGTGTCATGAAGGCCGACGTATCCTCGGAACTCGTGATCGGCAGCGTGGGATGTTCCTGATGGAAGCGGTCATACGATCCCTGCTGGTAATTGAACCCGACCACGTCCACGGCCTGCGAGACATTCTCGGGATTGAACTGGCCGCCGCTCTGCGCCGCCGTCACCGGGCGCGTGGCATCAAGTTTTTTCACCACAGCACTCATGCGCCGCACCATTTGCATCCCCTGCTCCGTGCCCTGCATCGGTTCTTCGTTGAACACCGACCAAAGTATGACGCTGGGATGATTCCGGTCGCGCCACACCAGCCATTGTAGCTGGCGGATATATTCCGGACTGGTGTTGAAATTGCGGTTCTCGTCCATCACGAGCATTCCGAGCCGGTCGCACGCGTCGAGAAATTCCTTCGCCGGCGGATTGTGCGCGCAACGGTAGGCGTTCACGCCCATCTCCTTCAATTTGCGCAGGCGGAAATCCCACAGCGAATCCGGCACGGCCACGCCCAAGCCGGCGGCGTCCTGATGATTGCACACGCCCTTGAGCTTGAGGGGTTGGTCGTTTAGAAAAAAACCCCGGGCCGGGTCGAACCGGATCGTGCGGAAGCCGCAGGTGTTTGTGACGGCGTCCACGACCTGTCCGTCACGCGAAACGGCGGTGCGGATGGAATACAGCGTCGGCTCATCCACCGACCAGAGTTTTGGCGCGGTGACGGGAATCGTGAGTTTCGCCACGGCTTGATCCAGCACCGGCACCATCACGGAAGTTTTGGCGTGCGCGATGACATTTCCTTCTGGATCCACAAGCGTCACGGCCACTTCAGTCGGGGCGGCATCGTTCCCGGAATTTTCCAGCGTCGCCTCGACCGGGATCGTCCAGTCCCCGTTCGTGTCGCGGACCGGATTCGCGTAAATGCCGTCGGTGATGACATGAACCGGATTCCGTTTCACGAGCCAGGTGTGGCGGTAAATGCCCGCGCCTTCATACCACCAGCCCTCCATGTCGTTCGCATCCACGCGCACGACGACCGTGTTCAAGCTGCCGCCGTATTGCGCCATCGGCGTGATGTCCACATGGAACGACGTGTAGCCGCACCAATTGCGCGCGACCACCGTGCCGTTGAACCACACCGTGCAGTGCGTCGCCACGCCATCGAACTGCAGCTCTAGGTGCTTGCCGCGATCCGCCGTATCAAGTTTGAACTGCCGCCGATACCAGCCGATACCGCGTGGGCGATAACCCTGCGACAGATTTTCATTCTGATCAAACGGTCCTTCGACCGCCCAGTCGTGAGGCAGATTAAGTTCACGCCAGCCGGAAACATCGTAATCCGGCGCGGCCGCACCCCACGCCTTGCCCGCTTTGGCGTTTTGATACGAGGGGTCGTGCCCCTTGATGACGGGAAACGGAATGTCGCCCAGATGAAAGCGCCAGCCTTGGTCGAGCGACAACACTTCGCGAGGCAGCGCATCCGCCGCGCCCGCCGCCGTGGCCAGGGCCAACAATAAGCCAGCCACCACGCCGGCTATCCAGTTCAAGTTCGTTTGATTTTTCATTTTCGATAAATGTTCAGTGTCCGGCGTTCGCATCCAATGCCTCGCCAACCAGTCTTGGAATCACCGCTGAGGCGCGAAACGGATCCATCTTCGGCCAACCATTGGCCCGCCCAACGAACACACCGGCAATCCCGTGCCGTTTGTCTATCCACGGAAAAAATCCAGCGAACGACGGACTGCTCAAGATCACTGCGTTTCCTTTGTTATCCAAAACCAGACGCCATTCGCCTAGACCGTAAAGCGCCTTTTGCTTCTGGCCGAGCGTTTGCTCCGGATAATCCGGCTGGTTCACAAAAGAGCCGCGAATTTGATCGGCCTCCATTTCCAAAACCGCGTTCGTGGACAGCACGCGATGGCCGGCGAACACGCCGTCGTTAAGGATCATTTCCAGAAAGTTTATGTAGTCCGTCGCGTCGCTGCACGGAAACAAATCGCCGCCCACGATGCCCGAATACGTCCATAGATTGTGGCCGGTCACGGTCTTTTTCATTTGGCACGGCTTGGCAATGTTCTCGCCAAAAACCGTCAGCCACGGCTTGCCTTCCACCACTTCCACCGCGCGCGCGCCGGTCGCCAAATCCGTGCCGCCGTAGGAAAAGATTTCGCCGGGCTTCACGTCCGTGTGGCCGGCGGCAAGTTGCGCCGGAAACGTGTCAATTCCCAGATGGTCGTCGATCTGGATGTGATTGAGGCTACTGGTGTGCGCAAACATTTGGCGCAAGGTGTTTTCACCCGCCGGCGAATTGCTCAGCTCCCGGAGGTAAGTTGAAATCGGCTTGTCCAAATCCATTTTGCCTTGATCCACCAACGTCATCAATGTCGCGGCTTCCAGCCATTTCGAGGCCGACGCGATCATCACCGTGGTTTCGCGCGTGTAACCGTTCCAATAATGTTCATGCAGCGTTTTGCCGTCTTTGCCGACAATCAAGAAACCTGCGCCGGGATAATCGTTCTCATCCACCCACTGCTGGATTTGCGCGTCTACCTTGGAAAAATCAACCTCGGCGGCAACGCTGCCGAGCGGCCAGAGAATCAGAAATACATTTAATAGAAGGATGGCTTTCATCTTATTGTTTCGTTGCCAGACTGTTTATTCCTGTCAATTTTCGCCCAACAAAGCACCGTCACGGAATATGGTGGAAACGTGTGCTGCATTTCCGAACCGCAGCCCGTCAGCATGTAGGTCTCCGGGGAAATCTTCGCCGGCTTAGTGAAGGAGTTTTCATCAGTAAGCGCGGCGGCGGAAAGTTCCGTGCAAGTGTTGCCGCTGAATTCCCCATCGACACCAGCCAGCTTGATTCCCAACGCTTCGGCAGTCGCGGCGCGGTTCACGACTTTCAGGATCACGTCGCCAGAATCCTTCTTCAGCCCAGCGACGACATACAGCGTTGGAACAGCGTTGGTGGACGGCGGCAATTCCACCGGCAGCACCACATCAGGCCGGTTGCTGGCAAATATCCGCTGCACATGATAACTGGGCGTGCCGTAGCAGTGCGTGTTGTCGAAAACGATGTCGTCGGGCTTCCATTTTTCCCAATACGGATTTGCAAACAACGGCGCGTAGGAGCTCATCCGCACCACATCGGCGTTGCGTTCGAGGCCGGTCAGAAACGCCGCCTCGCCGAGCGCGGCGCTCATATTGCCGCTGCCGCCGTCGTTCTTGACGGCGTATTCGCCGACATAAATTTTCGGTTTCGAGCGGTCATAGCTGTCGTATTTGGTGGCGGCGTTGAAGAACCAGTCCGCGTTTTCGTAATAATGTTCGTCCACCAAGTCGGCGGGCGCATCCGGTTCGGTATGGATGTTAGCGACGGCCACGATATCCGGATAACTGGCCTTGATGGCGACGTAAAACGCCTGATAGCGCGGTAGATAATCACTGCGCGTGCCGCCGCCCCACCAGTAGCCCATGCCGTTTTCATTGCCGATCTCGACATATTTCAAATGGAACGGCGTGGGATGACCACGCTTCGCACGAAGCGCGCCCCATCTGGAAGTCACCGGTCCGTTGGCATATTCAATCGCATCGAGCACGTCCTGTATCCACGGCGCAAGCTGGTCTATCGGCACGAAATCTTTTTCTGCCATGCCGACATGAGCAACAAAAAGAGGTTCCGCGCCCAAATCCTCCGCTAGTTGCAGATACTCGTGAAAGCCCAGGCCGCCCGTCGAGCGGTAGCCCCAGATGTTCCACATTCCCGGACGCGCCGCCATGTCGCCCACCGTTTCCTTCCAACGCCACGCGTCCACAAGCCGGTGGCCTTCGGAATACGAGCCACCCGGAAAACGCAGCAGTCCGGGATGAATGTCCGCCATCATCTGAGCGAGATCGGATCGCAGCCCTCGATTCTTCCAAGTGTCCTTCGGAAACAGCGAAACCATGTCGAGCCATAACGTGCCGGGCTGGTCGGCGGAAAGAACGAGCCGCGCGTTGGAATCAGCTTTGTTCGGGATAAGGCTGGCTTCAAATTTTTTCCAATCCGCGCCGAAGCGTTCGAGAACTTGTTTCGCCAGCACTTCGCCAGCTTGAGTTTCAAGTGAAACCGTGAGACGACCGGAAAAATCCTGCGCGCGGCCACAAATGCTGAATTGGTATTCCTTGCCCGCCTGCACCGCGAGACCGTTGGCCGGACTGTTTTGCGCCGACGCAAATCGCTGTAAAAAAATTTCCGATTCATCGCGGATTTTTTCGTTCGGCACGCCTTTGAAACCCTGATTAAAAACGCCGACGCGACCGCCGCCCGTCTTTTCAATGTGAATTTTCAGGCTCGTCGGATTGTTCATGTTCAACGGCGACGACTTGTCGAGCGAGAACATGACAACCGCGTTTGAATTTTCCATCGTCGTCCACGCAAGCAGGCTGGAAAAGTCCTCGAACGAACGGTTCTGCACCATCTCGGCATAAAGCCCGCCATCCCCTGCCCGGTTGATATCCTCAAAGAACACGCCATAAAGGGTCGGACTAACTTGCGCACCAGGCTTGTCCACGTGAATAATGATTTCTCCAGCCAACGCCGTTGCAACCGCAAACACAGGCGGCAACAACACTAACAGGACTGGTTTCAAAATCGTCATCTCGATCAGCCGGTCAGCGGGTGAAATCAGTGCGGAACATGAGCGTGCCCAGACCCGGATGGTCGCTGTTGGTTTTCTCCGGCTTGTAGCCGGCGGTTTCGACGACCTGCCGGCAGTAAACCGGGTTCAAGCCGGCCACCGTGAACAAGTGGACCGCCATTTCCCAGACCGGGGAAAATCTGCCACGGCCGCTGGCCGAAACTCCGCCAGGATACTTGGTGACATCGTTGCAGTATTCATAAAACGGATGATACGGCACGTCATTTCCCAGATTGTATTTGGCGGTGTATTCAAAACCGGTGAACAGCCGGTTCGAGCCGCTGACACCATAATCCCGCACCCCGCTGTCGTCGTTGTAGCTGACCAGATTCACGCCTTGATTCCACGCCACCAGCGCGGTTTCCAGCAGGTGCGCGATGCCGCCCTGTGAATGCGGCTGGTCGCGTCCGCTCTCGGCATTCTCACCGGTGGCGTCAATGTATTGCGTCACCCCGCAGCAGCCATCCTTCAACGAACCGTTGACGACAAAACCGTATTTGTAAACATCCACGGCGGCGGCGAACATCTCCCGGTCATCGCAGAATACCGACATCGACATGATGCCCGCCATGCAGCTCGTGCCCCAGTTGGCCGACGCACCGTTTTTGATGCGCGGATAAACCACCTGCTTGAACCATGTCTTGGCTCGGATGACATTCTGGGTCGGCCAGCCAGCGGCACCGTTGAAACCATAAGCCAGAATTTCCGCCGCGTTGGCCATTTGATTTGCCCCGATGCCGTTGCGCATCGTCGTGGGCGCGGCGGACTCGACGGTGGAAGTCCACGCGTCAATGATCCGCTCCGACGCCCGGGCGTAGGTGATGTCGCCGGACGCCACCCATTTGATGGCGAGCACATATGCCGCGTGGCCGTCATTTTGAATCGAGTAGGCGTCGGTGACATCTTTGGCAACTCTCGGCTGGTAATTTGTGTTCGCATCGGCAGATTTGAGAGCGTTCCACGCCTCCAACCAAGGCTGTTTTCCTGCCGCCACATTTTCCCGCACGCGTTCAAGTTCGGCCTCGGTATGCCAGACTCCGGGATGAACAAAGTTACCAGACATTTTTTTTGATTGAACCAGCGGCGTGAGCGTGAGGTTGCGAAAATTCATCACCGAGCCACCCTTCATTTTCACCGGCTTCACCGTGAAGGTCGTGACGCCGGACTTGGCGATTTCGAGCTGGCCAAGTTTCACCGTGCGATAACCGCCCCAGCCGCCCGTGCCTTCGGCCACGCCAGAAACGCTTTGATCGCCGGCGACCACGGCGTATTCGCTGCCAGAACGATCCGACTCCACGGAATATGTCACGGCCACGTCAAACGTGCCGGGGCGCGTGATGTTCAATTCCCATTTCAAATAATCCTTCGGGTTCGTCCAGTAACCGATGTTCTTCACGTCGCCGCCTTCCAACGCAGCAGTTTCACCGACGATCCCGGCATCCTCGGCCGTGAGCCGGATGATGCCGTCGGCGGCCAGTTGCGGCATCGGCGGCGGCGCGAATTGTAATTCACCGGTCGGCTCAAGCACGATGACGCTGGCAATCTTGTCCGGCGCATTCGGCGGCAGATCTAAAACCAAGCCGCTGTCCGTCGCGTCGAATTTTAATTTTTCGCCCGGTGCGGTGAGCAGCCACGCTTCGGCTTTTGCATTCAACAACGGCACAAGCAGTTTACCATCCGCCGGCCAGTCGAAAACGTGCAGGTAAAGTTTCCCGTCCTTCTGCGTGCAGCGTCCCCACTTGAGCTGCTTGGGGAAAGGACTGGCGCTCGAACCAAAAATTGCCGCGCCGTTGACCTTGAGCCATGCGCCCATTTCCTTCAGCCGCTCCACCTCCGGCGCGGGAACCATCCCGGTCGCGTCCGGACCGACGTTGAGCAGAAAATTTCCGCCCTTGCTGGCGATGTCAATCAGATCATGGAGCAGCGCTGCAGTGGACTTGAAATTCGTGTCGTTGGATTTGTAGCCCCAGGTGTCATTGATCGTCATGCACGTTTCCCAATCGCGGCCGGGAATGCCGTTCGCGGGAATCGTCTGCTCCGGCGTGCCGTAGTCGCCCGTGCCAGTGCCAAGCCGGTCGTTGGTGATGATTTTCGGTTTGAGCTTCAGTTCGTTTTCAAACAGCGCGATGCGCGCCGCCGTCATCTTGTCCGGCGTGTCCCACCACAGCACGTCTGGAAATTCGCCGTAATTGCCCAACAACTCGTGAACCTGCGGCGCGGCCACGGTGCGCAGATATTCGTCATAATCGCCCTTCTGCGCCGGATCCCAGGCGGGCTTGCGGTAAATCGCGCCGCCTGGATGTCCCCAATCCTGCGATTGCGAATAGTAAAATCCGAGCTTCATGCCCTGCCGGCGGCAGGCGGCGGCCAGCTCGGCGAGCGGATCGTGGTGGAAGGGCGTGGCGTCGTAAATGTTGTAGGCGCTGACGCGGCTATGAAACATCGCGAAGCCGTCGTGGTGCTTGGCCGTGATGACGATATATTTCATGCCCGCGTCTTTGGCGGTCTTCACCCATTCATCGGCGTTGAAATTCGTCGGATTAAATTCCTTCGCGTAGCCGGCGTATTCGGCCAGCGGAATCTCGGCGTTGTTCATGATCCATTCGCCGATCCAGCCGACGTTTTTGCCGTGATACGTTCCAGCGGGCACGGCGTAAAGCCCCCAATGGATGAACATGCCGAAGCGCGCCTCGCGCCACCATGTCATGCGGGCGTCACGTTCGGCCTTAGTCTCGGTCGAGCCAGCAAGTTTGCCGGGGTTGAAAACCTGATTCGCCTCCACATGACCGGCTACGGGAGCGTCGGCGGCTGAAGCCGGCGCGACCGCGATGCCGGAGCCAAACGCCAGCAGGAGCCCGCACCTGCGAAGTGCCGCCCGTAACTTTAACAATGCTATTTTCATAATAATGAGTTGTCGGCCTGACATCATATGTTTTTTAATCTTCCGGACCGGCAACGCTGTTTCAGCAGCAGGTCTGCTTTCATTTTCCATCCCACCTGAATTCCTCCCCGGTCTTGGGCATTATTTTCCGTGAAGCCGCGCCATAACGGAGCGTGGCCGGGTTTCCGATAAGCGATGTCACCTTCGCTGAAACGAGCTTCCCGTCCTGCCATTCCATGTCCACAGTGAAACCGCCGCGCGCGCGCAAACCTTTCACCGAGCCGTCAGGCCAGGCGGTCGGCAGCGCGGGCAGCAGTTGAATTTCGCCGTTGCCGCTTTGCAGCAGCATTTCCGCGATGCCCGCCGCGCCGCCAAAATTGCCGTCTATCTGAAACGGCGGATGCGCGTCGAACATATTCACATAGGTGCGCTCCGGGCTTAACAGGAATTTCAAAATCCCCAGCGCGTGATCGCCGTCGCCGAGATGCGTCCAGAGACAGAATCGCCAGGCGGTCGCCCAGCCGGTCGCGCGGTCGCCGCGAATCTCCAGCGACTTTTTCACGGCGGCGGCCAGTTCCGGCGTGCCGCGCAACGAGATGTCGCGACCGGGATACAGCCCGTAAAGATGCGAGACATGGCGCTGATGAATGTCCGGCGCCTGCATGTCCCAATCCTCCAGCCATTCCTGCAACTGGCCCGCGCTGCCGATCTGGTTTGGCGCGAGCTGTGCGCGCGTGGCGGCGACCTGCTGGCGAAAATCCTTGTCCACGCCAAGAATTTCCGACGCCTTGATCGTGTTGGCAAAAAGGTCACGGAGGATTTGCATGTCCATCGTCGGTCCGTCAACGACCGCCGCGCCGAACGGATGGTTGTTCTCCGGCGACATCGAGGGGTTCGTCACGAGCCATTTGTGCTTCGGCTCTTCCACGAGCGTGTCGAGAAAAAATTCGCTCGCGCCCTTCAGCACGGGATAAATGTTTTTCAAAACTTTTTTGTCGCCGCTGAATTCATAGTGATCCCACAGCGACAAACTTAACCACGCGCCGCCCATCGGCCACATGCCCCAGTTCGGCCCGTCCACCGGCGCGGTCGCCCGCCACAGGTCGGTGTTGTGATGCACCACCCAGCCGCGCGCGCCATACATCACCTTCGCGGTGCGCGCGCCGGTCTCGGTCAAATCGTTCACCATCGCGATGAGCGGCTCGACACATTCGCCGAGATTGGCGACCTCGGCGGGCCAGTAATTCATTTCGGTGTTGATGTTGATCGTGTATTTGCCGCCCCACGGCGGTGTCATGCTGTCGTTCCACAGGCCCTGCAAACCGGCGGGCTGCCCGCCGGGACGTGAACACGAAATCAGCAAATAACGCCCATATTGAAAATAGAGCGTCGCGAGCTGCGGATCGTTGCCGTCGGCAAAATGCCGGATGCGTTCCTCGGTCGTGAGCTGCATCGCGTCGCTCTTGCCGAGATCAAGTGAAACGCGCTGGAACAACTGCTGATGATCGGCCATCTGCGCCTGATGAAGCGCGGCAAAAGTTTTTTCCGCCGCGTCCCCAATTTGTTTTTTGACGATGGCTTCAGGATCGCCGGTCAAGTCCTTATAATTTTTGTAGCTCGTCGCAGCGGCGATGAACAGCGTGACCGAATCCGCGTCGCTGACGGAAACCGAATTGGTCTCCGCCGAAACTTTCCCGCCCTGCGCCAGCACCTTCACGCGCGCCTGAAATTTCAACGCGCCCTGGACGCCTTGTGCATTGCCGTTGACACCGCGCATGACCAATGTGTTTCCGTCTTCCGTTTGCACCGTCGTCTTTTGCGGCGTCTTCATTCCGGCGGCGAAGGAAATTTTTCCGGGCTGATCCGCCGTGAGCCGCACGACGATTACCTGATCCGGCGCGCTCGCAAAAACTTCGCGGATGAACTTCACGCCGCCGCTCGTGTAACTCACCGTCGCCGTCGCCGTGTCGAGGTTCAAATCGCGGCGATAATTTGTCACTGCCGCGTTCTCCGGAAAATCCAGGAACAAGCTGCCGACCGTTTCATACGGCATATTGCCAAGCGGACGCCCCATGATTTTCTGGCTGATGAAATTCGCCGCCGCGCTGTATTTTCCGTCAAACACCAGTTGCCGCGCTTCCGGCATTGCCGCCAGCGCGTCGGGACTGTTCGGATTGTAAGGCCCGCCGGCCCAGAGCGTGCCTTCGTTGAGCTGCAAGCGCTCCTGATTGATGCCGCCGAAAACCATCGCCGCGATGCGACCGTTGCCGACCGGCAGCGCATCCGTCCAGCCGTTCGCCGGTTTGTGATAATACAAACTCAACGGCTCGTCCGGCGCGGCAGACCGGCCTTCGAGTTTCGCGACGACCTGCGCCGGCGGTTTTGGACGCGCCGCCCAAGTTTTCGCATCGGTCAAGGTGATGGCGCGCAGATTCAAAACATAATCGCGCGGCTTGTTTTTTGCGACGACGCCGACCATGACTTCGCCCGGTTGTTCGATTTTCACAACGCCGGCGTCAATCGTCTCGTAATCCGTCCAGCCTTCGGTTGAAACCGGCTTCACGGAAAGTTTTTGCGCGCCGACGGAAATTTCCAGATCGCCGCCCGCCGCGCCGTCCGACGCCGAGTAAGTCATCTCGACGTGATAACTTCCGGCGTTGGTGATGTTCGCCTGCCATTCCACACGGTCGGCAGGATTCGACCAGACGCCGAGGTTCGCCTCGCCCCCGGAATTTTCGAGGCGCAAGGTGTCGCCGATGATTTTGGCGGCGGCCGCGCCGAGCCGGATCGAACCACCGACGGGCGACGCTTCCGCTGCGGAAGCCGGACGGCCAAAGCCGCCAATTTGCAGGGCGGCCATGAGCGTTAACAGAAACTGAACAGCGGTTTTTTTCATAAAGTAGTTAGCGGGCAATAATTTTATCGCGTGGTCTTCGGGGAAGTGAACGGTTCTCGCGTAAATGTCAGCGTGCCGATGCCCGCATTGTCGCCGTTGGTCACTTCCGGCGCATACTTGTCACGCACCATTTTCGTATAGGGCGCGGGGATTCCCTTCCGGTTGACATAATGGTTGTAAATCATTTCATACATCGGCGAGAACTTGCCCCGTCCGGCGGATGAAATGGAACCCTTGAAGTTGCCATGGCAATCCGTGTAAGGAATGAATTCGACATCGTAGCCAAGATTATACTTTGCCACATATTCGTAGCCCTTGAGCAGCAGGTTGTCGTAAGCGCCATACAGATCATCCCCTTGATTCCAGGCGGTCTCACAGACTTCGCCCAAATGCGCCAGCGCACCTTGCGAATGGCCCTGGTCGCGGTAGCTGTCGCCGTTCTGGCCGTTGGCGAAGACATATTCCTTGAGGCAGGACTTGCCGCAGCCGGGATCGGTTTCTCCGCGATCCTCCAAATACATTTTACAACCCAGATTGTAAATGTCCCGGTCGTTGCAGAAAACGCCGATGCCAACCAGCGCCGACAAACAAGGCGTGCCCCAGCCGCCGCCACCGTTTTGCTTGATCACCGGAAACACAAGCTCCTTGAAAAATTTCTCGCACCGGCCAGCGTCTTCGGGAGACCAGCCTGCCGCGCCGCGGTCCGCATACCGGAGAATCTCGGCGGCGTTTACCATTTTCGTTGCTCCCAAGCCGACGCGCAGGGTGTCATTCGGAATAGCCTTCACTTCCGACGTCCAGGCGTTGATGATCCTGATGGCGGCAGCGGCATATTTTTTGTCGCCGGAAACCATCCATTTGACCGCCAGACAATACGCCGCATGACCGTCATTTTGCAGCGCATAGGAATCAGTCACTTTTGCTTGGACATGAGGTTGGTAATCCACCCCGGCCTGACTGTCTTTGAAAGCCACCCAGGCGCTCTTCCACGGCTCTTTGTCAGCCGCCACATTTGTTCGTATGCGGTCAATGTCGGCCTGCGTGTGCCAGTTCCCGGGATGCACAAACGGTTGCGCGGCCTGAACCGCGCCGCACAGAAATGCCAGCAGCAGGCTGATGGTAGCGAGAATTGGAATCGGTTTCATGTTTGATAAATTCTTAATGCGGGCTGGTCGCGAAATCATTGTTTTGGCCGCGCAGACCAGGTCTTTTCATCCGTCAATGCCACTCCGCGCAGATTCAGAACAAAATCGCGCGGCTTGGATTTCGCGGTGACGACGATTGTGATTTTGCTCCGCTGCCCAAGAGAGGCCGGCCGCTCAAACAGTGATTTCTCAATCATGTTGTGGCAGGCAATCACCAGTCCGCGCACCTGTTTACAATCCGGAGGCACCCACAAAAACGCCCGCCGGTCAGGAATGCTCGGCGCGGGCACTGACCAGGGCCAGACTGCGGCAGAGTGTGAAAACAGACACCAGCAAAGTGTCAAGAACAGGAATAGAATAGAGTTTCGCTTCATGATAAGCTTGCCGCGAGCTTGCCAGAATTCAGCCAAGTTGGGCCTGTTCCGACCCGACTCGGTTCAGAATCATTTGCTGCGGAACTGAAGGGGGACAGCATTGCGATCACGGCTCCGCTTTGTCGGTTCCGAACAGAGTGTAGTAATGGTGAAGCCATAATTCTGGTGACCATCAATCAATGCTTGACTTCACGATGTCAAATGCTGTTTCCATTTATGCATGTGTTCATTTACGGTTGTTTATTGTGGGGCGGCGGCCAGTCGAATGTTGTCAAGCAAGATAGTGTTGTCTCCTCCGCGTTTATTGGTGCCGACAAAGGATAGCGTCTGGCTCACGGCTGAGGCTTTAAACGTGGCCGTGTAATCGGTATAAGTCGTCGCGGTCTCATCTGGTGAATAGTCGCCAATCGACCGACCGTCCAGGTTTATCTGCCAGGTTTGCCCGCCGTTATTGGAACTGACGCGCTGTGCGGCTGAAAATGTCAGCGTATAGACCGTGCCAGGAACAAGTCCGCCAATGGTTTGGCTGATTGTGCCGGTTCCCTGCAGAATGGCAGCCTGTTCTCCTTCGGGAATCTTGGTGAGATTCGCCCCAGTATAGCCGCTGCCGTTGCGTGTAATTCCCGAGCCGTTAAATCCCTCTGCGGCAGTGAAGTTCCAACCCGCACCTGCTGGGTTGATGACATAATCCCTGATTGTCGGCGTTTCAAATCCAAAGTTGACGATGGTCGCGGGTGTCGCGCTGGATTTCACACCACGGCTTTCGCCAAGTCCATTCACGGCAAACACTTCGTAATAATAGGTTGTGCCATTTTTCAACCCGGTATCGGTGTAAGTGGTGCTCTTGAGATTTTTGACGAGGGGCGAATAGCCGGTGTCCGGTGCGGTCGCGCGCCGGATAAGATAGCTAGTGCCATTGACTGATGGAGTCCAGATGAGAACGACCTTGCCAGATTGAGCAATAGCCGTGAATCGGCCGGGTGCCACCGCTTCGTCACGGGAGGAGAAGTTGTAGGCACCGGAGCCAACCGCATAGACCGCCGCGCCATTTTCCATCCGAAGAAACCTTACTCCGGGAGCGATCCCTGCCGACACGCCGCCCTCCTTGACGACTGCCGCGCCGGCGGCGGGAACATGGATTGTGGCAGTCGAACCCACCGGAATGGTGACTTTCATGGTCAATCCTGCCGGACCGTGAGTCCAACTACTCACGATGTCACCGCGGATGGAATGATACGACGCCTCCGCCCAGGTAAGATCCCCCACGAGCGCTGGCTTGATGACAATTTTCTCAAATCCCGGACCGGCTGGATTGCATTGGATGCCCGCGAGGTCATGGTAGAACCATTCGTTGATTTGCCCAAACATGAAATGATCCTGTGAAGCGTTGCCGCCGTTCCATGCTTCGGTCAAACTGGTCTTGCCCAGTTTGACTTGCAACCCATAGCCCTGGGTGTCGGTTGAATAAGTGGTGTAGATAAAATCGGAACGCCCTTCGTCCGCCAATGCCCGCAGAAGATACCGAAAACTCACTTCCCCGGCGGTGGTTCCTTTCGCCCGCATATCCTCTAGCAAACGATTCAAGACGACTGACCGGTTAGCTGGGTCTGTCATATTCATCGCCAATGGAAGGCAAAGCGATCCTTGAGCGCCGCTAGCGTAGTTGGTGGTGGTGGCGTCAAAATATTTCTGATCGAAGGCTTTTAAGATTTCGGATCCTAGCTGCTCGAACTGAGCCGCTTCATCCGCCTTGCCCAGAACATTGGCGATTTGCGCCAGAATCTGGCAATCCTGATAATAAAAGGCGGTGTCGGTCAATCCAACCGGAGTGAGCGTTGGCTCGCCTTCACTGTGGTTATCATACCAGTCGCCCAAGCCAAAGCTGACGATATGATTCTGCGCCCGCCGCGTGATGTAATCAAGGTAGCGCTTCATGCCGGCGTAGCGGTCCGCCAGCAATTGGACATCGCCCTCAAACTCATATTGCTGCCAGGGAACAATGATGCAGGCGCTGCCCCACTCGATGGGCGTGGTGAATTTGCCCTCGTCCCATCTGTAGTAATTCGGCACCAACGAAGGAACCAGCCCGTTCGCCCGCTGGGCGTCGAACATATCGTTCACCATCTTGCCGAACAACGCCGACATGTCAAAGTTATAGCGCAGGGCCGGACCATTGAGATGATCTTCTTCCAGCCAGCCAAGTTTCTCGCGATGCGGACAGTCGGTCATGATACTCATCATGTTGTTCATTTGCGCCCAGCGAATGAGGCTGAAAACCTTGGTGAAAAGATCGTTGGAACAGGCGAATTCACCCACTGATGGCGAATCCGCCCGGATGACGTGTCCCTCGACGGCGGTGACTTCAGGTTGGCTGGCCGTGCCTGGCGCAGCCTGGGTTTCGACCCGCAGATAGCGACCGCCGCGATAATAGAATTTCCATAGGTTTGTTTCCTCGCCTTTCCCATTCAAAGTGTAAATGCAATAAGAATCGTTATTGCACATCCGTTCATTGATATCGCCGTTATCGTTGACCAGTTCGGAAGGGGTCACTTTCACCGTGGCACCGGCAGCA
>Ga0302281_10001916_pt1 | contig 14982 bp, 10 predicted proteins | sample III_Fen_E1_2_FD_198762 | JGI IMG/M metagenome (GOLD analysis project Ga0302281, IMG submission 198762) | Peat permafrost microbial communities from Stordalen Mire near Abisko, Sweden - III_Fen_E1_2 | ecosystem: Environmental > Terrestrial > Soil > Wetlands > Permafrost | place: Sweden: Abisko...
TTCTGGAGTTTAATCTGTTCCTTGACCTGCTGGATCTGGGTCATGATGAGGGCAATCCGTGACTCCATGTCTGCGATACCTTGTTCCGGGGTGCGAACGAGCGGGTGTGGATGGAGCTGCGCGGGAAACCGACGGATCGAGGATAAAAGGTCACCATATGCCCTATGTTGGACTGGGATTGTCCCATCAGGTTGCTCGTGGATCGGTCTAAACGCCCGGGCAGAAGCGGTATGTTCGCACCCGGCCTGACGACACGACCGCTGACAATTTATTGCAGGTCAAAACGTGTTGACCGGGATCCGAAGGCAGGGCGGCCACCGGGGACGAAGGTCGCCTTTTCAACGAAACGGAAATTCACACATCCAGCTTCCAACCGATTGAGAAACGATTTAGATTGCGGCGGTCTGGATACGAAATAAAATGAAGCAGAGCAACCATGCCCGTCACCATTCGAACATTCGAACAAGCGCAGCTAGATTTGGCAGCCATATTTCGCATGGCTCAATATTCCTGTCGTCAGTTGACCATATTGAGCGGCAGCCGGAGCTGCTTCCTTACGCGCATTATCTTCGTCTGGCATGGAATGAACTGGATTTGAGCGGAGTGTTGTGTGTAGATGGCCGTCCGACGGTTTATCTTTGCGAAGGCACGCGCTTTACCACGGAACAAAAACGCGAAAAACATCGAAGTGTTTGGAATCAGGGCTTGGTGCCATTGCTGATTTTTCTGACACCAAACAACGTTGAAGTTCACAGCACCGTCAAAAAACCGGCGAATCCCGCTGGTGCCGACGACAAAACCGATTTGCCAAGCCTGATAACCGACTTGGGCAATATTGCGGGAACATTGGAGTGCGCGCATTTGATGCGTTCCATCGAGACCGGCCAGTTTTTTCAAGACCGTCCACAATTTTTCCCTTCGAACGAAACAGTTGACCGTTGCCTGATTGAAAATCTCGTCCATACCGCCCTGAGACTGAAGGATGCCGGCTGGGAACCAAAACATGCTTACGCGTTGCTGGGCCGCGCATTGTTCGTGTCATTTTTGGAAGCACGGAAATTTATCAAACCCCACTATTATCCGACGGGCACGAAATGCCTGACCGACATCCTGGCGCGACCGACCGTGGCGGAAGCCAAGCAACTGCTCTACCGGGAATTTTTTCAAAAACTCCGCCACGAATTCAACGGCACGATGTTCGACGCCGCGCTCGTGGCGGAAGAACGGGACATAAAAAAAACGCATCTCGACATTCTCGCTGATTTTCTGAACGCCAACGACATGAAGACCGGCAATCTGACGCTGGACTTCTGGGCTTACGATTTCCGTTTCATTCCAGTGGAGACCATCAGTGCTATCTACGAGGAGTTCATGAAGGACAACCTCGACAAAAAACGGCGCGACGGCGCATTTTATACGCCCCGGCATCTTGCAGAAACCACGCTGCACATCGCGTTGGAAAATCGTTACGCTCAAACGGCCAACTGGCGGACACTGGATCCGGCTGTGGGATCGGGAATATTTTTGGTCGCCATGTTCAATCTGCTGGCGGAGCAATGGCTGCGTCAAAATCCTGACGCAAGCAAGCAGACTAAGGCAAAAGAATTGCTGAAAATTCTGCAAACGCAGATCTGCGGTGTGGATGTTAATCCCGTGGCCTGCCGCATTGCCGCCTTCAGCCTTTATCTCGCACTCTTTGAAAAACTCCACCCGACGGACGTGGATGAATTTAAAAAACATATCCGCGCCGACCATTTCCTGCCTCTGTTGCTCTGGGAAAAAGATGGCGAACCACCGGAGACGCCTGTGGTGCTGAACGGTGATTTCCTCAAAGATAAATTGCCGCTGAAAAATAATTTCAACTTGGTCATTGGCAATCCGCCGTGGGAAAGCCGTGGCGACAAACAAATCGCGCTGCATTTTGCCAAACGCTCGCCGGATTTTCTTTGCACTGATGGCATTGGTTGCCTGTTGTTGCCCTCGACTATTCTGGTGAATCGGCATGGAACGCTCGATGGTGATTGGTTTCGCACTGTGGCGGTTGAAAAAATGGTTCAACTTGCTGATTTCCGTTTTGTATTGTTTGAGGCCACGCATCCGTGTTTCATCCTTCGCTATCGCAAAGCGACGCCCACATTGGAGCATACCATCGCCTATGAGACGCCAAAACTAAATCGCTTTGACCGCCGAACCGGTGTGATAGTGATTGAGCCGGATGATCAAAAGCTCGTGCCGCAAAACGACGTGGTTGAAGCAATCTTACTTAAAAAATTGCAAGTCGGTTGGAGCAGAAAATTTTGGGGTACGCAACGTGATGAAGCTTTTTTAAGGCGACTGGATTTTTTACCGTCACTGTCTGAATTGGTAGGTGTTCGAGGGAAACAAAAGCGATGGCTTGGGGGAACTGGATTTCAGCCATATCACGAGAACCGCAAACGCGATAATTATGAGCCGGTTTCGCTCCCCTGGCCGTTGGATGAGCCATTTTTGGATGCCAACAGCAAAGGCTTGGATTTAGTCGTATTTGAGGACCAATTCATTACTGTTGGTGAAAAACTCGAAGAATTAGGAGCTTCTACAAAAAAAGTTTTGTTTGCACGAACGGAGGCCAATTTCACACCTCCGATGGTGCTATACAGTCAAGGATTTACAAAAATAGCTTATTGTGCAAGAAAAGTCCGCTTTCAAAATGCGCTTCGATCAATCACTGGGCCGAGCAGCGATGCAGACCTTTTAAGGTTCCTTACAGCCATCATGGGTTCGCGGTTAGTCGAATATCAAGCGTTTCACTCTGGTTCCAGCAATGGGATTGGGCGCGAGCAATTTAATCTTTATGAGAGCCTTAATTTGCCATTCCCCTTGCCTGATCATGAACTTGCCGTTGAAAATTCGGCTGAAATTGTTATTGAAACGGCAGCAATTTTCAAAGAAGTGGAACATGTCGGGAAAAAGGCCGATGCGAAAACCAGAGCCACGTTGATGAAGAACGCGTGGGTCAAACTTGAGCCACTCGTCGAATCTTATTATCGCGTGACGGATACTGAACGCATCCTGATTGAAGACACAATCACGCTCTGGCAACCGAGCATCCATCGTTCAAACCTTGATAGTGACGTTCCCTCGCTCGCGTTTCCCGAACTTCCCGACCGTGAGCGGTATGCTAACACGCTTTGCGATGTGCTGAACCGCCGCGCCCGTAAGCAAGGCATCCGCATTCGCACCGAAAGTATGGCATCTAGAGAACTGAACCTTATCTTTTTCACGGTCATCTTTGGAAATGAAACCAAACCACACAGAAATGCCGGTGGCAATAACGAGCTTTGGAAAGCGCTAAAAAAAGTGGACGAAGCAGCGCAACGTGAAATTGGACCGTTCAATTATCTCCGTGGCTTTAATTACTTCCAGCGTGACAGGCTCCACATCCTAAAACCCGCCACTATGCGCAACTGGTCGCGCACGTCCGCGCTCAACGACGCCGACGCCATCTTTGAGCACTTGAATTCAAGGGGAAAATGAAATTCACCATCTCCAGCGGACAGCTAGCAGCAGAGTTTAATCCGTTCGGAGACAATTATCTGTCGGAAATTCTGGAGGCGGTAGCCGTAGCTTGGTCGCGGATGAAGCCGCCGAAACTGCGCGAATGGGAAGACGATATTACATTTCGTTTAGCGGGACGGTTGCAAAATGATCCAACATTCAGTGAACTACCTTACGATATTGTTCCGCAATATTGGCTGCTTGGCTTAAATGGCCAGCGACTCGGTCGTCTCGATTTGCGCTTCAAACATTGCCAATCGCAACGCGACTACTTTGCGTTTGAATCAAAACGTCTCCATGTATCTTATCCCGGCGGTAGCATTTCACCCGAATATGCCGTGTATGCAGGTGATGACGGAATGATGGCTTTCATAGAAGGGCAATATTCAAAAAAACTAGCTTCTGCTGGAATGCTTGGCTATGTGATGGACGGAAACACGACGAAGGCATGGGATGGATTGGCTGCACGCATTGAGGAGCGGCGCGATTCCTTGTGCTTGCGCGCAACGTCCAAACTTGCCAAATCCACTCTGGCACAAGCCGTCAGCAAGGGACTCACAGGAACGCATCTGGGCGAAACGCTCCATGACTTGAAAACTCACGCCCTTCGTCTTTTTCACATGTTGTTACCGGCGGCCACAAGTTCATGATGCGGTGAAGAGAGGAATACGCGAATCTTCCATCCACATTTCCTGCTGGCCAATAGATACCGCCAGTAGCGGACAATGTCCGGGCATGATTTTCAAGCACTTCAATGAGCTGGTGCAGCCGGATGTGGCTATCTTTTGATTCATTAGGAGTTTGTAATCCTGGCTGGCTTCATGGGAAACCTCCTCTGACTTGCCGCCACTTGGCCTGCTCAAACCGCTGGCGCAACAAATTACGCAGTGAGCGCGGCAGGCCAGCTATTTTTTCCATTGCCAGATGTTTTGCCCTCGAAATCTCGCCAGACCATCCGTCGGTGTGTTTGTAATTGCCATATTACTTTTGCGGATTACGATGCCCGCGAACCTGCATGGCAAAACCAAACAGTCAGAAAAAGGCGGACGGTTCGGCGCTGGACTTCGAAGCCCAGCTTTGGGCGGCGGCGGACAAGATGCGCGGGCACATGGACGCTTCGGAATACAAGCACGTCTGCCTTGGCCTCATCTTCCTGAAATACATCTCCGACGCCTTCGAGGAAAAGCGCGAGCAACTGCTGTTCGGCTTCTCCAATCCCAAGGGCGAATGGTTCATCAAGGACGAACCGCAGCGCGCCGAAGCCGCCGAGAACCGCGACGAATATCTGGCCGCAAACGTCTTCTGGCTGCCGCCCGAAGCCCGCTGGCACACCATCAAGGCCAAAGCCAAGTCGCCGGAGATCGGCAAGGTCATTGACGAGGCGATGGGCGCGATTGAGCGCGAGAATCCCACGCTCAAAGGCGTGCTGCCGCGCGATTACGCCCGGCCCAGCCTGGACAAAGTCCGGCTCGGCGGACTCGTGGACATTATCAGCAACATCGGCTTCAACGAATCGGCGGCGAAATCCAAAGACGTGCTTGGGCGCGTCTATGAATACTTTCTCGGCAAGTTCGCCAGCGCGGAAGGCAAGGGCGGCGGCGAGTTTTACACCCCGCAATGCGTCGTGCAGGTGCTCGTCGCCATGCTCGAACCCTACAAAGGCCGCGTGTTCGATCCGTGCTGTGGTTCGGGTGGCATGTTCGTGTCCTCGGAAAAATTCGTGGAAGAACACGGCGGACGCGTGGGCGATATTGCGGTTTACGGGCAGGAATCCAACTACACCACTTGGAAACTGGCGCGGATGAATCTCGCCATTCGCGGCATTGACGCCAATCTCGGCCCGCGCAACGCCGACAGCTTCCGCGCGGATTTGCATCCCGACCTCAAGGCCGATTTTATTCTCGCCAACCCGCCGTTCAACATGAGCGATTGGGGCGGCGAAAATCTACGGCAGGACGTGCGATGGAAATTTGGGATGCCGCCGGTAAGCAACGCCAACTACGCCTGGATACAACATTTCATCCATCACCTCTCGCCCGTGGGCGTGGCGGGATTCGTCATGGCCAACGGTTCAATGTCCACGCAAACCTCGAACGAAGGCGAGATTCGCAAGGCGTTGATTGAAGCCGACCTCGTGGATTGCATGGTCGCGCTGCCCGGCCAGTTGTTTTTCACCACGCAAATCCCCGTCTGCCTCTGGTTTCTGGCCCGCGACAAGAAGAACAACAAGTGCCACGACCGGCGTGGAGAAACGCTATTCATTGATGCTCGGAAAATGGGAACACTGGTTGACCGCGTGCATCGGGAACTGACTGCCGAAGAGATTGCTAAGATTTCTGAATGCTACCACGCGTGGAAATCCAAAGCCGCGAAACCGGCTTACGCTGACGAACCCGGCTTCTGCAAATCCGTGAAGCTCGAGGAAGTTCAAACGCATGGTTACGTCCTCACGCCCGGTCGTTACGTCGGTGCAGCGGACGTTGAAGAGGACGGCGAACCGTTCAAACAAAAGATGAAACGACTCACGGCAACCCTGGAAGAACAATTCGCGGAGTCGGCGAAGCTGGAGAAAGCTATTCGGAAGAACCTAGAGGAACTCAGCCATGCCTGATGAATGGAATAGTTATCGCTTGGAAGAGGTTTGCGATTTCATAAATGGCTTCGCATTCAAGAGCACGGACTACGTTCCCCCTTCTAACGACACGATTGAAGTTCTTCGGATGGGCTACATCGAACGAGGAGGTGGATTCAAGGAAGACGATTCGCCAGTTTTTGTCCCGCGTAAATATGGCCGAGATTTGACCAAGTTCTTCCTACAAACCGGCGATATCGCAATCGCGATGACAGACATGAAAGATCGTGTCGCCATTTTAGCAAACACTGCGTGGATTCGTGAGGCTGGTCGGTTTGCGCTTAATCAACGAGTCGGTTGCATTCGGGTGAAGCGACGTGATTTGGTGAATGCTCGATTTCTCTATTTCTATTCCAACTGGCAACCGCACGTTGACTATCTCCGGTCAAGAGCGAACAGCGGTGTGCAAGTAAACCTTTCAACCTCTGCCATCACTCAGTCGGAAATCCCGCTTCCTCCACTTGCCGAACAGCGCGGGATTGCTGCGGTGTTGGGTGCGCTCGACGACAAGATTGAGTTGAACCGGCGGATGAACGAGACGCTGGAGGCGCTGGCCCAGAGCCTGTTCAAATCCTGGTTTGTGGACGCCACCCAATCCGCCCTCCCCAAAGGCTGGCGCAACGCGGCCATTTCCGAGTTGTGCGAAATCAATTCGTGGACGCTCGGCAAAGGTGATGAGCTTGACCGAATCGAATACGTTGAGATTTCGGAAGTCATGCGCGGCAACATCGCCAACATTCAATCTTACGCACGCGGCGAAGAACCAAGTCGAGCAAGGCGCAGATTACGCCACGGCGACACAGTCCTCTCCACAGTCCGCCCGGATCGCGGCGCGTATTTCCTCTGCTTGAATCCATCGCCAAGTCTCATCGGCTCAACCGGCTTCGCCGTGCTGACGCCAATAAAAGCACCGTGGAGTTTCATTCAAGCTGCGATGACACAAGCAGATGTCTTTGAGTATTTGGGCCAACAAGCAGACGGCGGCGCATATCCAGCCGTTCGCCCAGAGATCATCGGCGCGCTTGAAGTGCCGTTGCCGAACAAGCCGGAACTGGTTGAAGAGTTTCACCGAACCTGCGCTCCGCTTTACGAACGTGCCGAGAACAATCGCCAAGAATCCCGCACGCTCGCCGCGCTGCGCGACGCGCTGCTGCCGAAGCTGCTGTCGGGAGAGTTGCGCGTGCCTGCGTCACTAAAAAATTAGAAGCCATGAAAACACACAAAATCAATCCCAACGATATCCGAGGTGAACTTGCTAATTTCACGATTGAGTTCCGGTTCAAACAAATACCGCCGTTAGAGGGTGCTCCTTCATGCCAGCGCTTCATGCGGTTGACAGAAATTCCTATGTTCAGTGGCAAACCACGCAAAACGGTTTGGCACGAAATTTATTCTTATGACCTAGTCACATCGGGCCGCTTCGCCAAGTGGGTAAAGGATCGCGGCCATTGTTTTCGCTGGAATGGTAAACCACGAGACATCTACCGCCTGACAATAATCATGGCAGAAATGGCATCTCCTGAAGTCGTGCGGCTGCAACAAAAGCAACGAACTAAGTTGCTGTAACTCCAACTGACTCTTATGAATACACAACCAGAAGCTAATCTGAACACATCACTTTCAAGCCTCGCTTTACTTTCCCTTCAAATGGGCGAAGGCAATGATTATCTTGATTATCTTAACGGTTTTGTGATCGAAGCATTGCACCAAATCAAAACGTCTAGTTTCGACGCAGCAACGATACATGAGATAATCCAAAGAGAATTCGGCTTGCGTATTCCAGTGGCAACTCTTGCCATATACTTGAAGCGCCTTCAAAAGCCGGAAATTATCAAACCAACGATAGATGGATACCAGTTTCAAATAATTAAACTGCCAAAATCTTCGATCTTGAACGACCGCAAAGTTGCGGCGGGTCGGATCAATGAGGTGTTGCAAAAACTGAGTGAATACGTGCTCGCACAATATAACCTAGAGTGGAGCGAGGAGCAGACCGCAGCAGCGCTCAATGAATTTGTCCAAAAGTATTCTATCGTATTTGTTCGACATACAGAATTCCGAAGCCCACTACCCGACCCCGGTGTGGAAACCGCCTCGGAACACTTCATTGTTGCGTCTTTTGTTAAAAATTGCGCGGAAAACGTTCCCGCAGTATTCGACAGCGTTAAAACGCTGGTCGAGAGCCATATCTTGGCAAATGCATTATTGTGTCCAGACCTAAAAGACAAAGGGACAGGATTTAAAAATGTCAACTTTGTGTTGGATACACGTTTGCTTTTAAAAGCCCTCGATCTTGAAGCCACAATTGATACTGAGAATACTAGAGGTTTACTCGACTCGGTTCGGCGACTCGGCGGAGTCCTGTGTGTCTTTCCCGAAACAAAAGATGAACTCCGCTCGGTGCTAAATGGAATTACGCGAGGTTTTCAAATGGGGGGTGCCAAAGGGCCGGTGGTTGAGGAGCTCCGCAAACGCGGGCGTGGTATAGCTGATGTCATCTTAGCTGAAAGCAAACTGGAGGAGCTACTTAAGAAGCTTTATATTTCAACCCTGGCAAGTCCATCATACGATGCAACCACCTATCGTTTTCAAATTGACGAAGCTGCGCTGCGAGCAGAGCTAGAAGAAGAGCTTGGCTATATGCTCGGAAGGGCTGCCGACCACGATATTCATGTGGTTAGGAGCATTTTCGCTCTTAGACGAGGACGCCGCGTCTCGCGAATTGAAGATTGCGGTTATGTCTTTTTAACCACTAATACCGCCCTTTCGCGCGCTGCATTCCATCAGCAAAAGGAAGAAAATGACGGGTGGGTATTTTCAGCCGTAATCACTGATTTTCATCTTTCTCACCTGACCTGGCTGAAGAATCCTGCTCAGGCAGGCGACCTAGCGCGGACCGAGCTTCTCTCAAGCTGCTATGCTGCTATGCATCCTCCACAGAATGTTTGGAAGGCGTATCTGGCAGAGATTGACCGCCTAAAAGCTGAAGGTAGATTCAGCGAACAGGACCATGAAGTATTACGCCTTTCTCTAAAAGCACCCAACGAGTTAATGGAGGTGACCAGAGGTCAAGTCGAAGGCATTACCGAATCAAATCTGCGAACAATTTTGAAACGGCTTGAGCGGACTTATGCTGCCGAGAAAGACAAGGAAATCGCCGATCTTCGTTTACAGGAGGAGCGGATACAGGAGGAGCTTAAGCTAACAAAGCAATCTTCTGAGAAACGCGATGCTGATTTGAGTGAAGCGGCAGCGAGAGAGCAAGCTTTGTTAACCGAAAAGAAAGCAAATGAGCAAGAAATTCAACGGTTAAAGGCTTTGCAAGATGAGTTATTAAAAAAGCAAACACTTGCGGACTTATTGATTCGTCAAAATGGCGGAATGAAAAATGAGGCGAAAGTCCAAGATGAGAATCCTGAACATCCAGTTAGTTATCCTCGTTGGGTCTTGCCAACGGCAATAATTTTTGGGGTCATATTTATAATAGTTTTAATAGTTCTAGCGATTAATTTTCCATCCCCGACTCCATTTCAAGAACTTGTTTTTCGAGTGGTTCTATCGTTAGCAGCGGCAGGCGTAGGGGCTGCTTTGCCCGGATTTATTAATATCAAAATGCCTCTCTGGGCTCGGGGTTTAATCTCGGCGGGCGGTGCGCTTGCGCTATTTGTCATTGTATATTTTATGAACCCTCCAGGATTACTCCAATCACCTCATGGAGTTCCACCTTTGGACACTCATTCGAGTAATACGAACAATAGCCGTCCTGCGAAAGGATTGAATTGACCAGCATAATAATGAGTGCTCCCATCAACGAATCCATCGTAGAACAGGCCGCGCTCGATTGGCTGAGCGGGCTTGGCTACGAAATTCTGTCCGGGCTGGCGATTGCACCGGGCGAAGCGGCGGCGGAGCGTTCGGATTACAAGCAGGTTTTTCTTTTCGACAGGCTGCAAACCAAGCTGGAGGATTTGAATCCCAAGATTCCGCTGGAAGGCCTCAAAGAGGCGCTCAGAAAAATCCGGCTCATCAGCCATCCCACGCTCATCGAAAATAACCGCGCGTTTCATCGGCTGCTGGTGGAAGGCGTGGATGTGGAGTTTCGCAACAAGGCGGGCGAGATCGTTCACGACAAGGTCTGGCTGATTGATTTTGCCAATCCCGAGGCCAACGAATTTCTCGCGGTCAACCAGTTCACGGTGGAGGAAGGCCATTTCAACCGTCGCCCCGACGTTGTCGTTTTTATTAACGGCATCCCGCTGGCGGTGCTGGAACTCAAAAACATTGCGGATGAGCAGGCCACCATTCGCAAGGCGTTCGACCAGTTCCAGACTTACAAGGCGCAAATCCCGTCGCTGTTCAATTCAAACGCGCTGCTGGTGATTTCCGACGGCCACGAAGCGCGGCTCGGCACGGTCACGTCGGATTGGGAGCGTTTCATGACGTGGCGCACCATCACGGGCAAGGAGCTTGTGCCGCCCGGTTCGTTGCAACTGGAAACGCTGCTCAAAGGCGTGTTCGACAAGGCCCGCCTGCTGGACTTGGTCCGCAACTTCATCGTGTTTGAAGATGACGGCGAAAAGGTCACTAAGAAGTTGGCGGGCTATCATCAATTCCACGCCGTCAACAAAGCGGTGGAAACGACCTTGCGGGCGGCGGGCGTTCAGCAGTGTAGCGCAGCCGTCCCGGCTGCGGGTTCGAGCGGCGTCTCGCCGCGCGGACGAACACCCGGCGGGACGCCGGGTGAACCCGCAGGCGAGGACGCCTGCGCTACGCGAAACGGCGACCGTAGGGCGGGCGTCATCTGGCACACGCAGGGCAGCGGCAAGAGTCTTTCGATGGTCTTCTACGCCGGCAAAATCGTGCAGCACCCGGCGATGGAGAATCCAACCATCGTCATGCTCACCGACCGCAACGATCTGGACGACCAGCTATTCGACACTTTCTCGTTTTGCAAGGAGTTGCTGCGGCAGATACCAGTTCAGGCGGAGAGCCGGGAACATTTGCGCAAGCTGCTTGATGTTGCCAGCGGCGGCGTGGTGTTCACCACGATCCAGAAATTCTTTCCCAATGAAAAAGGCGGGAAGCATCCGCTGCTGTCCGACCGGCGCAACATCGTGGTCATCGCCGACGAAGCGCACCGCAGCCAATACGATTTCATTGACGGTTTCGCCAAGCACATGCGCGATGCGCTGCCCAAGGCGTCGTTCATCGGCTTCACCGGCACGCCGATTGAAAGCGGGGACAAGAACACGCAGGCCGTGTTCGGCGATTACATTGACGTTTACGACATCCTGCAATCGAAGGAAGACAAGGCCACCGTGCCGATTTATTACGAAGCGCGGCTGGCGAAGATTGATTTGAAGCCGGAGGAACGCCCGAAGATTGATCCGAACTTTGAAGAAGTGACGGAAGACGCCGAGGAATCCACGAAGGAGAGCCTGCGGCGGAAGTGGGCGCAACTGGAAGCGATGGTCGGGACGGACAAACGCATCGCGCTTGTGGCCGAAGATTTGGTGAAGCATTGGGAAGCGCGTTACGACGCGATGGAGGGCAAGGCGATGGTGGTCTGCATGAGCCGCCGCATCTGCGTGGAGCTTTACAAGGCGATCCAGAAGCTGCGCCCGGACTGGCATCACGACGACGATGACAAAGGCACGATGAAGATTGTCATGTCCGGCTCGGCTTCCGACAAATTGGAATGGCAGCAGCACATTCGCAGCAAACCCCGGCGCGAAGAACTGGCGAAGGCGTTCAAGAATCCGAAGAAGCCGTTCCGCATCGTCATCGTGCGCGACATGTGGCTGACCGGCTTTGATGCGCCGAGCCTGCACACGATGTATGTGGACAAGCCGATGCGCGGTCACGGTCTGATGCAGGCCATCGCGCGGGTGAATCGAGTATTCAGCAACAAGCCGGGTGGTTTGGTCGTGGATTATCTCGGACTGGCCGAGGAATTGAAACAGGCGCTGGCTGATTACACGAACAGCAAAGGCAAAGGCGACATCACGCTGGACCAGGAAGAAGCCGTCGCCGTGATGCTGGAGAAATACGAGCGGGTCTGCGCCATTCTGCACGGGTTTAATTACGAAGCCGCCGCCGAAACCGCTGCGGCGAAACGGTTGCCGCTCATCGCGCAGGCTGCCGAGCATGTGTTGCAGCAAAAGGACGGCAAGCCGCGTTACCTGCTGGCCGTCACGGAACTTTCCAAGGCGTTTGCGTTGTCCGTGCCGAATGACGAAGCGCTGGAAATTCGCGATGAAGTTGGATTCTTTCAGGAAGTCCGGGCGGTGCTGGCCAAGAGCATCAGTGAAGGCGGCGGAAAATCACCGGAAGAATTGGAACTGGCCGTGCGGCAGATTGTTTCCCGCGCCATTTCTTCCGACCGGGTGATAGACATCTTTGATGCCGCCGGCTTGAAGAAGCCAGACATCTCGATTTTGTCCGACGAGTTCCTGGCCGAGGTGAAACACCTGCCGCAACGCAATCTTGCGGTGGAGTTGCTGCAAAAGCTGCTGAACAACGAGCTGAAAATCCGCTCGAAGAAATATCTTGTCCAGTCCCGCTCCTTCGCGGAAATGCTGGAAGCCACCATTCGCCGTTATCAAAACCGCACCATCGAGGCCGCGCAAGTCATCGCGGAATTGATTGATCTGGCCAAGCAAATGCGCGAAGGCCAGAAGCGTGGCGCAGAGCTTGGCTTGAGCGATGACGAAGTGGCATTTTATGATGCCTTGGAAACCAACGACAGCGCGGTGAAAGTTCTCGGCGAACCGACGCTAAAAGAAATCGCGCGCGAACTGGTTTCCCACGTCCGCAAAAGCGTGACGATTGATTGGACGCTGCGGGAATCAGCGCAGGCACAAATCCGCGTCCTTGTCCGCCGCATCCTCCGCAAATACGGCTACCCGCCGGACAAGCAGGAGAAAGCCACGCAAACTGTTTTGGAGCAGGCCAAACTGCTCTGTGGTGATTGGGCGGATGCAATATAAGTGATGCCACGATACCTGAAGCTGGCCAAAGACGGACTCATCCCGGTTCATCCACTTTATCTACCGGCCTCCCTTCAACCCCAGTCATACCGGGGAATCAGTCGTAAATGAGCGCAACCACCTCCATCAAAGTTTAAATCCGAAACCTCACTGGGGACTATCTCACCGGCGCTGGTGATGACTGGACTTTCACCCCCGAGCGAGCCATCGCCCACGTGTTCGATTATCACAAAGACGAAATCGGCTTGCAGCTGGCCCAGGCCCAACACGGCAATTGAGTGGGCGGACGACAGCGCCCATCCAGATACAATATTTGCGGCAAGCGTTGAAGCCTTTCGGGGCAAGCAGCTCGACGCGAATAACTTCGTCGCGTTTCTGAATGCCTTCGGGGCCAACCCCGAACCACAGGCTTCCGGCCTCGAGCTCAAAGTCATCAAGGATGAAAACCTGACCGGTGTTTTGTTGAAGATTCGCCTGCTTTCTGGAAAAGCTCCGACCCAGGAATGGAATTTCAACAAGTGGATCACGCTTGACGGGAAAACCATCCACCGGAGCGGAGGGGGCGATTTGGTAGGCCGTTATTCGGAGGCCGGCTCGGCGGTCAACTTCACGGAAGCTGTGGCAACGGCATTGGCCGCGCGACCGGAGACTCCTTTTGAAATCTGGTTTCACATTTCTGCTAGCCATTGAAAACGGGCATATTACCGTTTCAATAGCGGCTAATTCAGGCCGATTCCGGCTCTCCCCTCCCCCAGATTTGATTGCTAAACAAAACGGGCCAACACCCGCCATCCACCCCCGGCACGAATGTCGGGAGCAGATGCCGCGCTCACCCGCCCCCACGCGGGCGATGCAACCGTCAGAAACAGTTCACACGAGCAAGCCCGACGCTGCCCGTGTGAGCATTTCAATGTGGTCGTGTTTTACTCGGATATTTTGCCGGCCTGGATTGCCTTGATTACAAGGCCCTGCCAGGGTGTTTTTTTGCCATCCTTTCGATACCTATCCGCAAGGTCGGCCAGCGACAAATCGCACCCATCGCTAGTGTTGCCACCGGACAACAACATGTTTCTATCGGGGTCAATTACCGCATAACCATCGCCAAGGTTCTCTTTTAGAGTGACTGAGCGGCGTTTTCGGATCACCTCGCCGTTGCGTTTTGCAATGTCGCGCAAGACTTTTTCAGCCGATGCTAGTTTCACTTCCGGCAGGTTGACCTCCGGAACCGTTTTAGTTTTTGTTTTAATTCCCATAGATAAAAACATTACACTATAGCCTGTAAGTCCGCAAGTCCTAAAGTCCTAAAGTCCTAAAGTCCTAAAGTCCTAAAGTGGCAAGTGGCAAGTGGCATGACAGGTAAACAAAAGGCACACCGCTTTCCCACCGAATCCCCGCCATCCACCCCCGGCAGGAATGCCGGGAGCAGATGCGAGGCTCACTCTCCACGCGAGCGATTTCTCCAAACCCAATACACCCGGGCCGCGCCAATCAATGCCAGCGCGCCGACGATGAACGGCCATATGTTCCAGACCAGGCCTATCGCCAGTAGCGCCAGAATGATCAGGGCGATGCTTAATGCTAAATCTTCCATGTTGTTCCTTGTGGATGTGCCGGGGTCCACGCGAACCCCGGCCGTTGATGTTGTTCAATTACGCCGTTCACGCCAACGCCCGGCGTTCATACCGGCACGCCTGCGCGGCGCGCGTGCAGTCCAGGTTGATCCGCCAACTGGGCTCGATGCCGAGATCCACGAGCACATCGACGCCCATGAACTCCAAGATCTTCGCAGCGATTTTATGGCGGTAGCCCTGCATGGCCGAATCG
>Ga0302281_10001917_pt1 | contig 14977 bp, 3 predicted proteins | sample III_Fen_E1_2_FD_198762 | JGI IMG/M metagenome (GOLD analysis project Ga0302281, IMG submission 198762) | Peat permafrost microbial communities from Stordalen Mire near Abisko, Sweden - III_Fen_E1_2 | ecosystem: Environmental > Terrestrial > Soil > Wetlands > Permafrost | place: Sweden: Abisko...
GACGGCGGCCCCGCGCGCCCATGCGCCCGCCCGGCGTCTGAGGGCAGCCTTGATGAGTCACCATCAAGGCTCGATGGTATGATACCGGCGAGCTATAACGATGACACACTGCCGGTATCGGGCCGCAGTCGCGGCCCGGCGTCTGAGGGCAGACTTGATGACTCAACATCAAGGCTCGAGGGGATGATTACTTTTGGCTCGGTGAGCCGCCTCGTTAAAGTGAGTGTCCCCGCACAACGAGCCTGGATCCGGATTCTCGAGGCGTTGCCCGATGCCCGCCTGTTGCTGGTCGCTCCGGGAGTCGAGAGGGAGCACACCGCGCAAAAGCGGCTTGAGCAATTGGCTGCGCTCGGTTTTCCACCCGAACGCCTGGATCTTCGTCCCGAATGCCAGTTCGAAGCGTGGCTCGAGTATCTGACCGAGATTGATATCGTCCTGGATCCATTCCCCTACACCGCCGGAACCACCGCCACCCTGCTGCAATGGATGGGCTTACCTTTGATTCGCTTGGGTGTTGCAGCCTGTCCCGAGTTGGGACTCTATGCCGCCGCCAGCGAAGATGACTATGTGGCGACCGCCGTTGCCCTTGCCAAGAATCGCCCCGCTTTGTTCCAGCTTCGGACGATCCTGCGTGCCAATTCTATGGTGTTTCAACAGGACCGCAACGCTTCTGCGGTTCCGGCATTGGAGGCCTTCTACCGGCAGGCTTGGCGGGAGCGTGTGTGTGGTTGATGCCGATCCTCGGGCCGCCGTCGCAGCCCGATACCGGCGATGTGTCAGTATCAGGGCTCGCCGGTATCACAGAGCGCCTGTAAGCCGGCGATCGGGATCAATCGGGCGCAAGCGATGCCGGCGGAGCAGGGCTTCCCGCCACCAGCCATGATAGTCTTCAAGGGTTTGAACCTCGATCTCTTCATGTTTGGCTTGGGTTCCGACTTCAAGATAGACATCAAGATTGGAGAGATCAGGCTGGGGGAGGGTTCCCTGGATCCGATTTTGCCACATGGTCGCGTACAGCCCTTCAAGCTGGCGAACCAGCAAGGGCGTGTCGAATAAGGTGCAGGTGTCTCGCCCAGATGCTAGCCGCTCTCGGTAAGAGCGCAATTGGACCGGATCCGTACCCAAGGCTATGGCGCGCTCAACATACTCCGTGGCGGTCATGCAGACGAGGTCCGGCAGGCCCGCCGCCCGCACCAGACTGCCGCACACGCGGGATGCGAACGAGCGGCCATTCAGGGTTAAGACCGGCACACCGGCCCAGAGCGCGTCCGACGCCGTGGTGTGGGCTCCGTAGGGGGTGGTGTCCAGGAACAGATCCGCCAACTGATACCGGGACAGGTGATCCGGATTGGCCAGTTTGGGGGCGAAGATCAAGCGGTTGGGAGCGATCCCATGCAAGGCGGCGGTGCGCCTTAAGCGTTCGTGGGTGGCTTCGGTGCTGCTGAGGAGCCACAGGACACTGTCAGGAACCCCGGCCAGAATCGTCAACCACCGTTCGAAGGTAAAGCGGGTGATCTTGTGAGCGCCGTTAAAGCAGCAATAGACCATTCCGGTTTCGGGCAGTCCGGCCTCGGTTCGAGAGGGCGGACGCGGCGCGGTGGTGCGTTGGCGCTGGTTGGGTTGGTAACAGGGCAGCCGGAGCACCTGTTCCGAATAATACATCTCGGAGTCCTTGGGGATAATCCAGTCATCGGCAATGATGTAATGGTGATAGGGACTCGCCATGGTTCCGGGAAATCCCAGCCAGTTGACAATGATCGGTGCCGGTCGGAGCGCCACCAGTTTAAATCGGGCCTCTCGGGTATAGCCGTTCAGGTCAATGAGAATTTGGATACCGTCATCGGCAATGTGGCGGGCAGCGGCGACGTCGTCTAGATCATTGATGGATCGCCAGTGATCCGCCGTAGTCTGGAATCGCCGGTGCGTTGGGTCTTGGGCTTCGGGACCGCAGTAATAGGCAAACACTTCGACCGCGCTGCGGTCATGGCAGGCGAAAACATCGGCCATTAGGTAGCCGACGGCATGCTCACGTAAATCAGACGAAAGATAGCCGATCCGCAGCGGGCCAGAGGCTGCCATGGCTTTTGGCCACTCGGTTAGGGCCGCAGCGGGCAAGCCGACGTCGGTTTTGTTGTAGTGCCAAGCCATCGCGAGGTGTAGCAGTGGGTCGTCGGTATAGGCTGCCGCCGACAGTGGTGAGAGTCCGGTTATCAGGGCTTCTTGCCCCACCCGTTCCCAGGGCGTGACCACCGGCCATTTGCATTGCCGTTGCCGCAACGCCAGAAGATGTTGGGCGACTTCCCGTTGGTGGCTGTCGAGTTCCAGGCTTTGTCGGAGCCTGTCTTCGGCGACGTCATCCTCGTTGGCAGTTTCCAGGGTGCGGGCAATCTGGTTCAACGCGGTTGTTTTATGGGCAATCGCGGTGCCGGTGACGGCGGCCAGTTTCTCGAGAACGGTGGACCATTGCATCACCGCCGCGCCGGTCGCCCCCAGGCGCTCGTAAATGCGCCCCAGATTGATGTAAGCCGGGGTGAATTCTGCGTTTAGTGAAAGGGCCCGCTCAAGACATTCCCGAGCCATCGGTAAATTTCCAGAGTCTGATAAAATCACGGCGTAATTAAAAAGAGCAGCATATAATAACGGATGATCACTATTATATTGAATCCAGATGGCGTAAAGAGTTTCTACCGAACGCTCCGGTCCGCTTTGCTTCAGAGATTCTGCGGTACGAATTAGATCAATTAATGTAAAGGTTCGTGCCATCGATTGAATCAAAGCCGGCGTTAATAGGTCGGTCATGATGAATTGCTCGCTCTCTTTTTCTCTATCTTATACCGGCACTCTATCTGTATTATGGCTATCCGGTATTATAGCGCGGCATCATTCAAGGCCGCGATCTGATCGGCGGTCATGCTACCGAGTTGAGTGCTGGTAAAGGCGCTGATCTGAGTGGGGGTGAAGGCTTCCAGTTCTGTGGTGGTCAGGGCGGCGATGGTGGTGGCGGTCAAGCCCGCAACGGTGGTGGTGGTCAGGCCGCTGATCTGGGTTGCCGCCAGGGATGAGATTTGGGTGGTGGTTAGGGCGCCAAGTTCAGTGGCGGTCAGGGCGCCGAGCTGGCTCGAGGTCAAGGCGCCCAATTGAGTGGTTGTCAGAGTGCTTAACTGGGTTGCGGTCAGATTCGAAACCTGATCGGTGCCCAACGACGAGACTTGAGTGGTGGACAGGGCGTTAAGCTGGGATACGCTCAGGGTTCTGAGCTGCATCCGCACCAGAGCGCCAAGTTGCGTGACGGTCATCGCTGCAATATCGGTACTGGAAAAGAGCCCAATTTCGGTGGTCATCAAGGCGCCGATTTGCGAGGTGGTCAAGCCGCTGATCTGGGTCAGGGTCATGGAATCAATCTCGCCTTCGGTCAGGCCGGTGATTCCGGTGGCTGAAAGGGCGCCGACTTGCGTTGGCGTCAGGGTTGCGAATTGGGTGGTGGACAGCGCCGCAATCTGGGCCGGAGCCAGACCGCTGATTTCCGTGGTGGACAGGAGCCCGATCTGGGTTGTGCTCAGGTTACTGATCAGGGTGGTCGACAGCCCGGTGATGCCGGTGGCCGACAGATTCATAAATTGGGTGGTGGTGAGTGTTTGGAATTCACGGGCGGTCAGGCCGGAAATCGCCGTGGTCGATAGGGCCGCCATGTCGGTTGGCGTCAAAGCCGCCACTTGGGTTGTGGACAGCGCCGCAATCTGGGTGTCGACCAGACCGCTGACTCCGGTGGTGGACAGGGCCTCGATCTGGGTTGTGGACAGCGCCGCAATCTGAGCCGTGGAGAGTGCGGCGACCTGGGTATCCACCAGCCCACCAATTTCTGTGGTGGACAGGAGTGCGGTCTGGGTGGTGGTCAGGCTGGCAATCTGGGCGGTGGTCAGGGCGGCCATTCCCGTCGCCGACAGACTTTCAAGCTGAGTCGAAGTCAGGGCCGCAATGTTGGTGGTGGTGAGGCCCGCGAGCGCGGTGGTTGATAGCGCCGCCATGTCGGTTGCGGTTAGGGCGCCAAGCTGGGTGGTGCTCAAGGCCGCGATTTGGCTATCAGTCAGGCCGCTGATCCCGGTGGGAGACAGCGCCGCAATTTGGGTCGAAGCCAGGGCCGCGATCTGAGTCGAGGTCAAGGCGGCAACCTGGGTATCGCTCAATCCGCTGATTTGAGCTGGGGATAGCAGCCCCAGTTGAGTCGTGGTCAAGGCCGCGACCTGGGTCGAGGTCAAGGCGCCGGTTTCGGTGGCGGTGAGCGCCGCCAGTTGCCGGGTGGTCAAGGCCGCCAGTTGGGTGGTGGTGAGACCAGGAATGCCGGTGGTGCTGAGAGCGGCCATCTGTGTCGTGCTGAGGGCAGCCATCTGTGTCGTGGTCAGGGCCGCAACCTGGGTACTGGTCAGACCGGAGAGGCCGGTGGTGCCGAGCGCGGCCAATTGTGAGGGGCTTAGGGCGTCCACTTGGGTGGTGGTCAGGGCGCCGACTTCAGTACTGGTCAAGCCGTTGAGTTGGGTCGAGGTCAAGGCCGCCATGTCGGCGGTGGTCAGTTCGCTGGCTTGGGTGATGGTCAGGTTACCCAGTTCGGTGGCGGTGAGCGCACCGAGGGCGGTGGCGGTTAGGGCCGCGATCTGGCTGGATGACAGGCCATCAATAGCGGTGGCCGATAGCGCCGCCAGTTGGGTGGTCGAGAGGGCGGTCAGTTGGGTGGTGGTCAGGGCGGCGATTTGGCTACTGACCAAGCCACTCATCTCGGTGGTGGTCAGGACGCCCAGTTGGGTGGTGGTCAGAGCCCCCAGTTGGGTGGTGGTCAGAGCGCCGGCTTCGGTGGCGGTGAGGGCTGCCAGTTGTCGGGAGGTCAGGGCCGCCAGTTGGGTGGTGGTGAGGCCCGTAATGCCGGTGGGGCTGAGAGCGGCCATTTGGGTCGGGCTTAGGGCGCCCACCTGAGTCGTGGTTAGGGCGGTCACGATGCTGCTGGTCAACCCGCCGATCTCGGCGGCGGTCAGGGCCGTTATTTGCGAAGCGGTCAGGGCGCCAAGCTGGGTGGTGGTCAGGGCCGAAAGCTCGGTGCTGGTCAAGCCTTTGACCTGGGTGGTGGTCAGGGCCGAAAGCTGAGTGGTGGACAAGGCCGCCATCTGGGTGGTGGTCAGGGCCCCAATTTCGGTCGAGGTCAGTTCGCCCAGTTGGGTGAAAGACAACGCTGCGATTTCGCTCGAGGTTAGGCCGCTGACTCCGGTGGTGCTCAGGGCCCCGATCTGGGTGGTGTTCAGCGCCGCGATCTGGGTCGCAGTCAGGGCGGCAACCTGGGTATCCACCAGCCCGCTGATCTCCGTGATGGTCAGGACACCGAGTTGGGTGGTGGTCAGGGCTGCGAGCTGGGTGGTGGACAGGGCTCCGAATTGTGACGGGGTGAGGGCCTGGAGCTGCCGGGTGGTTAGGGCCGCGAGTTCGGTAGAGGTCAGGCCGGCAACGCCCGTGGTGCTGAGGGCCGCGACCTGGGTGGTGGTCAGGGCGCCCAACTGGGTGGTGGTCAGGGCACTGACGGCGCTGCTGGTCAAGGCGCCCATGGCGGTGGTGGAGAGGGCCGCGACCTGGGTGGTGTTGAACGCGCCGATCTGGGAGGGAAGCAGGGCGCCGGCTCCGGTGGCGGTTAGGCCCCGAATCTGGGTGGTGGTCAGACTGGCAAGGTTGGCGGACGTCAGGGCCTCAATCTGGGTGGTGGCCAGGCTGCTGATTTCGGTGGTGGTTAGGGCGGCGGCTTGAGTGGTGGACAGCGCCACGATTTCGGCGGTGGTCAGTCCGCTTATGGCGGTGGTGCTTAAGGCCGCGATTTGGCTGCTGGACAGGGCGGCAAGCTGGCTTGTGGACAAGGCCGCCATCTGGGTGTCGAGCAGGCCGCTGAGTCCCGTGGTCGAGAGAGCCGAAATCTGGGCGGTGGAGAAGGCCGATATTTGAGTTTCTGCCAGCGTTCCCACTTGCGCTGGGGTCAGGGCGGCGAGTTGCTGGGTGGACAAGGCCGCGAGTTCGCTGGTGGTTAGGCCGCTGACGGCCGTGGTCGAAAGAGCCGTGATTTCTGTCGTTGTCAGGGCGCCCAACTGGGTGGTGTTCAACGCCGCCATCTGGGTATCGACCAGGGCGCCGACTTCGGTCGCGGTCAGGGCGGCCAACTGGGTCGTGGACAAGGCTGCCATTTCACTGGTGGTCAGGCCGCTGATCCCGGTGGTGGACAAGGCCGCGATCTGTGTGGCCGACAGAGCGCCGATCTGGGTTGCCGTCAGGGCGGCAATCTGGGTATCGACCAGACCGCGAAGTTCGGTGGTGCTGAGGGCGCTCAGTTGCGAGGAGGTTAGGGTCGCCAGTTGGCTGGTGGACAAGGCACCGAACTGGGAGGACGTTAAGGCGGTCAACTGAGTGGTGGACAATGCCGCCAGCTCGGTGGTGGTCAGGCCGCTGACGGCGGTGGTGGTAAGGGCGGCGATGGCGGTGGTGGAGAAGGCGCCGATCTGAGTGGTGGTCAGGGCGCCAACCTGGGTCGAGGTCAGGCCGCTGATCTCGGTGGTGGACAGTGCCCTGACCTGGGTGGTGGTCAACGCTCCCAATTGGGCGGTGGTGAGGTCGCCGATCTGAGTGGTGGTCAGGCCCTTGATCTGGGTGGTGGTCAGGCTGCCGATTTCGGTGGGGGTTAGGGCCGCAATTTGGCTGTCGGTCAGATCGCCAATGCCGGTGGCGGTCAACGCCGTGAGTTGCGTGGTGGACAGCCCCGCCACTTCGGTTGTCGACAGGCCACTAACGGTGGTGGTGGATAGCGCCGCGAACTGGGTGGTGGTCAGGGCCGCCGTCTGGGTCGTTGAGAGTGCTGCGATTTGGGTGTTGGTTAGGCCGGCCATTTCGGTGGTGGTCAGGGCGGCCAGTTGCCCGGTGGTCAGCGACTGGATTTGTGTTTGGGATAGCCCCCCGATCTGTGTCGCCGTCATGGCGGCGATCTGGTTTGTCGTCAGTCCAGCCAACTGGGTCGGGGTCAGGCCACCAATGCCGGTGGTGGAGAGAGCCCCGATTTGCGTTGTGGTTAAAGCCGCGAGCTGGGTGGTGGACAACGCGCCCATTTCGGTGCCGGTCAGGCCCTTAACCTGGGTGGTGGTGAGCTGTGCGATTTGGGAGGCGCTCAGGCTACCCAATTGGCCCGTTGTTAAGGCGGCGATGCTGGTACTGGTCAACCCCCTGATCTGGGTGGAGGTCAGGGCGGCCAGCTCGGTTGCGGTTAGGGCTGTGACCGCTGTGGTCGACAGTGCTCCCATTCCGGTGGCGGTCAGGCCGGTGAGCTGGGTGGCGGTCAGGGCGGCGAGCTGGGAACTGGTCAGTCCAGCGATGCCGGTGGTAGATAGGGCGCCAATCTGAGTGGCGTTGAGCGCGCCGAGTTGGGCTGTGGTCAAGGCTCCAACCTGGGTGCTGGTCAGGCCCCGCATTTCACTGGTGGACAGTGCCGCCATTTGGGTTGCGGCCAATGTGCCAAGTTGGGTGGTGGATAGCGCCGCTATTTCGGTTCCGGTTAGCCCCGCCACTTGCCGGGTGGTCAGTGCGGCTAATTCAGTGGTGGTCAGGGCGCCGACCTCGGTGGTGGTCAACACCGCTAATTGAGTGGTGGTGAGGGCCGCGAGTTGGGTTGCGCTAAGGGCTGCGATCTCGGCGCTGCTCAGATTGCTGATTTCGGTGGTGGAGAGGGCCGCAATCTCGGTGGTGGTCAGAGCGGCAAGCTGGGTTGTGCTGAGGCCCGCAATATCGCTGCCAGCCAGTGCATTAAGTTGTGTCGACGTGAACGCCACCAGTTGCGTATTGGATAGCAGGTCCATCTGGGCGGTGGACAGCGCCGCCATTTGGGTATCGGCCAGCCCGGTCATTCCGACGGCGGACAGGCCCCCCAGTTGGGTGGCCGTCAGAGTGGCCAATTGGGTGGTGGTCAAGGCGCCGACTTCGGTGCTGGTCAGGCCGCCCAGTTGGGTGGTGGTCAGAGCGCCAAGCTGGCTGGTGGACAGGGCACCGAGCTGATTTATGGACAGCGCGGCCAGTCCGGTGCTGGTCAAGCCCTGAATCTGGGTGGTGGAAAGAGCCGCGATCTGGGCTGTCGACAGTCCGCCCACTTCGGTTGCGGTCAGCCCCCCCAATTCGGTGGCGGTCAAGGCGCCAAGCTGGGTGGTGGTCAGGGCGCCAAGCTGATCGCTGGTTAGGCCCTTAATCTGGGTGGTGGACAGGGCCGCAATTTGCTTGGCACTCAAGGCGCCGAACTGGGCCGTGGACAACGCCCCAATGCTGGTGCTGGTCAGGCCACTGAGCTGGGTGGTGGTGAGGGCTGCCAGTTCGGAGGTGGTCAGGCCACTCAGTGCTGTATTGGACAGCGCCCCCATTTCGGTTGCGGTGAAGCCGGCGAGCTGAGTGGTGGACAGGGCCGCCATCTGAGTGTCGACCAACCCGGCGATCCCGGCGGCGGACAGCGCGGCGATTTGGCTGGAACTGAGTGCGCCCAGTTGGGTGGTGGTCAAGGCGCCGATTTCGGTGCTGGTCAGGTCTCCAAGCTCGGTGGTGGTCAGGGCGCCGACCTGGGTTGAGATCAGGGCGCCAAGCTGGTCGTTGCTCAGATCAGCGATCTGGGCTGCGGTCAAGGCCGCAACCTGTCTCGTGCTCAGTTCGCCAAACTGAGTGGTGGAGAGCGCCCCGATGCCGGTGCTGCTCAGGCCGCTCAACTGGGTGGTGGACAGCGCCGCCAATTCGGTCGCGGTCAGGGCGCTGATCGCCGTGGTGGATAACCCGGCCATCTGGGTTGACGTTAGGCCGGCCAACTGAGTGGTGGTCAACGCCGCAATTTGGGTATCGGCCAACCCGCCAACCCCGGTCAAGGCGCCGATCTGGGTCGCGGTGAAGGCGCCCAATTGGGTGGTGGTCAGGGCGCTGACTTCGGTGCTGGTCAGGCCCCTGGCTTGATTGGTGGTCAGAGCGGCCAGTTGGGTGGTGGTCAGAGCGCCGAGTTGATTGGTGGAGAGCACGGCCAGTCCGGTGCTGGTCAGACCTCTAACTTGGGTGGTGGTCAGGGCTGCAATCTGGGTGGTGGAGAGTTGGCCGATCTGGGTGGTGGTCAGGCCTCCGAGTTCGGTTGCGGTCAGCGCACCGAGCTGGGTTGGGGCCAGGGCGGCCAACTGACCGCTGGTTAAGCCTTCGACTTGGGTTACGGTCAGGGCCGCAATTTGTCTGGTGCTCAACAAGCCGAGTTGGGCGGTGGACAGGGCGCCGATGTTGGTGCTGGTCAGGCCAGCCAGTTGGGTGGTGGACAAGGCCGTCAGTTCAGTCGCGGTCAGGGCGCCGACGGCCGTGCTGGATAGCCCGACGATTTGGGTGGAAGTCAGGCCGCTCAGTTGGGTGGTGGTCAGCGCCGCGATTTGGGTATCGGCCAGCCCACCAACTCCGGTGGCGGTCAGGGCGGCGATTTGGGTCGAGGCCAGGGCGCCAAGCTGGGTGGTGGTGAGTGTCCCAACCTCGGTGCTGGTCAATCCTCTAAGTTGGGTCGAGATCAGCGCCGCCAGTTGGGTGGTGGACAGAATGCCGAGTTGATCCCCGGACAAGGCCCCGATGCCGGTGCTGGTCAATCCTTGAAGTTGAGTGGTGGTTAGGGCGGCAATTTGAGTTGTGGACAACGCGCCAACCTGGGTGGCGGTCAGGGCGCCAAGCTCGGTTGCGGTCAGCGCCCCGAGTTCGGTTGCGGTCAGAGCGCCGAGCTGATCGCCGCTGAGAGTCTTGATCTCGCTGGCGGTCAGGGATGCGACTTGCTTGGTACTGAGGATGTCAAGCTGGGTGGCGGAGAGGGCGCTGATTCCGGTGCTGGTCAGGCCATCCAACTGGGTGGTGGTCAGGGTCGTCAGTTCGGTGGTGGTCAGGGCACCAACCGCCGTGCTGGACAGGGCGCCCATCTGAGTTGGAGTCAGTCCGGCCAGTTGAGTGGGACTCAGGGTGGCAATCTGAGTATCGGCGAGGCCGTTGATGCCAGCGGCGGATAGTGCAGCAATTTGGGTGGCGGTCAGGGCGCCAATCTGGGTGGTGGTGAGGGCGCCGATTACGGTGCTGGTCAGTCCTCGGGTCTGAGCGGTGGTGAGCGCCGCGATTTGGGTGGTGGTCAAGGCTCCGAGCTGGTCCCCGGACAAGGCGGCGAGGCCGGTGTTGGTCAAGCCTTTGATCTGGGTGGCCGTGAACGCCGAGATTTGAGTTGAGGACAGCAGGCCGACCTGGGTGGTGGTCAGGCCCCCGAGTTCGGTTGCGGTCAAGGCGCCAAGTTGGGTGCCGGTCAGGGCGCCGAGTTGGTCGCCGGTCAGGCCCGAGACCTGGAGCGTCGTCAGCGCCGCAATCTGGCTGGTGCCGAGAGCGGTGAATTGAGTGGTGGATAGCGCGCCGATGCCCGTGCTGGTTAGACCGCTTAATTGGGTGGTGCTGAAGGCCGCTAATGCGGTGGTGGACAGGGCGCCCAGTGCCGTGGCGGACAGCCCACTCATTTCGGTTGAGGTCAATCCGGCCAGTTGGGTGGTGGACAGCGCCGCGATCTGGGTATCGGCCAAGCCGCCGGTTCCGGCGAAGGACAAAGCTCCGATTTGGGTGGAACTGAGGGCGCCGAGTTGGATTGTGCTCAGACCACTGACTTCGGTGCTGGTCAAGCCCCGCATCTGGGTGGTGGTTAAGACGCCCAGTTGAGTGGTGCCGAGGGCGGCGATTTGGTCGCCACTCAGAGCGGCGATTTGTGTCGCCGCCAGCGCCGCAACTTGGGTGGTCGAGAGCGCGCTGATCTGGGCGGTGGACAGCGTGCCAATGCCGGTGCTGGTCAGGCCCTTGATCTGAGTGGACGTCAGGGCTGCGAGCTGGTTGGTGGACAACAGGTCAATCTGGGTTGAACTCAAGGCCGTCAGTTGAGTCGAGGCAAGTCCGGCCAGTTGGGTGGTGGTCAGCGTCGCAATCTGGGTGTCGACCAAACCGCCAAGCCCGGTGGCGCTCAGGGCGGCCATTTGGGTCGAGGTGAGGGCGCCGAGTTGGGCCGTACTTAAAGCGCCGACTTCGGCACTGGTCAGACCCCGGATCTGGGTGGTCGTGAGCGAGGAGACCTGGGACGTACTGAGGGCGGCGATTTGGTCACCGGAGAGCGCGGCGATCCCGGTGTTGGCAAGGCCGGTAAGCTGGGTTCCGGTGAGCGCCGCGATCTGGGTGGTGGATAATTGAGCAATCTGGGTTGTGGTCATGCCCCCCAGTTCGGTGGTGGTTAGGGCTCCGAATTGGGTTGTGGTCAGAGCAGCAATCTGGTCGCCGGTCAGGCCCTGGATTTGGAAGGTGTTAAAAGACCCAATTTGTGTGGAACTGAGGGCGGCGAGTTGGGATGACGACAGCACCCCGATGTCGGTGCTGCTCAATCCCTTGAGTTGGATGGTGGTGAGGGCCGCGAGCTGGTTGGTGGAGAGCTGAGTGATCTGGGTGGTGCTCAAGGCCACGACTTGGGCTGCGGTCAGGCCGCTCAGTTGAGTGGTGGTCAGTTCCGCAATCTGGGTATCGTCCAGGCCGGTGATGCCGGTGGTGGTCAGGGCTGCGAGCTGGGTTGACGCCAGGGCGCTGATTTGGTCGGTGGTCAGGGCACTGACTTCGGTGCTGGTTAGGCCTCTGAGTTGGGTGCTATTGAGGGCCGCAATATCGGTTCCGAGGGCCTCGATTTGGACATCCAACAGAACCGAGAGTTGGGAGGAACTGAAAGCCAATTGACTTTTTGTTAAGGCCGCGATCTGGGTCGTCGCCAATTCCTGCATTTGCGTGGTGGACAGCCACGATATCTGAGCCGAACTCAGTTCCTGGATCTCTGTCGTGCTGAACGCCCCGATCTGGGTTGCCGACAATGCCGCGATATCTGCGGCTTTCAGGCCGGCAATCGTCGTCTTCGACAGATTGAGGATTTGCGTCGCAGTGTATGACGACACAGAGGATACCACGGCAGCCCCCTCTCATGTCCCATTGGCGAGAGCCTATTTGAGAGCAGGGCGCTGGGATCGTCACCGCTGCCGGAGTGGGCTCGGTCTCCCGCCTCCTCCCCTTTATACGTTGGGGTCTTATGATTCTTGCGCTCGGATTTTGGCTTAGACCAGACGGCGATGGGGCCGCGACTGCGGCCCGAGGACCGGCGGTCTTATGGCTCGCCGGTATCAGGCGCCGATCAGAATTTGATCCCAAGGGTCAGGTAGCCTTGGCGCTCAACCGGCGGGGCATTGGAAAATGGTGTCGACTTTGACTGAAAATTGACCAAATTGATCGCGACCGAGAGCTTATCGGTAAGGTTATAGGCAATTCGGGCGTCAATGGTGATATATGCCGGAATGGTATATTTGTTAAAGGTTCCTCCCATCAATCCATAAATGCCGAATTGTGGATTTGGGCTTGGGAGCGAAAAAGATGATGAATAACGACCAAATAAATCAAAATCCCAACTTTTATAACTATATCCACCTCGTAATGTTAACAAATGGCTGGGTGATGAGCCTTGATATAACAAATCAACGACCAGATTGCCATTGGAGTCGTATTGAGAAAAATTTAATTTATCATGGATGGACTCTAGTCGATAGTTGAATCCCCAGCGCCAACTGTCGGTATGACCGTCAAGCCCGACTTCCAGACCGATCGAATGGGAATTACCGATATTTTCACTCTCCAGCAAAGTTTGGTTTCCAGTGATCGCCCGATGGGTAAAAGGATCGGTTGAGCTTAAATTTTCATAGGTATCGTAAAATATCGACGTCGAGAGCTTTGATGACAGGTGGCTGAGGTCTCGTGTGTAGCCGAGTTCATAATTGGTTACAATGGTTGGCTCAAGCGACGGATTGCCATTGACAAGCGCCGGAATTTGAGCCGTAGCGCCGCCCCCCAGTGGGACTGTCCGCAGGATCGGTTCATACCAAGCATAATCAACGAGTGGGGGCATTTGAATGCCGCGACCATAAGACAGGCGAATGGTATCGAATTCACTGGCTTTGATCACCAAACCGGAATTGGCACTAACCTCGTTAATGTTTTTATTGTTGAAGTTGGCATTGGTGTAGGGCCATGTCACTGGATTGCTTGACACCAACGCGTTAGCTAAAGCAGCGTCGGTCATGGCGTTGAGAGCTGGACTTGGGATGGTGTTGGTGATGGGACTCGGGCCGTTGGAACTCGGACCGCTGCGCTCGAGTTGAAGATGATCGAAGCGCAAGGCGTTGTTGAGGTCAATCTCCGGCGTGATCGCCCAATCCCACAGTCCAGACCCCGAATAGACGGTATATCCTGCTTGGACGTCTTCGATTGGCACCGAGTTCATAGTGTTATAGCGGTATTCACCGGCAAGGCGCAGCGTATGGTCGGCCCCGATTTTGAATAGGTCTTGAAGCTTGGCCGAAGTGACTGATTCCCGAGTGCTCAGTTGATCGCCAACGGCGAGGTCTTCAACCATACCAGGGACTGAATCAATCATCGAGTAATTTGTGAAGACAAAATTCTTATAAACTTCGCCATCAATCAGGCCAATTCCTGAATTGGCGCTGAAGTTAGCTTTGAGAGAGTCCGATCTTAATTGATTGGGGCGGGCGAGGTAGGACAGCATCCATTGATTTTGAGCCACGAGGCTGTGGCTGGCTTCGAACCCGACTTGCAAATCGTCATTGATTTGCCCTCGCACATCCAGATTGACCGCCCGTCGGAACGGATTTTGGGTCAAGGGCGCGGTCAATAGATTGGTCAAGGTGTCATTAAAGGGTTGGGCATTGTAACCGCCTGCCGATAGCCGGACTCCTAGACTGTCGCCGACATGGGCGGTTCCAACGGCGGATAGCTCTTTGTCGCCTTGGGTTCCGATTCGAGCCGAGGCCTCGTTTACGCTGTCATAGAGGGGATTCATCGTGATGATATTCACCACCCCCGCCGCCGCATTAAAGCCGAACAGTGCGCTGTTGGGGCCTTTAACCACTTCGATCTGCCGGATTTCCGCCAGTTCAACCGGAATTGCATCCCAGTTGGTAAAACCGAAATAGTCAACATAGACCTGACGGCCATTCACCAGAACCAACAATCGTGGCTCCATGGCGGTGTCATAGCCCCGGACGGAGACATCACTAGAGCCTCGGGTGAATTGAAGCACGTCGAGGTCGGTGTATTCTTTTAGAATTCCCGGCAAGTCAATCGCTGCCGCGCGCCGGATCTGATCCGCTGTGATGATGATCATCGCCATCGGCACATCCGAAGCCCTTTGAGGCTTACCCGTGGCGCTGGTGGTGACGGGTTCGCCGAACATCTGTTCCAACGAGCCATAATCGACGCTGTCTGCTTTCGCCGCAACCGAAACTGTTCCGACTGCGACAAAACCGGCGGCGGTCATAAGGAAGCGTCTGAACATCCAGAGAAACTTTCGGAGCGAAGGCGGAAAACCGTGATCGTGTCACTCACATCAACTCTTGACCAAACCCGTACCTCAAGCAGACGGACTCTGATCAATGAGTATCGGAATAACGCATGACGCCGGACGCGCGGTTGCTCTTGGTTTGGTGTCTGTCGCTTGCTTTCATATGCGATAGAGTGCGGTTCCCGAAATTACGGGTAAAACAGGATCGGAAAGACGAGTAGCCACTAGCCATAGTCGCACCCTATCATCGCGATGAAAGGTCCGCCGTCAATCCATCTTCGTTAAAGCGCCCAAACTTTTTCACGGTGTTGCGCGTCGGTCGCAATATCAGGCGCTTTTGTGGGAGGGGGGGGAAGGGGGCGGCCCGCGCGAAGCCAAGGGCGCGGATGCGCCCGCTCGGTGTTTGAGGGTAGCTTTGGTCAACAAGGCTTGATGGTATCGGGCCGCGACGGCGGCCCCGCGTCCTCGTGGACGCGAAGCCAAGGGCGCGGATGCGCCCGCCCGGCGTCTGAGGGCAGCCTT
>Ga0302281_10001919_pt1 | contig 14975 bp, 14 predicted proteins | sample III_Fen_E1_2_FD_198762 | JGI IMG/M metagenome (GOLD analysis project Ga0302281, IMG submission 198762) | Peat permafrost microbial communities from Stordalen Mire near Abisko, Sweden - III_Fen_E1_2 | ecosystem: Environmental > Terrestrial > Soil > Wetlands > Permafrost | place: Sweden: Abisko...
CCCCCACCAATGGAGCCATCGCCTTCTCGTTCAGTCCGATTGTCGTTAACACCGACGGGGATACGAATAACGATGTGTTTGCCTTTACGTATCAGGCTGTCGTATTGAATTTGGCGACCAATGTCGGGTTGGCTGGGAGCCAGACAATGTTGACCAATTCATTTAACTGGTCGTCGGGAGTTGTCAGCAGCAACGGGTTGGCAGATCCGGCTGGCACCGTTGTTGCCGTGGTGGAACCGAATCTTGCCTTTGCTCAAACCGTCTCGGAAACGTGCGCCTATCTCGGAAGTCCGATTGTATACACCCTGACGGTTCACCCGTCTGCCAGCAGCCTTTCGACCGCCTATAATGTTGGCCTGTCAGATCAACTTCCGCAGTTCATCGGAGCGACGGGAATCTCACCGCTTACGATGCAAAATGTGGTGGTGACCAACAGTGCGGGGATGGACTTGAGTTCTCGCTTCACCCTGTCAAATGGATTGCTGTCCACCACAAATGGTTCCACGCTGATGCTGGCTTCCAATGATACCCTGACCATCATCGTTTACGGCGAGGTCTTGGTCTCATCTTCCGCCGGGAATTGCTCGAATCTAGCCATGCTGACTTATTCCAGTCGCAACGGGGATTATACGACTAATTCCGGATTTAATCCCAATCCATGGCTCACTTCGGACCAGGAAAGGGTTTACACTGCCTCTAATAGTGCCGTCTTCACCTTAAATATCAACGGCATTGGCGGGTATGTCTATGCCGATACCAACAATAATGGGGTCAAAGACGCGGGCGAGCCGGGAGTGGGCGGGGTGCCCGTCTCACTGTTTGGCATAAATTCTTTGGGGCAATTCATTAATGAAACGACAACCACTGCGGCGGATGGCTCCTATGCCTTTAGTGGTTTGGTGCCGGGGGATTATGATCTCGCCCGGGCAACCCTGCCGTCTGGTTATTTTGACGGCCGGGAGACGCCCGGGACGCCTTTTGGCGGCAGTGGCACAAACGCGGTCATCAGCGGGATTGCCATCACAGGTTGCGCCAGCGCCGCCGGCGTGAACTACAACTTTGGCCTGGTTCAACCCAACAGCCTGGGCGGTGTCGTGTTTGCGGATTTGAACCGCAACGGCATCATGGACGGGACCGATTATCCCATCACGAACGTGCTGGTGACGCTGACCGGCACCAATGATTTGGGCGTGACGATTGACAATTCCGCCGAAACTTCAACCAATGGCAGTTATTTGTTTGCCGCCCTTCGTCCTGGGACCTACCAGATCACAGAGACGCAACCGGTGGGCTACGGCCAGGGAACGAACGCGGTCGGAACCACAGGCGGCACCAACTCCGCCCAGGATGTCATTTCTCGGATTGTGCTGACGCAGAATCAGAATGGCGTGAATTACGATTTTGGTGAAACGCTGGCCAGCATCGGGAATTTTGTCTGGAACGACGTCAACGCTGATGGCGTGCGACAGGCCGCCGAGCGGGGATTGGGCAATGTCATGGTTTATGTTGATCTCAACAGCAGTGGTCATTATATGGTCGGTGATCCGAGCGCGATTACGGACACGAACGGCTATTATTTGATCACCAACATGCTGGCCGGCAATTACACGGTGGCGGTTGCCACGAACACCCTGCCGGCCGGCTCGGTTGAAACCTATGATCTTGACGGAACCAACAGTCCCAACAAGGTTGCGAGTCTCCTGTTGCTGGCTGGGACCAACCGCCTGGATGTCAACTTCGGCTACCGTTATGTGTCACCTACGCTGGCGGTTCTTCAGGCGGGGACGTTCCGCGGTTTTGCCACCAACGGTGGTGTGATGCTGGTGTGGAATACGTTGTCAGAAGTGGATGTGGCCTATTATTTGGTTAATCGTCAAACCGCCGCTGGGTGGGAAACCGTGGGTTACGCGATGGCGTTAAACTCCCCGTCTGGCGGAGCCTATAATGCCTTGGATGAATCGGTCAGTGGTTCCGGTGACTACCAATATCAATTGGTGGAGGAACAGATGGATGGAACCGACTCCATCATCGGGTATTGCGATGTCACCGTTGGCCCAATTCTGATTGGCCTGACCATTGAGGGCGGCAATGTCCGGTTGCAATGGTCAGGGGGCATGCCTCCGTACCATCTATATCAAGCAACAACCTTGGCCCCAGCAGCCAGTGGCGTGGTGCCGAGTGTAGCCGGGGTCAGTGGTTCCTCGTGGAGTGAGCTGTCTCTGCCGGACTGTCAGACCAACACGACACTGGTGCCGATCGGTGAAGGACAAAGATTCTATCGTTTGAGCGGGCAATGACCAGGAACTTTACTTGCTGCCCACCACTCGAAAGAAAGTGGTTGCCTGCTGGTTTGTGGCCGGACAATAATAATTTAGGGTCGTGAGGCCATAAGCCTGCCATGGACCTCGCAGGCTCTGGGCGCTTTGCACTTGATAGGGGGGCAGGGCACCGGACCACATGATATTACTCAAGGAAATCGTGTTGATATTCAAAGGTGTCAAGTCACGGGCAATGTTATAAATGGTGGCGGGGTCACCCAAAAAATTATAGATCCAGCCAGGCACGGAAGGCGCATCAAGTGAGATGTGATCGGATAATGCCTGGCGGAAGGCATCGCCGAGTGACAGGCGGCCATTGCTGCGGATCAACTGGGCAATTCGAACGTTGAATTCAGTGGCCTCGCCATCCAGGGATAGCCCGCTTGCGCCCAGGAAGGAAATGGCGCCTCCCGAAGTCATTTCCAGCAGTTGTTCGCCCAGGCAGGGAGTCGCGGGAACTGAAAACTCACCAGCCACGCAAGTCATGGCGCAGACGAAGGGACAACGATTGCCATCCATGGAGTTTATAAGCAGAATATTGGTGGTGTCGGATGCCGTCAAATACCCAGCCGCGCCAAACTGGGTGAGCGCCCCGTGGCCGGAGTAGGTCACCAGGTCAACCCCCGAATTCCATTGGCCCAAAATCAGGGAATGCAAAGGAGAAGAACTCGCGGCGTTGGTGGATATCAGGCTGACGTTGGTGAATTTGCCCGCCAGGACGGCGTTTACCTGGGCGATGTCATTGGAAAAAATACCGGCGCTGTCGGCGGCGTCCGCAAGGAGCAATCCGTTGGTGGATTCGTTGGGATCGGCTGATTCGTATCGCTCAATTTTGTCCAGCAAGGCAAGCACATCATTGGTGGTCAATGCTGGAAGCCTGCCGACTGCGACCTGGGGGGGCAGATTCGAAAGGGCGGCACCGATCAGACTGTCGGAGGCAAACACGCCCGACGGCGTGCTGACCATCATCGGGGGGATCAGGTTGTCGTGCGATTGTTTGATGTCCAGAAAATCATAAGTGCCGCGGCCCAGCAGGACCAGGTAGTGCGGAGCCACCTGCCAATGGGTCCAGGCGCAAGCCAGCAAGGACTGAAGGGCGTGTGGGGTTGGAAATCCATAAGCAAATTCATTATAGACCTCCTCGAGCGGAGCGAGCACCACCCGCAAACCCTGTTGCTGCCGGTAGTTCATCAGGTTGGTGGCGGCCGGCAGCAGGGAATCAGGCGATATGATGACGTAGTCCGCCAGGTTGGTGGGAGCGGAAAGCCCAGCCGTTTGGGCCAGGGTCATGGCTGGCTTGGAACCAAGCAAGTCAGTTTGGAATGCCACCATGTGGGAGGAAGGACCTGCTGGCGCAAAGGTGACCCGGTCGGTTGTTGCCGGGCAGTCGATGAAAGTGTTGGTAATGAGCAGTGGCTGCTTCGGGTTGGACACATCCAGCACATATATGTTTGTGGAACTGAAGCCGTCCATTGTGATGATGGAATTGCTGTTGGCGGTGCAATCCAGCACGCCATTTGCCGAATAGTATGATCGTGGATAGGTGAACGAGAAACGGTTCAGATACCAGGAGCTGATCGGGGAGCCGCTGCCCAATGCCTTGAGGGTGATCAGGTTCTGGCCGTTGTTCAGGTTTTCGGAAGGGAGATTGATGATGAAGTTGGTTTGCGTGAGCCCCTGCCAGGGCCATTGCCCCAGAACATTATTGGTATTGATTGTCACTTGGACCGTGTTAGCGGTGGCGATGCCACCCCAAAGGTTCAAGGCCAGTTGCCCGTGGATTGGTGTTTGCTGGATCAGATGGTCCGTTACCACCTGCCAGTTGAAGGTGTTGTAAGTGGCGATGGGCAGCGCAATGAGTTGCTGCCACATCCAGGGATCGTCTTCGGCACCAAGCGGGAGGGAATTGACGTAAAGTGCGTTTACCTCAAAGTTGTTCATGCACGGATACCAATTCGTCGTCGCTGCCGACATGGGATTGCCGCCGTCGAGAAAGCCGATCGGACGATTGTTTCCGCTTGTCAGCCAATAGATGTTGTTGGTGGAATAATTATCCACATGCGCTTCGGCATAAAACAGGAGGTTGCTGCCGTCCGGTGACACCAGATAAGTCACCGCCTGACCGGAACTCCTTAATTGCAATTGGTTGTTAAGGACGGCGGACTGCACGCTGTTCACGGTCAAACCCAGGAGGGTCGATAGACCTGTGATGGGAATGGCCTGCAGACCGGAATAGACCGTCGTTATTTTGACAAAAGTGCTGCCATCAAGATTGGCGAGGGAGTTGATTGCATGCGGCGTCGCGGGCGCGGCGGGGCGTTTGACTTTGTTTGTCTGGGCGAGGGAATCGGAGGGTGCGGAGGTGCCCTGGGGCTTGAGGCTTGCGGCAATCTCGAAGGATCCCAGAACCCGCTCGTTGCCGTGCTGGTCGATCTGAGCGATGGAATAGCGGTTGCTGACGGCTGGATTCGCGTCGGCATCAATCACCACATAATTGCCCCCGGTGATCGAATTGGAGGCAATGATTTCGTATTGGTTTACCCTTTCCCATTTGGACGATCCTGGCAGTTGCCGGAAGACATTGTAGTACACGGTGCCTATGTCGCAAAACGTTTGCCATGCAACCACTGATTCAACGGCCTGGTTGGTTTCCAAGCGGACGGATTTCAGTTCCGGGAGAAAACTTTCGCCACGAGCCGCAAGCGTGCGTCCGCTCAGCGCGGTAGCGAGCAGAAGAAATTCAAAGCGTATCATAAGCGTATCAAGGAATATGCTCTCAGACGCACGAATTGCACCCATCAACGAAATGAAATGCGGATGTTTTTTGCTCCAGCAGCAATATAGTTGTCAATGATCTTCGTGGTCGTCGGAGGTGGGCTGAACGCAATGAGTTGATCAATGCGTCTGGCGCACGCGGATTGAGGTAATAATCCCAGGTCAAAATACATGGCATGCGTTGCATTCTGCAAAGAAATCTCGAAAACTACACGGACAAATTCCATATCCTTCGCGTCGTTGGCTGCATGAATGCGGAAGAGATTCCCGATTTTACGCGCGCAGTCAGTGATGGCAGCAAAGCCGTTCAGTTTCCATTCCTGGGCTTGCTATTGGCATCCAGCAATCAACGGCCACGCCCCCGCGCTGGCCAGACCACTCTCCCAGCGAAACGGGCCGGGGCCGGTTCGTGGCCGAAGCGGCCCCGGCCATTACCATCGGCACGGAGGACATCCCCGAGCACAAACGAATGAAAGCCTCGCTGCGCGAAAGCGAGGAAAGCTTCCGCCGCCTCCTTGCCATGGTCGCCGACGCCGCTCCCCATGTGATCGGCTCTCCCGTCTCCGAGTACTATGGAACGATCCCCTGCCGCCATCAGCCGACCTTCGTGTGGTTGGCGCGGCCTTCCCCGTTTCCGGGAAGCGGCGTGGGTCTCCCAAGTGCTTGTGTACCTCTCTCCGTGCGTGCCATGATCTCAGACCCCGACAGGCTCTAGGCATCCAGTCTGCGCAATGCCTTCTCTGTTGGCTTCCGCGAATCGTACGGCGTCGCCGCCTGTGCTTATTTGTCACGGGGCTCAATCTCTTCAGCGGAGGTGCGGCCCCGCTTACGGCCCACACGGTTCCCGGTGCATCAAGGAAGGCAAGCTGACCGCGTTCTTTTTTTACACCACCCGGATCGAAAACACCTTTTTCGGCACCAAACGCAAAGTCAAACTGCGCCCCTATATCGTGCTGTCCGTAAGTGAATGCAAGGCGTGGGGGGCGGAAATGAAACGTCGCATGGGGTTTGTGGATGAGTCGGGCGAGACGCCCATGAAACAAAGCGAACGGCTGCGCCAAGCTGGGGGCGTCGGGGAAGCGCCGAAAAGTGAACAGGAAGCCAAAGAAGCTTTGGACTTTGCAGAAACCGACCCGAAGGACAAGCACAGTCGGAAAGTCCGGTACGAAGAGGCGCTGAACACGGAAAACCGGCAACAGGACATGTTTTATCTTTTGGCGGAAGCGATGGCCGCGATGGACTCCGGCAAAAAGGCCGAGTTCTACCGGCGGCGGCTGCAAATGGGAATGGAGTGGGACAAACAAGCGAAAACCTGGAAATGGAAGGAGTGATGTCATGCCAACCGAGCCCCAATTTAACGACCGCTTGATACGGTTTCCTGAACTGGAAAAGATTTTCGGCGTCTGCAAGCGGACGGTGAGACGCCGGGCGGAAAATGGCGAGTTGCCTCCCTTGCGGCATATTAGCCGGGCGGTGGGAATGCTGGAAAGCCAGGCCAAAGCGTGTTTTCAAAAATTGAGTCAACCAAGTTAATGGAAAGGATGAACTATGGAAGCGCGAATCTATAAACCCAAACGCGTGCGCAACGGCAAGCGGTCCACGGGCCGTTTATACCGGGCGCGGATCAAACTTGCAGGCGACAACAAAGTGCGGGACATCGCCTTGCAGGTATCAGATAAACAGGTGGCCCAACAAAAGCTCAACAAACTGATTCAAGAGCTGGAGCACGAATCGGCGGGCTTGATTCCGTCGAAAATGGAACGGGACGCGGCGCAAAGTCCGCTGCTTGATCTCCTGTCGGAACATGTCAACGAATTGACCGTCTTGGGGCGGTCCGACGAGCATTTGCGCCATGTGGACAAACGCTTGCGGCGGCTGGCGCGGGAATGCGGTTGGATGCGGTTGGCCGACGTGACGCCCGCTTCGTTTCAAACGTGGCGCAAGGCGCAAACCACCAAAGCGCCCAAGACCCTGAATGAATACCTGGCCGCGCTTTCGACCTTTTGGACGTGGCTTCGCAAGCAGGGCCGTGTCAGCGCCAATCCCTTTGAGTTGGTGGAACGGGCGGACACACGCGGCAAGGAGCGGGTGCGGCGGCGAGCATTGTCGGACGCCGAAGCGATTCAACTGCTCAACGTGGCGGGAACGAATCAACTAGCCTACCTGCTGCCCCTGTATGCGGGTTTGCGGCGCAAGGAAGCAAAAGCGCTGCGCTGGTCCGATCTGGTGCTTGGCGCGGAAGGCGGCTTGCTGCGAATTCATGCGGAAGTGAACAAGAACCGCAAAGAACAGGCGTTGCCGTTGCATCAGGAACTGGCCAAGGCATTGCAGCAGCACAAACCGGCGGACAGCAAGGCGGACGATCTGGTGTTGGTCAATGGCGTGCCGAACATGAAAGAAGTCCGGAAGGATTTGGAAAAGGCGGGCATTCCGTTTCTGGACGAGCGCGGACGGCGGATGGATTATCATGCGTTGCGGACGACGTTCGTGACCCGGCTTTCAATCATGAAGGTACATCCCCGGATGGCGATGGAACTGGCGCGGCACAGCGACTTGAAGCTGACCATGAAGAACTACACGGATGTCGGACAGTTGCCGTTACGCGAAATCATGGACACGATACCCGGTTTTGGCCGAGGCAAAGACTCCCGAATAGACTCCCGAGATTTAGGCCCGACAGGTCCAACGGTGTCACCCTCTGTCCCCGATATTGGGGAGGTGAAAACTGAAAATCCCATTGAAAAAACTGGCGAAAGTCATCGGGACTCACAGCTTGTCACCGCGAGTCCCGACGAGTCAAAATGGCGGAGAGGGGGGGATTCGAACCCCCGATACTATTTCACGCCCCATAAAAGGCTAAAACATTGGTTTTGTTGACGTATGTGATTGACTTGACGCCTTTGGACGTTATACCATGGCGTTATACCAAATTACCTATGGCAAGCATCCACAAAATCAAAGGCAAACCGAACTATTTTTGCGCGTTCTACAATCCAGAAGGCTTTCGCCGCCTCAAAACCACCGGAACGGACAACGTTCAAATTGCGCGCACAATTTGCGTGAACATTGAACGGGCATCCATTCTTGCCCGTGAAAACAAACTATCCAATGAAAAGGGCTTAAAGCTCATACGCGAAACTTGCACGGCTATTGGCGAGACACACGGCAAACTGGCCGCAGACCGCGCACACAACATCCTGAAAGGCTACGTTGAAGAATTCATTAAAATTGCCGGTGGCGAGCTTGAATCCTACACTGTGCGAACATGGCTAGATTCCTGGCTGGCCAGCCGGACAGACGCCAGCAAGGCAACGCAACTTGAATACAGGCGGGCAAAAGACTTGTTTCTGGAATTTTTGGGCGCACGGGCTGACCGACCATTGACAACATTGCAGCCAAAGCAAGTAGAGGAGTTCAAACTAAAACTTGTCGAACGTGTCGCCCCCTCCACGGTGAACAAGGCAATTAAAATAATGAAAGCGGCGTTCAACAATGCCGTTGCCAAACGCCAGCTTGAATTCTCGCCAGCCGAACACGTCACAACAATTGAAGTTGATGAGACGAACCGACGGCCATTCACAGATGACGAATTGAAAAAGCTTTTAAGCGTCATAGACCATTTGGATGATAAAAAGTCCGATGATAAAGAGCCCAAAGCTTCTTTGTCCACGGAATGGCGCACAATGGTTCTGCTAGGCTTTTACACCGGTTTGCGCTTGGGGGATTGCGCTAATCTCACATGGAAACACATTGAATTGCAAAATAGCACGTTGAATGTTGAAACCGAAAAGACTAGCAGGCGTCAAATTTTGCCGTTAGCCGAACCGTTAAACCGACACCTGCAAAAATTAGCGGGCGACATTCCAGACGCCCCGCTTTGCCCCTCACTTTGCGGAAAAGCTACCCCCCTACTTTCAAACCAGTTTTACGACATTATGGCCACGGCTGGCCTTGTAGAAAAGCGTAACCACAAGAGCAAGGGCAAAGGGCGTGACGCAAAGCGCGACACTGGCCAGATTAGCTTTCATTCCTTGCGCCACAATTGCACCAGTGCTTTGAAATCCTCCGGTGTCTCTGATAGCGTGGCAATGGACATTGTAGGCCATGAAACAGTTTCAGTGTCACGCAGCTATACCAAAATTGACGACACGGCCAAACGTGCGGCTATTAACAAACTGCCAGACATCACCAAATAGATTAAAGGTTAAAGCACATTTAACCAACTTTAGACGCCCCTTGTCAGCAATGGCAAGGGGTTGTTTTTTGCAGTTTTAAAACACCATATAATTGAAAAGGAATGTCTGAATACCCACCCCAAAACAACACAACGGAATGACGGGCATTTAACCCTTGTTTCCTTCAAAAGTTATCTATTGGCTTCCCTTCAAATCAACTATTGATTCTTGTTATTGATAATAGTTCTATTCCGCCGGATTAGCTATTGCGATTTGTTGGCACGGTGGTTGCTAAGCAGCCAAACCCGTCAGCAAAAGCTAAAGTTGTCATCCCTGACATCAGGCATTAACAATCCCACAATAAAACAAGGGGAAAGCCATTGCCTAATTGTAATTAGCTTTGCTAACCGCCAGTGAAAGATAACAGTATGCAATTAACAATGCAACAAATAGAACATCCAACCGCAGCAAACGGAACCCAAACATTGCCAGAATTTGGACGCGTTCAAACCGTTCAAAATCTATTCGGGGTAAAGCGAGGAATCCTCTACCGATGGATAAATGAAGGCAAAGTAAAATCCGTTTTAATCAGGGAACCGGGAAACATTCAAGGCGTCAGGTTGATTCACCTTGCTAGCGTTCGGAACTACATCAATGAACAAATGCTATTAACAACCAATAACTAAACACACTTAAAACACAATTATGGAAAAGCAAAACGAGAACAACGACAAAATTCAACACGCCAATTTTATGGAAACAATACTTCCGACGGTACATCCGAAAACATGGTTTGCGTTAAAATTCCCAGAAGTGCATAAAAAACATAATGCAGCTTTAAACGAAGCTATGAAAGGCGACCACTTCACGATATTAGGAATAAATGAAGACTTCTTTGCCGCCACATTAGGACATTTAGGCAATCCCAAAGCACCAACAGTCTATGTAACGCGTGAAGATCGCTTTTACTCCTACGATTGCAAAGCCGGAATATACGTCTCAAAAAGTGAACATCAAATCATTAGTGATTTAAGCGCCCTATTGCAGCAATGTGCAGATGAATGCAAATATCAAGGTTGTGACACTTCCGCGCTCCGGTTCATTTGCAGCCGTTCTAGCCAACTAAACGGAGTGATTAAAAAAGCCAAAGGACAACTTCATGTCACAGAAGACTATTTTGCGAATGATTTGGAAAAATTCATTGCATGTGAAAACGGAATGTTGTGTTTAGCAGATAATGCACTTGTGCCGTTTTCTGCCGACTTCCGACGTAGAAATAAATTGTCTGTCAATTTTGATCCTAATGCGACCTGTCCATTATTTCTTGATACATTGCTGGGACAGGCACTAAACGAAGCTGATATTCTATTCTTGCAGAAATGGTTTGGATTGGCATTGATAGGGAAAAACATTTCTCAAGTCATCGTGATTCTATCAGGAACCGCTCAAGGCGGAAAAAGTACGCTTGCAAAGGTGCTTGTTGCAATTATTGGCAAAGAAAACGTTGCTACACTCCGCACAGAGCAATTAGGCCAACGGTTCGAGACAGCAAGTTTTCTTGGCAAAACACTACTCCACGGGGCAGACGTGCCTGCCGATTTTCTGACACAGAAAAGTGCATCTGCATTGAAATCTTTAACAGGTGGGGATTCAATGACTGTTGAGTTGAAAAATGGGCGTGAAAGACCGGAAATAATCGGTGAATTCAATGTGTTAATTACAAGTAATTCCCGTTTAGTGATCTTGCTTGAGGGGGACGCGGAAGCTTGGCGGCGACGGCTTGCAATCATTGAGTATTGCAAACCAAAGCCGAAAAATGTCATTCCAGCATTGGCCGACACAATCCTAAAAGACGAAGGCTCAGGTGTGCTAAACTGGGCACTTGAAGGTCTTAGGAAACTACGCGGCGACGATTGGCATTTCAAGCTTACAGCCGAACAAACCGAAGTTGTGGACAGGGCTTTGCTTGAATCAGACAGCCCAAAAATGTTTGCCAATGATTGTTTGGAAAAGGCCGATAATTGTCAACTCACACAAGATGATTGCTTCAATCATTACCTTGCATATTGCCGCAAACGCGAATGGACGCCCATAGTAAAACCCAAAGCAAATACGTTAATTGAAAGGCAAATTATGTATCTGTTTGCGGCTGGCCAGCGCAATGATATTAAGGGAACGAATGGCAAAGATCAACGCGGTTGGAAGGGTATAAAGGTTAAATAGTAATTGCGGGCAGGTTTGAAACATTGTCCATCTTGTCCGTACTATTGCGGACAGGACGGACATCTTTTTGCTGTACCCTTTATATATATTTTTTTTCTATTAGATTAGATGTAGAAAAAAGCTGTCCGTCCTGTCCGAACACTTCCCGGACTAAACGGACAGGGTTTTAAAACTCACGCGAGGGGAAGCGGCAACGCAACTACTAACATTGCACTATATGAAAACTCATATAACCCTTGCTAAAACCCAATTACTTTTTCATGGCCCTGATTCTACGCTTATATTGCGCTATATGGAACCATATAGAACTATATATAGTGCAAAATGAGCATAAGAGGGCGCACTGGCTAAATAATTACACGTTATATAAGAGTACATATAACGGCAGAACAAACACCTAAAACAGAATGGTGATGGTGAATAAATCCCGGCCTGCTTGGCGCAAGCTGACTCATTCATTTTTCCAGAAACCCGCACGGATACGTTTTATTTGCTCTTTTGCCGCTTCGTCTCCCTGCGCAGCAGCTTTTTGAAACCATTTCATTGCTTCGTCAATATCAGGTTCTACACCCATGCCAAACTGATACTTAATACCAAGGGCATATTGCATATCAACATTCCCCTGTTCAGCAGATTTTAACCGGGATTCGTCCGTTTCATCATTTTCGCTCTTTTCCTCTAATTCGGCAACTTTTTGTTGAAGTTCTGCGATTTGCTTCTCGCTATCCTTCGCATCTTTTAATTTGCCCCTGATAATGGCATAAATGACAAGGCAAGGAAATGCCAGAATGCCAATGAGAATTGCTCCACGACTTGCACCGCCAGTGCTGTCGTAACCTTGCGCCAAAAATGCTACATGTGTAGTTAGCAATACATTCATCTAAACTCCTTTGCAACCTGATCGTAAAATGGTGCATCGCCTGTGTTATTCATAGGTATTGTATTTCAGCGGTATGCCTCTTTAAAGCTTACAGATGCTAACCAACCGAATAAATAAGCCACGCCTAAACCAAACAATAAAAGTAATACGCAATTGATTATATCTGAAGTATCGCCTTTCCAGGTATCAGAATTCACACAAGCACACAAAACACCGAGCGCCGCAATGGCAGATATAAATCCACAAAGAATGCCAAAACAAACATTTGCTGCTTTCACTGGTTTGGAAAGAGGAGGTTTAGCTGCTGCTGCTGCCCGCTTAGAATCATTTGCCGCCCTGCTCAGATAAATTCGGTCTAATTTTTCACGGTCATGCTCCCGTTCTGCTTGAACCTGCTTTTCTTTCCGTAATTGTTCAACGCGGTATTGTATGTATAAAGCTTGTGCCTTTGATTTATCACCGCTCGATTCGGAAAATGCTTTCGTGTAAAGACCAGGTATCTTAATTTCCTCTTTCAATTCATTCGCAACTTGATCGTACAACCTATCATTTTTATCATCCGACTTCAATAGCTTACTGTTCTTAATCCATGGAAATCCTAATAAGAAAGCAACTATTACTATCGGAAAAAATAGGATAAAGCTGATAATGAAAGACGCCCCTGAACCAAGACTGCAACCGACTGCACCTGCCCCAGCTAACACCGCAGAATTGCGGATGATTATAAGATTATCCTTCTTCATTGGCTTTTTCTTCTTACGAAGTCAGTTTGGCCCTGCATGTGGAATGATCTCAGCATCAGCACTGTCGAGAATGCCGGAATAATTACGCTCTGCAATTTCATGCCCCTTTAGATCATTTATCAACCTACTATTCAAAACAATGCCGAGGATGTTTTTATTTTCATCCATTTCTATGACCAGAACTGAACCATGCTGGTCTTCGATTAGTTCCCAAGGTTGAAGGATGTTTGCACCTTTGATGCGAACAGTTGCCAGAATTTTCATTATCTTGAGTTTATTTGTCTGTGTAAACAATAGCTCTGGCCCGGAATACGCAGCGAGTACCACTCAAAAAGCCAAAGCCGCCACGTCCGCCAACCCCAATTCCGCTTTCGCCAAATGAGGTGTCCGAGTGCAACACCGCATCCGCTCCCATTTTTCTGGCACGGTAGAATATTGCGGCAGTCATGGGCGCTTCTTCTTTTGGGGCACCTTCGCAAGTCAACAGTGCGATAACCTTGTAGGGTCTGTCTGGTTCTTTCGTGTCGTAAATATCCAAGTTTTTCGATTCCGGTCGTGTGGTTGGGTCATACATTACGACTTGAACCCGTTTTGCGTGTTGTGGTGGTGTCTCGACACCCTGTTGTTGTGGTCCCGGTCCCGTGGCGCAACCCTGATTGAGAATTGCGACTACCGCGAGCGCAACTGATAAAGCCGTCGTGTGACAGATTTTTTTCATGCTCTATAAACAATACCGATAGTGGGGTGTGCAGTGCAACAGAAAACCGCAAAGCTGTTTATGTGGGCAAAACACAGAAAAATCTCGTTCGCCGTCTGAAAGAATTGCGGAAAATCCACCACGTCACGCAGGAGGAGTTTTCCGAGCAAACCGGCATTTCGTACAAGTATTATCAGGCAATTGAAACCGGCGTCAAAAAAGAGTTGCGAATCAGCACGTTAGAACGGCTAGCAGACGCCTACGGGATCGAAGTCTGGCAACTTTTATCCCCCACAATCCCCAAAACGAAGATCAAAAATTGCCGTTCCTGATTTCAAAATTGAAAATTTCGAGAGACAGCCATAGTGCGCAAGTCACTTTCGCTTTCTGGTTTTTCTGTATCGCTCATAAATTATTAACAACAGATAAGCGTACATAATAATCTAGCCGCAACTGGCCAGACGGCACACGCCAGACAGGGGACGCACTCGCCACGGCAAGCGGTTGAAATGTTTTGGCCGGGCATTGCCAGCACGGCGCACGGGCAAGGCAAGCGGTTCAACCCGGTCACACTGGACGCGCCACAAGCCAACCGACACAAGGCAAAGGAAAGCGAATGACGCGCAAAGGGTGAACTGCCACGGGACGCCAATAAAAGCAACCGCTGGGAAACGATTATAAACACCTCTGACAGGCTTAAACAAATATGGCCACGTTATACCGGCGCGTTATACCTTAACCCATTGCCAAGCCCTAAAACCAGCAAACCACTTGGTTTTATTAGCTAAAACACAAGTGGCGGAGAGGGGGGGATTCGAACCCCCGATACCTTTTGAGTATTCACGCTTTCCAGGCGTGCGCGTTAAACCACTCTGCCACCTCTCCACGCGCGTTTCAGTGCTCGCTCAACCTTGACCACTCTTCCCAGGCTCGTAATACCGCTTTCCCAAGCGGACAACAATGCCCGGACGGCGGAAGTAGAACCGGCTGCAATGAGCGCGAGTTTAATCGCATGAATTGGGAGCAAAAGCAAGCTCATTTACCGCAGCGAAGCTTAAAAGGGCGCATCTGCGAATGAGGACAGACAGACGGTTAATACCCTGGATTGAGATGGCGTATTTTTTAATTCCAGAGAAAGTCGAAGTCGTTATTGCGCAACAGCAC
>Ga0302281_10001920_pt1 | contig 14971 bp, 13 predicted proteins | sample III_Fen_E1_2_FD_198762 | JGI IMG/M metagenome (GOLD analysis project Ga0302281, IMG submission 198762) | Peat permafrost microbial communities from Stordalen Mire near Abisko, Sweden - III_Fen_E1_2 | ecosystem: Environmental > Terrestrial > Soil > Wetlands > Permafrost | place: Sweden: Abisko...
GCACGACATGGAGGTTTTTCTGAAGCCCGAGGAGGAAAAATGGGCGGAAGAGTTCCTCGTGGAGAAACAATTGAGCGGGGGTAAGCTGCTGGGCATACACGTCGGATCCGGCGGCACGAAGAATCTGCCGCTAAAGCGCTGGCCAATAAATTATTACTCGGAGCTGGTTCAAACCCTCAACCGGGAACGACGGGACATCCAGGTGCTGCTTTTTGGCGGCCCTGAGGAAGCCAAAGATCATCAAATCATTTTGGCCCGGGCCGATCGTATTCTTACCCGGGAAGTCAAAACACCGAACTTGCGGCTGGCCGCCGCCTTGATTGAACGATGTTCGGCCTTCTTGAGTGTGGATACGGCCTTGATGCACGTCGCCGCAGCCATGAAAGCACCCAACCAAATGGTCATCGAAGCCCCGACCCTCAACGTGACCAACTGGCCGCACGGAAACTCAACACACATCATTCCCAATCCCCTGGTCAAGGGACGGGGATTGGATTTTTACCGGTATGACGGCGGTGACATCAAAGGCACCCGGGATGAATTGATCCGGATCATGGAGTCCGTCAAGGTCGAGGAGGTTTACAGGACCGTGACTAAGTTACTTTAATCGAGCTGCAACTTGCGGGGAAAACCAAAGCGGCTTTATCGTTATCTGTTTGAACCATTTTGAAATCAGAAGTAGCTGAAGCAGCATGGATTGTCTTATTGACGAAAAACGGTTTAAAACTTACCTTGAAAATAACCTATTATTAAATCATGGAGCCAAGCGTCACACTGGTGGTGGTGAGTTACAACTGCAAGCGTTGGTTCGAGCGTTTTTTTGAGTCAATCAAGGAACAGACCATTTTCGACCGGTGTGAAGTGCTCATGGTGGATAATTCCTCGAAGGATGGGTCCGCAGAGATTTGCGAGCAGGCAATGAAATCATGGCCCAACGGTCGTTTTTTGCCGACGGGTGGCAATTACGGGTTTGGGGGCGGTTGCAACTTTGGAGCCCGTCAGGCGCGCGGAAAATACCTTTTCTTTTTGAATCCGGACATCTGGCTGGAACGCAATTGCCTGGAAGCGCTGGTAAACCATGCCGAAAAGTCGCAGGCGAAGGTTTTCTCGGCGGTGGAGTTAGGCTACACGGATGAAAAATTCATGCCGGGCAGCCATGGCCAGGGAGCCCCTGGATTTGATGTTTTTGGCTGCACAACGGCACCCTCGCCCAAGGAAAATCTCGATCAACTTTTCGCGATTGGCAGTTTTTTCTTCATTGAGCGGGAACTTTTCCAAAAGATCGGCGGGTTTGACCAGGAATTCTTTGTTTATGGTGAAGAAATGGATTTGTCCTGGCGGGCGCGCATCGCGGGGGAATCCATCGAGTTGGTAAGAGCCGCCCGGGTGCATCATGCGGCGGCCGGGTGCACAGACACCAGCGGCCGGACAAGCGAGTTCCGCCGCTTTTACGCAAACCGAAACCAAATCATAACCATCGTAAAGAATTCCAACGGTCCGCTGTTGGTGCTGGCCTTCAACCATGTCTTCTTGATCACTTTGGAGGCGATGGCGGGCGCTGTGCTGGCCCGGAACTTTTCTTTCATTCGCATGTCGCTCTTCAAACCACTCGCGGATTGCTGGCGGTTGCGTGGTTACCTAATGGAACAGCGGCGCTTTATTCGCGGTTACCGTCGGCGGGGAGATTGGTGGATTACGCGAAGATTTTTCCGCTTCGGTTTTGGCCATTGGGGCGACATCAAGCGCTTCTTGAAGTGGAAAATAGTCATCGACAAATCCACCCTGCCGGCCAATACGACCCAGCCTTCGACAGGCAATTAACTGGTTGATTCCAGCTGGATTATCATTAAGCAAGGGGTCCGGAACGCTACTTCCACTAAATACCACGCTGACGTTTGAATTCTGCCTTTAAAATCCTGGTGACCGGCGGCGATGGACTGCTCGCGCATGCGCTAGGTCGGCTGCCGCTTGGCAATAACGAGCTGGTTTTTGTTTCCCGCGCGGATTTCGACCTGACCAATCCGGCCCAAATGGAGTTGCAAATAGGCCGTTTTTGGCCCCAAACGGTCATCAACACAGCCGCCTACAATCTGGTGGACCGGTGCGAAATTGAGCGTGATTTATCATGGGCAGCCAATGCCTCCGGGCCTGCGGCGCTGGCAAAAATCTGCGCGGCGCGAGATATCCCTTTGGTTCATTTTGGAACGGATTATGTCTTTGACGGGGCAAAAAAAGCGCCTTACTTGGAAACGGATGCGCCGGATCCCCTGAATCATTATGCAGCCGGCAAACTGGCTGGCGAAGTGGCCGTCCTGCAGGCCTCAGCGCGCAATCTGGTGCTCCGCACAAGTTGGGTCTTTGACTGGCACCCAACCCAAACCAAAACATTTGTGCATACGATTTGCAATGCTGCCCGGGAGGGCCGGGAACTGAAATCCACCACGGACCAAATCTCGGTGCCCACATTTGCCTCGGACCTCGCTGGTTGGACTCTGGAATTGATCCAACGACGTGCCGGAGGACTGTTTCACGCCGTCAACGACGAGGGAATAAGCCGTTATGATTGGACGAAGGTCATTCTTGAGGAAGCGGCCAGTCAGCAAATAATCCCTGCGGTACCGCCGGTCCAGCCGGTCTTAAGTGCATTTTTTAACTCCAGCATGCGGCGGCCGGACTATACGGTCCTGTGCAACCGGAAATTGTCTGGTGAACTGGGTCGTGCCTTGGGTTCATGGCGGTCGGGGCTGAGAAAAATGCTCGCGCACATGAAGTGATTTTGGTTAGTTTTGCGTTTCCATGTCCACGATTTGGCAAACCATCGAAGTTCGCGGAGTTTCAGAAATTGCCGGCCTGCCCGGCGTTCGCGTTGAGGCTCTCCCGGTTTACAAGGATCCCCGGGGAAGTTTGCACGAACTGTTTCGGGTGGATGAAGTCCCGGTCGGTTTTCAACCTTTGATGGCCTGTACTTCCTGGACGCACGCCGGCATATCGCGGGGTCCGCACCAACATGTGGGTCAGGATGATTATTTCACCTTCGCCGGCCCCTCTGATTTTACTGTTTATTTATGGGACGATCGCCCGGGTGCAGCGGGTGCTGCCAAGGGTTGGCTCATTGAGACCGGCGGGCGGGCACCATCGCGCATTCATGTACCGCGCGGGGTGGTTCATGCTTATCGCAACTCCGGAACAACGTCGGGGCTGGTCGTCACGGTTACAAGCCGGTTGTTCAAAGGTGAGGGCCGGCGCGAACCCGTCGACGAAATCCGCCATGAATTAAATCCTGACTCACCTTATAAAATTCCCCCAACATGATCCAAGAACGCACGCATTGCCGCACCTGCGGCTCACCAAACCTGAAGCTGATCCTCGACCTCGGCAAGACCGCCCTGGCCAACGATTTCCTCGAGCCAAACGAAGTGGCTGATTATAAGATTTCCCTGCCCTTGCGGGTGGTTTTGTGCACGGACTGCTCACTGGTGCAACTCGGGGACACGGTCAATCCGAAGATACTTTACTCGCATTATGCGTACGTGACTTCGACATCAAAGACGATGGACACGCATTTGAACAAGATGATGACACATTTGCTCTCGACCGCCCGTCTCGGCGCCGGGTCGAAAGTTTTGGAGATTGCCTCCAACACCGGTGTTTTTCTCAAGAAGTTCAAGGAGCAGGGTTGTGAAGTTCTCGGCGTGGAGCCGGCCGAAAACATTGCCGATGTGGCTTTGGCCACGGCGATCCCCACCCGCAAGGAGTTTTTCAACTCCGCCACGGCCAGGAAATTGAAGTCTGAATGGGGGACGGCTGACTTGATTCTGGGACGGCATGTTTTCGCACATATTGATCAGCTCAAAGATCTGGTGGCGGGACTGGCGGAAGTTTCCCATGAAGAAACGTTGATCGCATTTGAAGTGCCGTATGTGGTGGACTTTTTTGAGCACACGGAATACGACACGGTTTATCACGAGCATCTCTCTTACATTGCGGCGCGTTCCGTCGAGGCGCTGGTGCGCGACACTCCCTTGATGCTGGCGCGCATTGATCATTACCCGATTCACGGCGGGTCGATTTTATTTCATTTGCGCCATCGTTCCTCAAAAGCCACACCGCACGCGAGCGTCGCTCAGGCCATTGAGAAAGAAAAGCAATTGCGGTTGGGCGAACCCGCCACGTGGGAAGCCTTCGCGACGCGGGTGAACCATATCCGTACCGAACTGCCAGCGTTACTGCGCAAATTAAAGGCCTCCGGAAAACGAATCATAGGCTACGGTGCCTCGGCCAAGGGCAATACGCTTTTAAACACCTGCGGCATCACCGCCAGTGAGCTGGACTATATCATCGATAATACCCCTTTCAAACAAGGCAAGATCGCGCCTGGTTCATGCATCCCGGTCCGTCCACCGGAACAACTATTGGCCGACCAACCGGATTACGCCCTGTTGCTAGCCTGGAATTTTGCTCCGGAAATCATCAAGCGGGAAACGGAGTTTCAGAAACGTGGGGGACGATTCATCGTGCCGATTCCGGAACCAAAGATCGTGGCGTTTCGGGATTAGAGCATTTCGAAATACCGCAGCCACTTCCAGCGAAGCCACGTTAAGTGGGTGGGGCGAGACTCCGTCGAGCCCTAACTGATATAGCTCAATAACCGTGAGGAATTTAGAACTCGAGTCGATTATTGAGGTCAGGAACCTCGTCCCACCATCGAATAGAAGCTTTAAAGCCAGTCGTGGTGCCATCAAACCCATTTGGCCCCCAACACTTCCTTTGGCTACACTTCTTCTTGAAGTGCCCAAATCAAGCGGTGGAGACACGCTGCGGGACAATTCACTTCACCGGCGGTGGAAATTGCGGGTGACGGCCGCTGCGGTTGCGTAAAGCATCAAAAAAGCCGCTCCGCATGGCTTGAATTTTTTTCCAGCGATCGGGTTCGATGCATAATTGGGCCATACCGTAGAAAAACCAACCGATATCGGCACAAATCCAAAGGGGGGAGACCGTAAAGAAGCGGCGATACATCAAAAGCCGGTTGCGCATCATGTAGTAATAGCGCCAGGCGGTGTGGTCGCGGAACGAAATCTTAACCCCAAGTACCTTCCGGGTCTGCTTCGAGCCCAATTCGTGATGCAGGACGACCTGCATGGCCTTTAAGACCTTGAAGCCATGCTTTTTCATCCGTAAACAATAATCCATGTCCACGAAATCGATAAAAAGCTCGTCATCATACAAGCCAACCTTCCGGATGACTTCACTTTTGATCAAGCTGCCCGAGGTGTTGGCCCCCATAACGAATGACCAAACCGGGGCTCCAATCCGCATGACTTTGGCAATCGGAGCTGACCATCCGAGCGGCACGACCATCCCCACACATTTTGCCTCCGGGCACAGTTCATAAGCGTGAAGCAAGTTTTTGAAGTAATCAGCAGTGATGGCGCTGTCCTGGTCGAAATTGGCAATCCAATCCACGCCAGTTTTGAGGGCCTCACGAATTCCGATGTTAAGCCCGCTGGCGATGCCGAGGTTCGAGGCATTGCGAATGACTTTGATTCCAGGCAGTTTTTCCACAGCCTCAACCACTTGCGCGGAAGCACCGGCAGAATAGTTGTCTACGACGAAAATCTGATCAATCTGTTCAGAAAGGCGGCGCATATTCTCCAAAACCACCGACCCGGGGTGGTAAGTGACGACAACAGCCGCTATTGATGCCATAGTTAAACACTATTTAAAACCCGCATGCTTAAGTCGAGGCCAAATTTAAGCTTGCAAGCGTGTCGACGAATTTAAAAGGACACGGAACAAGCATATTAATCTTGGTAAAACGCACTCCGTGAAATAAACCGAAAACCAAAAAACCAAAAAGATCGCCTATTTACGGCAGATTAAAAGCGCCTCTTCTCCACATTCAGGATGTGAGCGCCAACGAATGGCCTCACGGTATTGCAGGATGCAACTGCGAAAGGCTCGAAAGAGGGCAATTTCACGGCTGCCGCGCAACTTGGAACCGGACTGCCGCGCTTTTTTAATGGCAAACGAGCCGCCGATTATCATGTCCGCTCTCGCCGCTGAACTTTTGACCTGAATGTTTGTGAATGCAGCTCTTCGAGCGCAAAGGGCCAAAGCCGGGAGTGAGAAAATTTGGAGGTGACGTGGAATTTCCAATCCCCGCCAATATTCCCCAAAGTGGGAATGCCCCCAACTCTGGATATTGGGCGTAATGGAGACCAAACGCCCGCCCGGTTTCAGAATTCGCCTCACCTCGGTGAGTAAGGCGACCGGATCAGGTACATGCTCGATGACGTGGTTCATTGTAACGGCGTCGAATGAATTATCCGGGAAGCGGGCGCTGAATAGGTCAGTTTGCAACAACTCGAAACCAAACTTGGCATACTTCTCCTTGGCAGCCTCGATCGCATTGAGGTCAAAATCGAGTCCGGCAACGGACCAGCCCCTTTGATGCATGCGATACAAAAATCGACCATCACCGCAGCCGACATCCAATACGCGTCCGGGCGAAAGATCAGCAAGAAACATCGTGGAGAACTGCCGTTTCTCAGCGGTTAATCCCAAAACACCCAAAGGCAATAATTTGATTGATTCGTAAAGACTAACAAGAACCGATCGAAGCCAGGATTTAAATCCTGACCCGGTAAATTTTTGTCCGTGAGTGTAATAATCCTCGTAAAGAAAATGGATGTCCTCTTCGCTTGCCACGGGATCGAGCCAGCACAAACCACAATTCGAGCCGAGGCATTTTCTGAGGGACCATTTACCCGGGGCGCCAAACAAACTATCCTCCTGATCGCTATAAAGTACTTCTCCCCTACTGGAGCATACCGGACAGATAGGATGTTGAACCGTGCGAATATCCATGAGGGAGGTAGGCAAATTTAAAGCTGTGGGAGTTAAATCTTTCCCAAGTAAAAAGTCAAGTCGACGATTCAAGTGCTGGAGCCAAAAAAACTACTTGTGACAAATTAAATGGGAACGACAGCGGATGGCTTCGCGGTATTGCAGAATGCTGCTGCGGATAGCCCGAAGGAAATCGATTTCACTGCCAACTGTCAATTTGGAACCCGACTGATGCGCCTCTTTGATTGCGATAGAAGCACCAAAGATCACGTCAGCATGGGCGGCGGAACTTTTCACGTCGACTTTGGAAAAGGATGCTTTCCGGGCGCAAACCTCCAAGGCAGGAAGCGAAAAAATCTGGAGATGACGCGGAATTTCAAGCCCCCGCCAGCATTCCTTGAAGAGGGAATGAGCCCAACTCTGAATATTGGGAGTGATGGATACCAGGCGCCCACCTGGTTTTAAAACCCGCCTCACTTCAGCAAGTAATTCGGTTGGTTGTGATACGTGTTCGATGACATGGTTCATCGTGACCGCGTCGAATGAATTGTCTGAAAATCTAGCAGAGGTCAGGTCTGTTTGCAAAAACTCCAAGCCGAATTCTCCGTATTGTTCTCTAGCAGCCTCAATTGCGTCCTTATCAAAATCAAGTCCCACTACTGACCAACCCTTGAGATACATCCGATATAAAAATCCACCATCACCACAGCCGACATCCAGAACTCGACCAGGAGGCAAGTCCGAAAGAAACATATTGGAAAACTGTTGTCTCTCTGCAGCCACCCCCAAAACACTCAAGGGCAATAACTTGGCGGTGTCATAAATCTTTACCAAGACATCCCGGACCTTGGACTTCAATCCCGGCAGTGCAGATTTTCGCCCGTGCGTGGGGTAATCCTGATAAAGATAAATCATGTCTGCCTCGATCGGAATGGGATCCAGCCAGCAGAGTTCAGCACATTGACTATTGAGGCATTTTCTCAGGTTCCATTTTCCCGGCGCACCAAACAGACTGTCTTCCTGATCGCGATATAATATGTCGCCCTGTCCGGAGCAAACCGGACACCTAGGGCGTTGAACCGTGCGAACTTCCATAGTCAAAAGGCTTTTGTAAAAATTTGGTTAGCTTATGACGATCCGGTTTTGTGAGTCAAGGAACCAGTGCAAGCAAATGGAAGTTGTGATACTAAATTACCTTGAGGGATTCCCCAAGCACCATTATAGTCCGCCAACCTAGAATTTTTACTGATTATGCCCGGCCCCGCTACTCGTCCCAATCAAGCAAGGAAAACCAAAGCCTTCCTTGTTTCGGCCGGATTGCTGATCTTGATTTTGGCGCTGCTCTTCCGGGAAAGTTTTAAGTCAGGGATGGTGGCTTTTTCAAACGATTCGCCGCTCGGCGAATACGTCGCCAAGCAAGTTTTGTTGCCCCAAGGATTTTTCGGACAATGGATCGATCTGAATACAATTGGTTACAATGGCGGATCTGCGTCCGTTAATGTCAGCAGCTTGATAAAATATTTGTGGGAGGGGCTCTTGAATCCGCCATTCGGACCACTTGGTTTCGCCAACTCGTACACGCCAATAGCCCTGTTTATTCTTGGCCTCGGCGCATTAGTTTTCTTTAAGCAGCTAAAATTTACACCTTTAGCGGCATTTCTTGGTTCGCTTGCAGTGATCTTCAGTTCAACGTTTTTCGGCGGTGCGTGCTGGGGGATTGCCAGCTTGGAAATCGCCATTGGTTTCAATTTTTTCGCCATGGCGTTAGTGAGTGCCAACGATTCTAATACGCCCTGGATGATCCGTTGGGTTCGTTTTGCCCTGGCAGGGATGTGCGTGGGCATAAATGTGATGGAATCGCCGGATGTCGGGGGACTGGCGAGCATTTTTGTGGCATTTTTCGTATTCTTCAAAGCGCTTGCTGAAGAGGACGGAGCGATCCTGAATAAAATGGGGTGGGGTGCGATTCGAGTAGCGGTGGTAGCAGTGTTCGCGGGCTTTCTTGCATATCAATCCGTTATATCGGTAGTCAGCGTAGCTATCACGGGCGTGGCTGGGACGGAGCAGGATGCCTCAGCCAAAGCCGCACGCTGGGACTATGCCACGCAATGGAGCCTGCCAAAAACAGAGACTCTTAGTCTAATTGTCCCCGGTTTATTCGGGTTCAAGATGGATACCCCGAACGAAATGCCGCCCAGCTTGCAGGATGTTTATCAGGGAGGACTTTACTGGGGGGGCATGGGGCGCGACCCCGTGAATGATCGTTTTTTGGATAGCGGCGGTCAGGGACCATTGCCTGATCCACAATGGATGCGGCAGACAGGCAACGGGAATTATTGCGGCGTTGTTGTGGTTCTGATCGGGGCGTGGACCATCGCACAATCGTTCCGCCGGAAAAACTCGGTCTTTTCTCCCGCGGAAAAACGAATGATCTGGTTTTGGTCGGCGGTCTTATTCGTTTCGCTTCTGCTGGCGTGGGGCCGTTTTGCACCGTTTTATGCGTTAGTTTACCATTTGCCCATACCCTATTTCTCGACCTTTTTCAAAAATATCCGGAACCCGACGAAATTCATTATTTTTCTATCGTGGGCATTGGCCATCCTGTTCGCATACGGCGTGAACGCGCTGAACCGGACCCAGCTTGTTCCGACGGGTAAAGCCGCGTCTCTGGGCGGTTGGTGGAAACGATCCACCTCCTTTGACAGGAACTGGACATTTGTCTGCGCAGGACTATTTGTGGTTAGTCTGGCGGGCTGGCTGATTTATTCGCATGAAAAACCGGCGCTGATTCAATACCTGGAAAAGGTGGGGTTTTCAGACGAGGATCTGGCAACGCAAATCGCCGCCTTTAGCATTGGCGAAGCGGGCTGGTTTGTCGGTTTGCTGGCTGCCACCATTGTTTTGGTGGTCTTGCTGATCGGTGGCTTTTTTAACGGATTGCGCACCAAAATCGGCATTGCTTTGCTGAGCGCCTTGCTGCTATTTGATTTCGTCCTAGCAGATCTGCCATACATCATTCATTGGAATTATGCCTACAAATACGAAGTCGGATCCCTGAATCCGGTTGAAACCTTTTTGCGGGACAAATCTTACGAGCATCGGGTGGCGATCCTGCCTGATCCGCCGTTTCAAGCGCAAACCCAGTTACGCGAATTTGATGGCAGTTTTGGCGGCTTGGGGCTCTATAGGATTGAATGGGCTCAGCATCACTTTCCTTATTACAATATCCAATCGTTGGACATCATCCAGATGCCGCGCATGCCGGAAGATTTGAAGGAATATCTCGATGCCTTGTCACCGCATTCGATGGCTGAGTTGCCCCGCTTTAGACGTCTTTGGGAGCTTACCAACACGCGTTATCTGCTGGGCCCGGCGGGATTTTTGAACGTGCTGAATACGCAGCTCGATCCGGGCCGGGAGCGTTTCCGGTTTGCTCAACGTTTCGACATTGTTGCCAAGGAAGGCGTGACCAAGCCGACCAAGCTGGAAGACCTGACGGCCGCGACGAACCCGGACGGTGACCTGGCCCTATTCGAGTTTACGGGTGCCCTGCCCCGGGCAAAACTGTACTCAAACTGGCAGGTCAATACCAATGATCAAGCAGCCTTAAAAAGGCTGGCGGATGAAAGTTTCGATCCCGCACAAACGGTGCTGGTGGCGACGCAACCAAAAGACTGGCCCGCAACGGCAACCAATGCCAATAGCGGTTCAGTGGAATATCAAAGTTACGGGCCGGACGATATTGTGCTAAAAGCAAATGCCGCCTCCCCCTCTATTTTGCTACTAAATGACAAATATGATGCTCATTGGACCGTGACCGTGGATGGCAAAGCGGCCGAACTATTAAAATGCAACTTCATCATGCGTGGCGTTTGCGTGCCGCCTGGCGAGCACACCGTGTCGTTTCGCTTCCGGGTTCCCATGGGGCTACTGTATATTTTGTCGTCATTTGGTTTCGGCTTGTTGCTCGCGGCAATATTGGCTTTCCACAGTTGGCGAAACTCCAAAGTTCAACCGGAAAAAGTTTGATCAGGAGTTTTCCAATCTCTTTTTCAATGGCAAAGCCGGTGGCGGCTTATCAGCCGTAAATGTTCTTGGGATGCCGCTTACGGCGGTGGATTTTGAAGAGGTAAAAATCGCGAAGCTCCACCAGTACCTGGCCAGCCAGCCATAGCGGTTGGCCGGTGATGCTGGTCGCTGCCTTTACTATTTCCTTGGAATATTTGGGATCGCCGTTTTGGCGCACCCGTTTGGCTTTGATACCGGAACGTACGGCCAATAGGCCTTTCAGTTTCGTTTTGCGGAAAGTACTCCAACCACATCCGCGGAGGGCCTCATTTGTCTCCATGGTGCGCCATTCGTCATAAATCAGGGATTGGATGGATGGGGCGCGAGAAACCGTTTCCGTGGATCCATGCCAACGGTAGTTGGCGAGGGCGCGATGGACATGGACGATTTTCTCGCAGTGGGCTCCGAAACCGGCCCAAAAGATCATGTCCCCCAAAATCGGGTAATCGAGGGGAAAGCGGCACGGCGCTGGCTGGTAATTTGTCCGGAGCAACGTGGCGCAGAAGGCCTGATTGCCAATCTCCGCCTTGAGCTGGAGAAACTGGTCGCGCGTCAGGGACTCCACCGCTCCATCCTCCTTGCCGGAAAAACTCAGGTGATCGCTGTTTTCGTCCATCCGCTCGTCGATGCACCAAGCCTGGCCGCGGCCCTGGCAACTGGCGAGCGCGGCGGTCATGACCTGGTAAAATTCCGGCTTGATGGTGTCGTCGGCGTGCAGAATGTGGAGGAACTCCGTTTCCGGGGCAAAATCCAGACAACGATTAAAATTCTGGAACAAACCGAGGTTCGTGGGATTGCGCGTGAACTCACAGGGGAAGCCGGAAAAACTCTTCACCAGTTCCTCCGTCCGGTCCGTTGAACAATTGTCGATGACCACCACCCGATCGGGTCGCAAGGTTTGGCGGGCAATGGATTCGAGGGTCTGAACAATGTATTTCTCCCCGTTGCAAACGGGGATGGTGGTGGTGATTTTGGCGCTCAAGCGTGGTGAGTATAGGTGTAAGCCGCGCAAAAATCACGTGCAGACGGGGGCTTTCGAACCAGAATTTCAGCCTTTCTTTGAAGCTCACTTTTCGTAAAATCCGGTGGTGAAAACCTCAGATATTCCCGTCCTGATTTTGTGCGGCGGGCTTGGGACTCGCATCAAGGAAGAAACCGAGTTTCGGCCCAAACCCATGGTGCCCATTGGTGAACATCCGATTCTCTGGCACGTGATGCGGATTTATGCCCGGCACGGCTTCCGACGGTTCATTCTTTGCCTGGGATTCAAGGCTGATGCGGTAAAGGATTATTTCAGCAATTTCCACCTGCATAACAACGATTGCACCATCGATTTGAAATCGAACCGTATTTCGGTGCACGAGTCACGCGTGGAACTGGATTGGGAAGTAACCCTGGCTTACACTGGCGAAAAGAACATGACCGGCAGCCGCATCGCCCAAGCCGCCCGGAAATATCTGGGTAAGGCCAAGCACTTTGCGGTAACCTATGGGGATGGTTTGACGGACGCCGATTTGACCAAGGAATTTCAACATCATCTCGAAGGTGGAAAAACCGGGACCGTTTTGGGTGTCAACCCGCCGTCGCGGTTCGGGGAGATCAAAATTGAGGGCCACCGGGTAATCGAGTTTGCGGAAAAACCGGATCTGGAAAATCATTGGATCAACGGCGGCTATTTTTTCTTCAAACGTGATTTTCTCAAATACCTTTCAGAGGATCCCGGCTGCGTCCTGGAGCGAGATCCCCTCGTGAAATTGGCACGGGATGGCCAATTGAGTATTCATAAGCACCCGGGTTACTGGGCGTGCATGGACACGCAGCGCGACCGCGAGGAATTGACCCGGCTGGTCGAATCCGGCAGCCCACCCTGGTTGAAATAGCCCCATGGTTTACGACGTAACCATCGTGGGCGGCGGGATCGTTGGCCTGGGCACGGCTCACCGCCTATTGCAGGCGCAGCCACGATTCAAGGTGCTGCTCCTGGAAAAGGAAGGCCGTCTTGCCGCGCATCAAACCGGCAATAACAGCGGCGTGCTGCATTCCGGCCTGTATTATAAACCGGGCTCGGAAAAGGCCAGGCTCAGCGTGGGTGGTTTGAAGCAAATGGTGGCGTTTTGCCGGGAACATGGCGTCGCCCATGAGATTTGCGGCAAAATCGTGGTCGCCACGGAAGAAAACGAGCTGCCGCGGCTCGACAATTTGTGGGAGCGCGGCAACGCCAACGGCATGGAAGGCTTGCGGAAGCTCAACCCCTCTCAAATCAAGGAGATCGAACCCCATGCTGCTGGAATCGCGGCTATTCACGTGCCCCAGGAAGGGATCGTGGATTATCCGGGGGTTTGCGAAAAACTGGGCGAGGTCATATAAAGCTCAAAACGCGGGCGGAAAAAATCGTTGCTGATGGCACGGGCTGGGCGATTGAGACCCCGGCGGGAATTTTTCGGACCAAGTTTGTGGTTACTTGCGGCGGGCTCCATGCTGACCGCCTGGTTCGCGCCGCCGGACAGAAACCGGTGGCCAAAATTGTGCCGTTCCGGGGCGAATATTTTCAGATCAAGAAGGCGCGGCAACATTTGGTGCGGCATTTGATTTATCCGGTGCCCGACCCCAAGTTTCCTTTCCTGGGCGTACACTTTACGCGTCTGGTTCTCGGCGGCGTGGAAGCCGGACCGAATGCGGTGCTGGCCTTCGCGCGGGAAGGTTACAAATGGACGAACGTCAACCTCCGCGATCTCTCCGAATCACTGTTCTACCCCGGCCTGTGGAAATTCATGGCCAAATATCCCAGCATGTGCGGTTATGAAATCCACCGGTCCCTTTCCAAGGCGGAGTTTACGCGGTCGCTCCAAAAACTGGTTCCGGAAATCCGGGAGGATGACCTGGAACCAGGCGGCGCAGGCGTGCGCGCACAAGCCATGCTGCCGGAGGGCAAATTGATCGAGGACTTTCATTTTGAGGAGTCGCGGGGAATCCTGCATGTTATCAACGCGCCGTCGCCCGCCGCCACCGCTTCGCTGGCGATCGGCCAAAAGATATCGGAAAAAGTTTTGACCCACATAAATTAGTTCGGCAAAAATAACGAATGAACATTCTCGTAACCGGACATCGTGGCTACATTGGCCCCCATTTGATCAAGTTGCTGAAGGATGCCGGGCATGGCGTCACCGGTGTGGACATTGGATATTTCGAGGGCTGCAGCTGGGAACCCCTGCCCCCGGCCGACAAGGAAATCCACGCGGATTTTCGCTCCCTTACGGAAAAGGATTTGCAGGGTTATGACGCCGTTTGCCATCTCGCGGCGATCTCCAACGACCCGATGGGTGACCTGGACGAAAAGCTGACTTACGACACCAATCGCGACGGCTCAATCGAGCTGGCCCGGCGCGCCAAAAACGCCGGTGTGCCAAAGTTTTTATTCTCCGGCAGCTGCTCTGTTTATGGCAAAGGTGAAACCCTTGATCTGGATGAAAACGCCAAATTCAATCCGGTTTCGGCCTATGCGGTTTCCAAAGTGGACACGGAGAAAAATGTCGCCCCGATGGCGGACAAGAATTTTTCGCCGGCCTTCTTGCGCAATGCCACCGCCTACGGCCATTCGCCCAATTTGCGGATTGACCTGGTCGCCAACAACCTGCTCGCCTGCGCCATTGCTCGCGGAGATATCCGCATCATGAGCGACGGGACACCCTGGCGGCCGCTGGTGCATTGCCACGACATTGCCCGCGCGTTTCTATTGTTTGCCGAGGCGCCGCGGGAAAAAATTCACAACCAATCCGTCAACATCGGGGCCAACAAGCAAAATTACCAGGTGCGGGACGTGGGAGACGCCGTCCAGCGATTGGTGCCCAGCGCCACGGTGGTCTACACGGGCGAGGTGGGCCCTGACCCGCGGAATTATCGCGTGAAATTTGACAAGCTCTATTCGATGTTTCCGGATTTCCGTCTGAAGTACAATTTGCAAAGCGGCCTCGAGGAACTTTTAAAGAAATACCAGGAGCACAAATTCAGTTTGAGAGATTTTGAGGGCGACCAGTTTGTGCGGCTCCGCTCGATC
>Ga0302281_10001921_pt1 | contig 14950 bp, 10 predicted proteins | sample III_Fen_E1_2_FD_198762 | JGI IMG/M metagenome (GOLD analysis project Ga0302281, IMG submission 198762) | Peat permafrost microbial communities from Stordalen Mire near Abisko, Sweden - III_Fen_E1_2 | ecosystem: Environmental > Terrestrial > Soil > Wetlands > Permafrost | place: Sweden: Abisko...
CTTGCGTCATTGAGGTCAAGATCGTCCCATACGCGAGCATTTCAGCCATTGGGACCTCCGCGTTGATCACGGTAGTTCGCCCTTTGGATACCATGCCTTGCACACGTCCGCGCCGGCCGTTCAGGTCGCCCATCAACGCGCCCGCAAATTCGTCAGGGGCTTCGATTTCCACCTTCATCACGGGCTCAAGCAGGCAGGGTTTGCAGGATTCCATGGCCTTGCGGAAGGCGAGGCGACCGGCCATCTTGAAGCTCATTTCATTGGAGTCAACGTCATGATAGCTGCCGTCGAAGACCGTCGCCTTGAAGTCGACGACAGGAAACCCGGCCAGGTAGCCTCGGGCGGCCGACTCGACGATGCCCTTCTCGATAGCTGGAATGAAGTTGCGGGGGACGGAGCCGCCGAAGGTTTCATTGCCGAACTCGAAGCCGCCGCCGCGAGGCAATGGCTCCATGCGGATCTTGCAGTCGCCGAACTGGCCGTGGCCGCCGGTCTGCTTCTTGTGACGCCCTTGCGCCTCGGCTTTGACGCGAATGGACTCGCGGTACGGCACCTTGGGGGCCTTGAGCGTGACTTCGGCGTGGTAGCGCTTCTTGAGGCGGCTGACGATGGCCTCGATATGCTGCTGGCCTGCGCCGGCAATCAGAAATTCGTTGGTCATGGGGTCGCGATAGAAGCGAATGAGGCGATCCTCTTCCATCAGCTTGTGAATGGCGGGCGCCAGCTTGTCTTCATCGGCGCGGCTCTTGGGCTCGATAGCATAGGTCATGGCCGGCTCGGGGAACTCCGCCAGATCGACCTGAATCTCGGCGCCCTTCTGGCCCAGCGTATCGCCGGTGAGCGTGTCGCGCAGCTTGGCAACTGCGCCCAGGTCGCCGGCATGAAGCTCGAGGACTTCTACTGCTTTGCGGCCTTGCATCACGCTTAGGTGGGACAGACGCTCCTGTGTGCGGCGATTGTAGTTCTCAAAAGTGGCGTCGTTTTTGACAATTCCACTGACGACTTTGAAGAAGGTGATGCGGCCGGAGAATGGGTCGGTCATGGTTTTGAAAACCACCATGCCGGCCGGTCCGCTGTCTTCCACTTTGCGGAAAGTAATGCCGGATTCTTCGGGCAGGCCTGTGTCGCCATTGACGCCCGCCAGTGCCGGAGAGTGTACGGCGATGGGCGCGCGCTCGACGGGCGATGGCGCATAGACCTTGAAGAAATCGAGCAGGTGATCGGTGGCCATGTTGGCCAGGCCGCTGGCGAACAGGACGGGGAAGATGCGGTCTTCGCGGATGGCTTCATGAAGGGCTGTGATGAGATGCTGCTCGGGGAGCGTGCCGGTCTCGAAGTACTCTTCCATCAGCTCGTCTTTGCCCTCGGCCACCAGCTCGACCAGCGCCTCATGGCGGGCCTTGGCATCGGCTGCCAGGCCGTTCGGGATCTCTCCGATCTTGCCGCGGCCATCCCCGCCGGGCGTGTAAAAGAACGCCTCCATGGTTACCAGATCGACAACGCCGTGAAAGCCCTGCGCATCGGAGATGGGCAGTTGAACCGGCACGCAGTTGCGGCCCCAGCGATCGACAAGGTCTTCGACCAGCTTGCTTAAGCCGCCTCCGCCGCCCGCTTTGGGGTGGTCCATCTGGTTTACCAGAACGATACGGGGAACATTGGCTTCTTCGGCAAATCGCCAAACGCGCTCGGTCACAGCCTCAACGCCGTTCTGGGCGTTGACCACCACGACGGCGGCTTCAACGGGCAGCAGCGCGGCGCGGGCTTCGTGACTGAACATGTGGAAGCCCGGCGTGTCGACCAAATTGATTTTGACGCCCTGCCACTCGGCAAAGGCGACGGCGTTCTGCATGGTCGCGCCTCGGGCTACCTCTTCCTCGTCATAGGCGGTAACAGCGGTTCCGTCGGCCACGCGGCCCTGGGTTGGGGTCATCTTCGCGGCATGCAGCAGAGCGGCGATCAAGGTGGTCTTGCCGCTGTGCGCATGCCCCACTACAGCTACGTTGCGGATCTCACTTCCCTGGTAGGTTTTCATGGGTTTCTCCTGATTTGGCGCGGATTTTCCTGGATTCTGAACTCATTGGGGGGAGGGACAGGCTTTGACCGGGGACGTCTTTGGGGGCGTCCAAGTGGCCGGATTGGCGGGCCTGAGGTCCGGGTCTGCCGTCTACCTCGTCCATATAGGCTGCGACCGACGCCATGCGGAGTATTGGAGGATGGTTCCGCCAGCGTCCACTGCTAAAAAGCGGATGCTATCACAGCCGGAGTGTGAACGTCCTGTGACACGGCGTACAAGGAGTGAGGCAGGATGCCCGCTGTGCCCTTTCGAGGCAACGACCATGCACAAAACGCATCGCCGTGAGTACGGTTAAATGCGTACATACACTGTTCGCGCGGACGCGCAGACATACGCGGATATGCGAACTCAAACGTGTGACAAATAGTGCAAAACAGCATGAATTAAGGCCGTTTTAGTGCTGTTTTCGTGCAAAAAGCGCGCAAATAAGGGTGTTCTTGAGCGCAAAATTGTGCAGGTAAACGTTTACAAATAAGGGAAATGCTAGCAGCGATATCACTGATATCAATATTGGCGGCCAGCTCACCGGGTCGGACGCGTTAGGTCACTGCAATCGCATGGAGATGGTCGAGTGGGAGGGACGCGGAAAACGGATTGGGGCGCAGTACCCGGATTCCTCTTCGCTCCATCCGGGCAATTTTCGAATCTTCCCTTCGGGAAGAGGGCAGTTGCCTCTTTGTTTCGGCCGGAGATGGAGCCATTTCCAGCAATAAAAATCATTCATAAAATTGCCTTGAACGTGAGGTCGAAATGACTCTCGTAGGAATTTGCGGGCCGAAGGGCCTCGATGACAGCTATGAGCTCGTTTGCCTGGTTGATTCCCACTCAGCAAGAACGAGGCGGGAATCAATCTGCTTCAGCGCTCCAGTCGGCGCCCCACGCGAATTTTTCCGACTCGCAGGGCGGGAGCGAAATGCTCCCCAAAGTCGCCTTATCGAGTAGTCAACAACCTACGGCATTCGATGAGAGAAGCTTCTTTCTGGGGCGCGATCGGGGCGCGCCAGATGCGTTAAGAAACGGCAAAGTTACCTCCGGGCTGCCGTTGAACCATCCGGAGCCACGCCATGGCTTGCGAAAGCGTTTCAGGGGCCGGCCCGCATTTAAAAGTCCCATGTTGCCATAGAAAACGACAAATCCGGCAATGCTTCTGGATCCGCTCGGCGCAAGTTGTGGCTTTCTCTCTGTCCTCCGGCGGAAGGACGCATTTTTAAGCTTAGGTCTTTCGAATCCGTGTTACTATTTGTCTCGCCCTAATCTCTCCTGCTTTCGAAGCGCTTCACGCAAATTCAAAGTTTGATCCGGGAGGTTATTCATCTCACACGATCATGCGAACAGGCTTGAGTTCTCCTACCTTACGTTGCGCAAGGCCGTTGGATGGATAGGCCTTACCCTTCCAATCATCCTGATGATGGGGGGATATGTGCTCCAGTGGCTTGCGCACAAGCCCCATTTGCATATTGAGTCCTCAATCAGCGCCTACTACTATACCGGTATGCGCAACATCTTCGTGGGCCTGCTGTGCGCCATCGGCGTATTCCATCTGGCAACGGAGGGCTACGATCTCTGGGATCGGATAGCCGGGCGTCTCGTCTGCGGCTTTGCCTTCGGTGTCGCCTGGTTTCCCACGACTCCAGATTCCGAACCCAAGTGTCCTGCAGTGCCCGCGGATATTCAGAACACCATCGGAAACCTGCATTACACCTTCGCAGCGTTGCTCTTTCTCACGCTTGCATTTTTCTGCATCTTCCAGTTCACGCAGACGACCGACGTAAGGACAAGAACGCGTCGCAAGAAGGAGAGAAACTTTTTCTACTACGTCTGTGGATATACGATTATCGGCTGCATCGTTGTAATCGGTGTTATCAATAAATTCGGAGACAAATTCCCTACGGGCTTCCTCTGCTGGCTCAAGAGCTGGGAGTGGAATTTCTGGTTCGAGTCCCTTGCGCTGTTGGCCTTTGGCGCCGCGTTCCTCATCAAAGGCGAGTTCATCTTGAAAGATGAAACCGCCCCGCTCCAACCAGACAGATCTCCCCAGGATGACAGCCTTTAGGGCATCGAGGCCACGGACGTCGTCTTGGACGAGAACAGTGTTGTAATTACGTTCAAATCGAATCCGACGCCAAGGGTAAGTCCCGCGTGTTCCTGCGTAAGGGTGGTAATCGTAGCCATCGATGGAAGCGCAGTATTTACCGTTAGCGCGCTGGGAAGCACTGTCCTGTGCGCGCTCCCGACTCCGGCATAGAAATCCAAACCGCTGACCGGCTCCCAGTTCACCCCTCCTATCGAGTTCCCCAACGAGGTCACCGACGTGGCCAGCAGCATCGAAGGCAAGAGATTGCGGCCGAAGTTCGCATAGCCACTGTGTCGTGGAAAGTAGTCGTGTCCCCACGGAAACCACACCAAACCAACCATCCCCGCAAGCTGCCACTGCGTCTGTTGCGTTTGCACGATGCAGGAATACGCAGGCGCGGGACTTGTTGCGGTCGCGGTGGGCGGCACCGGCAGTTGGGTCATTTGGCCCGAGCAGTTTCCGGTGTAGGTAATTGCTCCCGATGAACTTAGACCGGCCACCGCCGGCGTGGGCGAGGCCTGCACACCGTAGCTGGCGGTTGGAATGTGGATGAACATAGTGCCGCCCATCAGGTTGAAGTTTGCCACCCGATGAACTTCGACAAGAATAGTCTTGACGGAATGAGCCGGCGTACTCGTGCTGGCTGCGGCCGCCGTGGTCGGCACCACATTTGCTGAAATTGCCGGGGTGATCGCGCCGCCTGCGTTGGCCAGTGTAAACGGCGTGTATCCGCGCTGAACCGCGATTGAGATTCTCACAAGCGCATTGGATGTCAAGGGTGCCAATAGGTCGGTCTCTTCGACACTGGACCGGGATTGCCATTCATTCATTGTGACGTAGAGCTTGGTTGTGGCCATGTCGATTGAGCGCAACTTTGCGCGCAATATATCCAACATGTTCTTCAACTTCACCAGCGTTTTTCCAACTCTATCCGCGTAGCACTTGTGATCCGTTCGATCACATAGCCCCTTATCAAAATCCTCCTTTTCGAATATCTTTTGAGCACGGCTGGGGTATTTGCTCAGATCTTCGAATTGGTCTGTATAAGCCTTCCAGAAATCCTCGAACTTCTTCTGCTCGAACACGCTGCACAATGGCTGGTCGCCTGTCCTCGCCGCAGCTGGGCCTACGCCTAGATCCGTCAACGTCTTTCGGAGAGCAGTCACAACCGCGCGAGTGGTTCTCTTGGAAGGGTCCGAAGGATCCGGCTTGTCCGATAAAAGCCCAATCTGGCCGTCGTTCAGCAATACAATCTGGCTGGGGGTCCAGCTTCCAAAGTCCTTGAGTGTGAGCTTCTTCAAATCATCAAGGCTAAGTATGCTGATATCCGGGGGCTGCAGGGTTGGCTGAGTTTTATTCTGGCAGTTTTGCTGGTCAAACCCCAGCCTGGCCAGCTCGAGAATCCCCGTGAGGGACGAGTAGTTATTGAGTAGCGCAAGGGCGTTGGAGGCAAACGCCTGGGAAGACAGAGCGCTGGATAACGTTGAAACCTGGGCGTTGACATTTTGAATATCGGTCAGGTGTCGGTCAAAAGCGGCAAAATTCGCAGGGTCGGTCGAGTCCGCCTCGACATCAGGCAGGGTTTTGCCAAGTTGGTACATCACCCCGTTGACCGATCCCGGTGCGGCCTTGCTGATGTCCGCACGCCCCGGCTGGCTGCTATCGACATAATCGGCGGAATCATAGGGCTCCCCGAAGGTGCGATTGATCAACCTGAGTAACTCCGCGGCGTTTTGGTCCACGGAGTAGAGCATAAGCGCCACCTGTTTGCCTGAGGCGGTGATTGTGGCGGGGGTGTAGGTGGGGTACTTTCCCGGACTCTGATCCTCAGGGCCCAGAGCCCCGGCAGTGACTCCGGTGATAGTCAGAGAGGGCAGCGCGCCCGGCGCGTTCAGGCCCAGACCAGGCAAGGTTGTGGTGCCCCCGCTCGGCACACCACTTTGCAGTGTGTCGAGGGTGCTTGAAAGGCTGACGGCCGGAGTAATTTGTGCTGCTCCCCGAATATCCGCGCCTCCCTCTGGCACGCCGATGCCGCCGGTGGTCACCGTCAATACATCGGTGAAGTGGAGTCCGCAAACCCGGACAGCGATCTTTTCCTTGTTTTGAATCACGGGAAGAAAACTGCCGTTCACGGCGACGGTGCTTGCGGTGTTGTTGAGTCTGCGGTAATCGAAGAAGCGATTGTAATCGCTCCAAGTTGTTGTGTTGTCCTTTGCGTTGTATTCGATGGTCACATAATCGCCGCTGACCGGAGGGCGATAACTCTGGTACCCGGGCACATTCAGCGTATGGCTGACGCTAGGCGGCACAGATACGGGGCATACACCCTGAGCAAGCAGCAGTTGGCAACGTAAGAGAGCTAGGACGGGCAGGGCAACCAAAAACAAACGGACTGCCAGACCGTGGAATGACAGCCGCCGGAGCTTGCCAGCAGCGCGAAGAACCGCGTGATCCCCGAAAGCGAAAACCGCGGCAGTTGTCTTTATGCCAATACTGGAGACCATGCAAACACCTCGGATGGGAAGTGGGAACACATGAGGCCATGTCGGCTATAGCGGGAAGTAAATCTGTCGATGAGCTATCGTTAATCTTTCCCCGGATTCAAAAAAAAATCAAGTAAATTATTTCTCAATAAAACCTATCGTTAACTTTGAAGCATCGGGTCTCGGGAGTGGCTAATCTTGAAGCCCCACGCGCCTTGACCTCTTTCGCTGCTTAGGCTGAAGAGTGCACGCCAGATTCGTATTGAAGAACGCCGTAAGATCAGGCGCTGAGACACCCTTCGGGGTCGAGGGCTGGGGGCATATGCGACGGCAAATGCGTGCTGAATTCCTTGGTTCCAAGGGAGGAAGTAGCTGCAGCCTGCCCAGAACCAGGCCAACTTTGATAGCTTGAAGCCATGCTCGAAGCTGCTGTTCAACCCGATCTGGATGCCCTCGACCTTGAATCCCTGACCGCTGACGTGGTGGCGCTTGCTGTGAAAGGCGGCGCCAGCGATGCGGAAGCCGTGGTTCGGGAAGGCGACGAATTCAGCGTGACCGTGCGCATGGGGCAGGTGGAGACGCTGAAGGAGTCGGGCTCGCGGGGGCTGGGGCTGCGGGTGTTTCTGGGCACGCGATCCGCCTCGTGCTCGACCAGCGACCTGACGCCGGACGGCATCCGCCAACTGGTGGAGGGCGCGCTGGCGCTGGCCAAATTCACGGAAGAAGACCCTTTTACCGGGTTGGCGGATGCGGCGGAATTTGGCTCGGCCGCCGGCGACCAGCACCTCTATTTCGAGGACGTGTACTCGCTCTCAGGGCCGGAGCGCATTGAGTGGGCGCGGCGGGTGGAAGCGGCGGCGCTGGAGGCCGACCCGCGCATCACCAATTCAGAGGGCGGCAGCTTTGACGCCGCCACAGGACGCAAGGTGATGGCCAATTCCCGGGGTTTTGTGGGGGCGTACCGGACCAGCTATGCGGGCGGCTCGGCGGCTCCGCTGGCCATGGATGCGAGCGGGCAAATGCAGCGAGACGGTTGGTGGACAAGCGCGCGCAGGCTCGCGGACCTTGAATCGCCCGAGTCCGTGGGCAAGGAGGCTGCGCGGCGCACGATTCGCAGGCTGGGGGCCCGGCGCGTTCCTACGCAGCGTGTGCCGATTGTTTTTTCCCCGGAGGTGGCGCGATCGCTGATTGGAATGGTGTTTGAAGCCGCCTCGGGCGACTCCGTGTGGCGTCACGCTTCGTTTCTTGCGGGAAAGCTGGGCGAGCTAATTGCAGTCCCAAGCTTGAACATTGTGGACGACAACACGATGCTGCTGGCTACCGGGGTGGGCGGCTTTGGAACGTCTCCGTTTGACGGCGAAGGATTGCCCTCGCTGCGGACTGAAGTTGTAAAGGACGGAGTGCTGGCCACCTACCTGCTGAACACCTACTCGGCGCGAAAGCTGGGGATGAAGAGTACCCATAACGCCTCGCGCGGACTGGCCGGCACGCCTGGAATCGGCTGCGGCAATTTGTATCTCGAACCTGGGACGGTGTCTGCGGACGAGATCGTTGCGGGCGTCCCTGCGGGCCTGTATGTGACGAGTCTGATGGGGTCCGGGGTGAATCTGGTTACGGGGGACTACTCCCGCGGCGCGTTCGGGTTGTGGATCGAGAACGGCGAATTGACCCACGCTGTGGAAGAGGTGACGATTGCCGGAAACATGGGCGAGATGCTGCGAAACATAACCGCTGTTGGGAACGACCTGGTGTTTCGCGGCTCGGTGGCTTCGCCCACGCTGCGCATCGACGGCATGACCATTGGCGGGGCTTGAGCGGGGTGGGCGTGACAGGTGACCTCGATTCCATTCCGTTTGACCCGGCCGAGGCGAAGGCCGCGCTGGCGCAATTGCCGCAGAGGCCGGCGGTTTTTGCGCTGTATGGGGCCGAGGCGCACGCAGAGCCTTACGTTGGGCGTACGCCGAATCTGCGAGCGCGGCTGGAGCGGCTGCTACAGCCTTCCGCGAAGCATCCGCGGCGGTTGCAGTTGGCGGGGCGAGTGCGGAGGATTGAGTGGCGGCTTACGGGGTCGGATTTCGAGTCGCTGCTGACGCAGTTTGCACTTTTGGAACGGATATACGGGGCTAAAGCGTTGGAGCGGATGCACCTGCGACCTCCGGCGTTTGTGCGCTTTCTGGGCAGCAATCGGTACCCGCGCATCGTGGTTACCCAACGTCCCAGCCAGCGGGAGGCCGAGTGGGCTTACGGGCCGTTTCCATCGCACGCGGCGGCGGAGCGATTTGCCGACGAGGCGCTGAAGCTGTTTCTGCTGCGGCGCTGCACGGACGATCTCGATCCTGATCCAAGCCACCCCGGCTGCGTTTATTCGGAGATGAAGATGTGCCTGGCGCCCTGCTATCAGGGATGCACGGACGAGCGCTATGGGGAAGAGGCGGCGGCGGTTGAGAGCTTTTTGGCCACGCGCGGCGACAGCCGGCTTATTGTGCTGCGAACTGAACGCGACGAGGCCTCGGCCAAGCTCGAGTTCGAATCCGCAGCAGCCGTTCACACCCAGGTGCAGCGCGCTGAGGCCGTGCGAGGGCTGGCTGCCGAATTGGTGAGGCCGCTCAGCCAGCTGCGGGCCGTGATTCTGATGCCCTCCGCGAATCCGAACGAGGTCGCGGTCTTTCTTTATGAGGATGCACGGCTGCGCGGGCCGGCGGGATTTTCGACGCTCGGCATGAGAATCCAGAATGAGCAGTCGGGATCGACTTCGCTGTTTGCACAGCCGATGGCGATTGAGCCGATTCTGGAGACGCCGGAAAACAGGGATCAGGGATTAGGGATTAGGGATCAGGTTGCGGCGGGGACTGAATCGCACGCTGAAGCCACTGTTGAGGGGGGCGTTGCCGCGCCGATTAAAATTGCTCGCAGCTTGCTTGAGACGCGGATGGAAGCCGCACTGGCTTCGTTGGAAGAAGGCTCTGATGGTCCGTTGTCCACCGTTCGCCAGGGGCATCTGGCGCTGCTCAAGCGCTGGTATTACCGGCCTGAAGCTCGCCGCGAAGGCGAAATCTTTTTCCCCGACGCTGAAGGCCGATGGCCGGTGAGGGCATTGCTGCGGGGTGTGGGGCGCGTTGCGGGGAAGATGCTGGCGACCGCGCAACGCACCTAAAACGGGACTGAAGCCACGGTGTATACCAGCCGAGCAGGTGGCCATGGCGCAAATCGCTCCGCTGGCTATTGCGTCTGGCCATTCTCCCCTGTGTAACATTGTGCTCGAAACCAACCCGGAACGCAGGAATGCGGGGGCCGGGGTCGGTGATGTAACGAAATGTACTTGAGTCGCGCCGACCTTCCAGAGGATTCGACTATGAGTCGCGCAAAGCGCCAATTGCTCATTTCGCCGCTGCTGCTTCTGTTGCTTCACGCAACGCCGGGACATACCCAGGTCGCGGGTTCGCGCGTTGCCGCTACGCCCATTCTGATTGAATTGTTTACCTCGGAAGGTTGTTCCAGCTGCCCGCCCGCAGATGCCTGGCTGCAAACTCTGGACAGCACTCAGCCGATTGCCGGCGCACAGATGATCGTGCTGAGCGAGCACGTGGACTACTGGAACCACGACGGCTGGAAGGACCCATACTCCTCGCCTTTCTTTACAGACCGGCAAAGTGCCTATGTGCGCGCGCTGGGGATTAGCAGCCCGTACACTCCGCAGGTGATCGTGGATGGAACGAACGAGGTGCACCTTGAAAATCAGCTGCAAGCTTCTCAGGTCTTACTGACAGCCGCGAAAGCACCACAGGTTCCTGTGAGCATTGGGACCGTCAGCGTGGAGGGAAATTCTCCTACCGTGCTTCGCGCCCACATTGAAGCGGACGGAACGGCAAGCAAGCACAGTGGCGATGTCTACGCCGCAATCGCTCTCGATCATGCGGAGTCGCAGGTATTGCACGGAGAAAACGGCGGCCACCGCCTCAAGCATGTCGCTGTTGTGCAGGAACTTGTCAAGATCGGTAAGGTGGAAAAGGGAAAGACTTTCACCCAGGACTATCAAGGGAAGCTGAAGCCGGGCGAGGACCCAAAGAACCTGCGCCTGATTGTTTTCGTGCAGGAGCCGGGTCAAGGCGAGGTACTTGGCTCGGCGCTTCAGGAAATTCGCCCCCAGCCAAACAGGGAATCAGCTTCCCGCTAAAGCGTTTTCCGAAAAAGTATATCAATCTTCTTCCGGCAATCGGCGGCGTGGGGCTTTGCGAGTATCCGACGATTCAGCAGGGGCAAAAGCCCAGCCTCTTTTTAGGGTCTTTGGGGCACTCATTCGGCTGCGCTCAGGGCAGGCTTTGAGGTCCCATCGTCCACCATCCGCCGGGGCCATCTGGCGCTGCTCAAGCGCTGGTACTACCGGCCAGAAGCCCGGCGCGAGGGCGAGGTCTTTTTTCCCGACGCGGAAGGCCGCTGGCCGGCGCATGAATTGCTGCGCGGCGTGGGACGGGTGGCAGGCAGCCGGTTCAAGGTGCCCGCCGGATAAGGGATCAAACCGTCCGCTGCAAGGGAAAATATATGCTACCATTGACTCGATGGTCGAGATTCGGCAATACCTCGGGCTGGATGGGCGGAATCTCTTCGGCCAGTGGTTTGACAAGCTCAACTCCGATGCTGCGCGACGCGTGACTACCGCCCTCTACCGGCTTGGCCTGGGGAATTTCTCGAATGCGAAAGGCGTTGGCGGCGGAGTCTTTGAGTGCCGCATCGACTTTGGTCCGGGGTACAGGGTCTACTTCGGGAAAGACGGGGAACGGGTCATCATCTTGCTCTTGGGCGGCACGAAGCAGCGCCAGCAGGACGATATTGTTTTGGCCGGCGAATGCTGGCAGGATTACAAGCGGCAGAAGAGGAGCGAGCCATGGCGTTGACGCGGGATTTCCGGGAAACGGTGCAGGCACGGGTGCGCGGCGACCAGGAGTTTCGCCGCGGTCTGTTGAGCGATGCGGTCGAATCACTGTTGGCGGGCGAAGCGGCGTTGGGACGTGAGATTCTGCGCGACTTCATCAATGCCACGCTGGGTTTTCCCGCCTTGGCGGAAAAGACCGGCATCCATGTCAAGACCCTTCATCAGATGTTCGGTCCCAAGGGCAATCCAACTGCGGCCAATCTCTTCAACATAATCGCTTGCCTGCAGGAATACGAGGGGATTCGGCTTCAGGTGGTGGCGTAGGCTGGTCAGGGCCGCAGGCAGAATTTCGCACCCATGTGGTTTTACCTATGATCTTGAAACTGTACAGTTCAGAGTATTGAAGTGGAGAGTCCATGGGTACCCCAACGATTGACAGGAATGGCGGCAGGGTGGTTTCAGCATTGAATGCGCGCTCGAATTTTGGACGGCTGCTGGAGCGCGTGGATGTTCACCACAAGTCCATTGTCATTGAGAAGCGCGGCATACCCAGGGCCGTTCTTCTCAGCATCCGCGACTACGTCAAACTTGCTGCTCCAGAGCCGGAGGTGCTGCGCATCCTCGGCAAGGAGTCGGAGCGGAATGGGACCAGCGCCCTCACAGCCCGCCAGATCGAGCGGGTTATCAAGGCATCGCGTTCTCAGAAAACGAAGCGCTGATGCTTCCCCTCCGCCTTGAAATCGAGCCCGAAGGGGCTAAAGCCCTCATTCTTTTTTGGCGTCTGCGGCACGACTGAAGTCGTGCCCTTTCAAGGCAACTGGATGCCCCTCTGCGCCTCCGCTGATACACTGACCCAGCAAGGAGAATTCCTCCAGAGACCCCATGGTAGAGCTGCTTCCATCCATTCTGTCGGCGGATTTCGCGCATCTGGCCGATGAGATTGCCGCGGCCGAGCGGGGCGGCGGCACGGCGATCCATGTGGACATCATGGACGGCCATTTCGTGCCCAACATCACCATTGGGCCGCCGGTGGTGAAGAGCCTGCGCAAGGTCACAGCCCTGCCGCTCGATTGCCACTTGATGATCGAAAACCCCAACGACTACATCCCCGCGTTCGCCGATGCCGGGGCCAACTGGGTGAGCGTACACTATGAGGCCTGCACCCACCTGCACCGGTCGCTTGAACTGATTGCCCACCACGGCATGAAGCCGGGGGTGGTGCTGAACCCGGCCACCAGGGTGGACCTGCTGATCGACATCCTGCCCATGGTTCACCATGTACTGATCATGAGCGTGAATCCGGGGTTTGGCGGACAGGCATTCATCCCATTCTCCCTGAATAAGATCCGGCGGCTGGCCGAGCTGCGCCAGGAACTGGGGCTGGCATTTAAGATCGAAGTGGACGGCGGGGTGGCTCACGACACGGTCGCTCAGGTAGTCCAAGCAGGAGCGGAACTGCTGGTGGCCGGGAATGCCGTCTTCGGCGCCGCCCACCCGGAACGGGATGGGCGTGATCTGCTGGCCGCAGCCCGGGCGGCCGCAAACGAGTAGTCCGCCCGGAAACGTAACCGGGCAAGTCAGGTAAAATTCTAGAGTCTGGGAAAAGGCGGATTGCCTCACGTTGAAGGCGCCGCAGCAATGAGGTGGTATGAATCGGTTGTCGTTGAAGATTGCCGCGGTAACTCTCGGGATTCTGGTGTTGACAGATGTTGCGTCGGGCACCGATAGAAAGCCCAAGAAAAAGAAGAATGAGGACCTGAGCGCCAACCCGCTGAAGAATGTGAACTCAAAGCAGCCCGACAAGGAACTGTTCGATAAGGCCATGATCGCCATGAAGAAGGGCCGATTCGACGTGGCGCGGCTCGACCTGCAGACCATGCTGAATACTTATCCGGAGTCGGAATACCGAATGAGGGCCAAACTCGCCGTGGGCGACAGTTGGTTCAAGGAAGGCGGAACTGCGGCTCTGACCCAGGCTGAAGCCGAGTACGGAGACTTCATCACGTTCTTTCCCGACGCTCCCGAGGCGGCCGAGGCGCAGATGAAGGTCGGCGACATTTATTACCAGCAGATGGAGAAGCCCGACCGCGACTACACGAACGCCCAGAACGCCGAAAAAGAGTACCGGAAAATGATGAACATGTTCCCGGACTCGACGCTGGTGCCGCGCGCCAAGCAGAAGCTCCGCGATGTGCAGGAGGTGCTGGGCGAGCGGGAAACGGATATCGGCCTGTTTTACGAGAGCCGCGAGAACTATACAGCCGCCATTGCCCGTCTTGAAACGGTGGTGGATACCTACCCGCTTTATTCCAAGAGCGACCAGGCGCTGCTTGGCGTAGGCGACTCCTATGCCGCTCAGGCCCATGCAGTCCAGATGGCAAAAAACCTGAATGGCGCGCTCAAGGAGCGGTTGCGCGCCGTGTACCTTGACAAGGCCGCGGAGGCATACGACAAGGTCATCACACGCTATCCCATGGCCCCTCACGTGGAAGATGCGCGCGACCGCCTGGTGGCCATGAACCGGCCAATCCCCGAGCCGACGCAGGCTGCGGTTGCCGAGAGCGAGGCTGAGGAACAAAGCCGTCAGCCGATGCACTTCACCGACAAAACCTTCGACCTGATCAAGCACGGACCAACTGTGGTTGAAGCAGTCCATGTGGGCGAGCCCAGCCTTGACGACCCCAAGCGAACGCTGGCCGCGGATATCACCAAGCAGAACATTGCACTTCTGAATGCCGCCAACGGCAAGCCAGCCGCCGCAGACGGCGCCGCAACGCCTACCGCTCCCAATGAACCTCCGCGCAGCGACCAACCGTCTTCCGTTCCGCAGCTTCAATCCCCTGACGGCGTCGGAACTGGCGTCGGCGTTCAGATTATGAGCGCGCCGTCCGGCACCGCGGCAGCCGACCCCAACGCCCCCGTCAAGGCGGTGGGACCTTCCACCGCAGTCGTTCCCGGCGCCGAGGCGCCTGCGGAGGCCCCCGACCAGATCAACGAAATCAAGCCCGGGTCTGTGCCGGCAGTAGCCGATTCCGACAAAAAGAAGAAGTCCAAGCTCGACTCCGCCGACGAATCTTCCAGCAAGAAGAAAAAGAAGAAGGGATTGTCCAAGCTGAACCCGTTCTAAACCGCCGATTCTCTCAATGCAAACGGGCCGCACTCGAAATGGAGTGCGGCCTGTTTGTTTGTGGAAGGCGCACCGCCCAGACCGCGGCCCGCGATGCGCAAACGCCGGTTCGGACGGAGAAATAAGAATGCAGCATTTGGCTCATGTTCGCTGGCATTACGACGAAAGAAGACGATAGGGGATGCCGAAGGAGCTGAGCACATGGCAATCAAAGTTACGAGCAATGGACGGATCACAATCCCCAAGCGCCTTCGCGATGCTCTGGACCTGCATCCGGGAAGCAATCTGAAGTTTGAACAAGGAACAGATGGTGAGATTCTGT
>Ga0302281_10001935_pt1 | contig 14888 bp, 2 predicted proteins | sample III_Fen_E1_2_FD_198762 | JGI IMG/M metagenome (GOLD analysis project Ga0302281, IMG submission 198762) | Peat permafrost microbial communities from Stordalen Mire near Abisko, Sweden - III_Fen_E1_2 | ecosystem: Environmental > Terrestrial > Soil > Wetlands > Permafrost | place: Sweden: Abisko...
TTTGGTGACTGTTCAGAATATATTTTCGGGACCATTGAACGGGGCTCCCTATGGGAATCCGCTGATCATTCAGACCAATGTCACTCATTATTATACCAATTTAATTTCCGGCGACTTCTTCCTGATTCCGACGAATTGGTGCGGGTTTGATGTATACCAGTCGCACCCGCTTAGCATACTGCCGCCGTACACATATAGTTACACCAACACCGTCATTTTCGGGGGATTTACGACCAATAATACGCCCACCGGCACGACGAATTTGCCGAGCTCGAGTCAATACGGTTATATTCGGAACTATTTGAACAGTTCCACGAATTATGTTTATGCCGTTTATCCAGGAATCTGCGAGCCGACGCTGACGGTTAGCACAAATTATTCGACGAACGTCATTGCGGAATATCAATACAGCTTCGGCAATATTGTCACCAATACGTTTTCCGGGAACACCTACGTCACGGTCATTATCACCAATATAACGCCCGTCTTTGGCGGAACCCCCGGCCAGCTCGCCACGAACGTAACGGTTGCGAGCTACTACACTAATTTCCCCAGCGGGGACTTCTTCATTACGCCGAGCAATTGGTGCGGCGGCTTTACGGTTCTCTCGAATTATTTTACCAATACGATATATGTGACCAACTTGTTCGTGCTGACGAATTCAAGCGCCACCTCGAGCAATCTGGGGCAGTTTAGCGAAACCATCATTTCCCAGTACACGAATAACACCTATTTGGTTGAAGGAAATGTCTGTGTGGCGGCGGCGCCCGTTCCCGAGCAGCGGCGCGGGATCGAGCGGGTTCAATTCATCCGGGCTAATTATGATTCAGATTTGGGCAACTTTTTTACGCCATTCACCAACACCTTTAGCATAGTCTCTCACGCCACCAATCAAGATGCGACGGAGACCTTCCAACGAGTCATTACGAGACCTGATTTTCTATTCTCCGGCCAGGATTTGGTGTTCAATCCGACTACCGACACTGGTCTGGGCAACTGGCCAACCGAACGAAGCAACTTGGTGTTTTCCAATGCCGTTGCCGGTGTTCCCGGCCCGGGTATCATTCTGCCGCAGGAGATCTTTGTCTATAATATCGGTGGTCCGGCGCTGGATAATTATTCCGATTTGGGTTTGATGGACGGTCAGTCCTACCTGAACGGATTTAGCTACAATAATTCCTTGTTTAACGATTATTTCGTGTGGGCGTCGTACGACGGCTCAACCAATCCACCGGTGGTCTATCCCCAGAATATCAGCCTCACAAATTTGGAGAACCAGACGCTCTTCCGGCTCTCGCCGACGATCGCGCCGAATGCCGCGAATGGCACCGCGTATAGCGTGACTTTTTCCGTCACCGGCGGCCAGTCGCCTTACGCTCTGGGTCTTTCACCGCAAAGCATACTGCCGAGCGGCTTATCTTTAACGGGCTTTACCATTTCGGGAACACCCGCAGGAAACGTTCCGGGAACCTATGATTTCATACTGCTTCTGTCGGATTCCGGCGGTCGCACAGTTCAATATAATTACTCGATCACGATTCTATACTAAGAGTATGCAAAGTTTTAATATTCGGCAGCAATTCGATAGTGCTTACGTAACGGGCTTGGGAGCCTTATTGCTGCTTGCGTTGTCTATTCAGTCGGCCTGTTGCCAGGTGAGCGACACCTACGAAAATGCGGGTTTCTACAATGGGCCCTCGAATCCGATCGTCGCTGTCAATTTTATCAATGACGATGGGGCAGTGTTCAATATTGATTTTCCGGCGGTAACGGGTACCAGCTTGCTGACTGAGTTGTTCGACGGCTGGTCGAACGTGGAGAATTATACAAACAACGGCACCATGAACTGCAATACGGGTTTTCGCTTCGATACCCAGACTACGGGGCATGTCGGGGCGATGAATTTTAACAATGCCGGCTTTATAAATTGCGGGTTGGATCCGGATGCGATAGCGCTGTTTCAGTATTACTTATTCACCGAGTCAACGTTTTATGCCTTTGGCGGGATTTACGGCTTCTTCGGCAATGTCGGCCTGGTCGGAAACGGCGGCTTCGGTACGTTTTATACCGGCCATGGATATGGCAGCCTCTACGCTTTTGGCGGAGTATATGTGCTGGCGACGAACGTGGTGAATTCCGGCAGCATTTTGAGCGGTTACTCGAGTTTCATGAATATTCGCGGGAACAGCGTGGATTTAACCTACGGCAACGTCGGGATGACGACCAATTTTTATACGGGTCTTTTCGGCGTAGGACAACCGGCATATGGCAAATATGAGGACATCGGACTGAACACTAATTTTTGGGACGTTACGGCTGATTTGACTCCCAATTTTGCAATTACGTCCCTTCCGTTTGGCCGCCTGGTTTTTGGGTCCACGCCCTATATCAATATCACAACCAACTACCTTGGTACCAATACGCTGATTCAGGCAGTTTTTCTGCTCAACGAGCAATCCAACACCACTGCAACCGTCAATTTTCAGACCGACGGTTTTGGCAACGATTTCGCTTATATTCAATGGGCGGGATCCTATTTTAACCCGGCAACGGGGCTTGAAAGCAGCAATTATCTGGAGCTCATCGATGATTATACCCTGGCCATTTCAACTAATGTGCTGCTGACGTTGAACAATGTTCCGGATAATTTTGTTTTTGAAAGTCAGGTGGGTACGCCCTATTTAACGACAAGCTACCCCAGTGGGTTCCCGGCTGGATTTACCTTTCTACCGACCACCGGCGTAACCAATCGGTATTCCGATGTCATTGCCGAGTTGGAACCCACCACGGTGGGGACGAATTTGGTCCCGGGCGGGGCGCTAACGAACATCGCCGGCCGGGTTCAAATTTCGGCTTCGGGCACACTTAATATTTCCAGTGCAATCATTTCGGGAATGAATTATTTAAACCTAACTGCCACCAACCAGCTCGTTAATGATGGGCAGGCGCAAATCTCGGCGCCTTATTCTGATTTATATTTAGGATCAACCAATGGCAATCTAGTCATGACGAATGTATTGGTATCTTCAGTTCCGAAGTGGAATGGCACGGTTACGGCATGGAGTTCAGGTTGGCAAGCCCCCAATGCTACCGGCGCAACAAATTATTATGAGGTTTTAGTGGTCGATTCCACGCTGAATCCAATATTCCAGGCCCAACAGCAGGACGTCATTTTATATGCTTCAAACAATCTTGTGATTAGTGATCTCTTGGGAGTCATGCGGAATTTTTATACGACGGCCACGAATTTATTGATAACCACCAACATCCCGGGGAACGGCTCGTACGCCTTGGATGGAGAACTGAATGTGGCGCCTCCGGGCTTCTCGTGGGCTTCGGCCACTCCCAATCTGCGCACTTTAACCAATAACGGGGCGATTAGGACTGCCAATTTGACCGCTTTCGGTTCGGCTGCTATTCCTTACCTCTCGTTTGTCAATAATGGGTTGATTAGCAATGCTTTCGGGGCAAAAATATTTACTGGCGATTTTGAGAATTCGGGGAATTTTATCGCCGGGAACGTTTTGTTGGGCAACGGCCAGTTTAATCTGCAAGCAAGCGGTACGGCTTTGTTTACCAACGGTACGATCTCGGCCGGGGCCACGATGTCGCTCGCGGCGAACACCTTGATTTTGAGCAACCAAAATCTAACGGCGGGTGATGGTATAACACTCTCTGCGGTAAAACTTTTGACAGACACCGGTGTCACCAATGGCAACAATTGGACACTTGGCAGCGCTTACGGCGGTTTCGGCAACCTGCCAGGATTTAGCTTGCTTTCAAAACCTGTGTCCGGCGACCTATTGGGGACGACCATTGACGCCATTTCGCCGGGAGGAAGGTTAGTTAATACCTGGGCGGGAATTGATTATGGTCTGTCGAATCAAGGTTTTACCAATAATGAGGCTATTGGGCGGTTGATACTTGATTCGACCACAAATAGCGGTCATTACGGCAAGTTTAATTTCACCGGCGTCGGCATAAGTAATGCCATTTATATCGATTATCTGGAATTTGCTGATACTGCCACAAACGGGGTGAACAACAGCTACGACTTTACCAATTTTGTGACGATCGACACCAATATGGTAGTTTATTTTGCCCAGGCAGTTGCACTGGGAACATCCATCGCGGAGAAGCTGGATAAGGCCAGCCGGGCGGGCGCCAACGGGGGCCGACTGCGGTGGATTCCCACTTACAGCGGTTATTTCAGCGGGACCAATCTTGTCTCTCCGAACGGAACCACCAATTTCGTCAACGTGGCGCTGGCCCAAAGCACCTTGATTGATTCTGATGGCAATGGGATCGTGAACGCAAATGACCCGAACCCATTTTATACGGCATCGGAAGTTGATTTGAACGTGCAGGTTACGAATGCTCCAACACTCGAGACCTTGATTAGCTGGCACAGCATTCCGGCTTCCACCAATTTTGTGTATTACACCACGGATATTGGCGGCACGAATTGGAGTGTCTTGACAAATTTTGTCAGTCCGGCGACGGTGCCACCCGTGGGCGGGTGGCCGATTACGAATTTAGTAGCGGATCCCGTGAATTTGGTGCAACCTCATTATTATAAAGTTGGGGTTACGCCGAATAACCAACTACTTTACGGCCATTGAAATACCGCCTTTAATCGGCGGTAATTTGGATGTTGTCGTTCAGGCTGACCGTTGAGAAACGGCCACTGTGGGTTCAGGAAGGGTTAACAGAACGTGAAGAATTTCGTTTGGCGGAAATAAACAGAACTTTTTTGGTTTCAGAGATTATGCGTAAATTGATTAGCTTCGGCAGGTCAGGTAATGGTGCCGGATCGGTAACCGGGGCCAGATATTTCTATTCAATTTTGGCCAGCTTGGTTTTATTGGTGGGGGGCAAGGCCGAAGCACAAACAAACTTTGCGAACGCGCAAATTTTGCCAGGCACGGTGTATGGATCGGTGACCAACGACAATAGTCTCTCGGTGCCGGATGCCGGAGTGACCATTGGTGGTTTTGCCGCTACCGCGCCGCTCTGGTATCAATGGACGGCGCCGCAGGACGGCGAAGTGACGCTTGATACGCTGGGAAACCAATTGAGTGACTCGGGTTTATTCTTTCTGCAGGCAATCGATACGGTGGTCGGCGTATACTCGGGTGGCAGTTTATCCAGCTTGGTGCAAATCTCCGCCAACGACGACGCTTTCCCAGTGAACAGCAGTTTGGCCAGCGAAACGATCGGATCCGGATCGGGATTTTTGGCCAGCGGCAGTGGGGAAGGTGTTTTAGCTTTTGGCCTGCAGCCGAACGAATCGCCGGACAATTTTTATCCTTATCCTTTTTACGGTCCCAGCGAACTTCACTTCACGGCGAAGATGGGAACTACGTATTATTTTGCCGTGGACACCAAAGGAACCAATCGCGGTCCGGTTGCCCTGAATTGGGCCTATAAGCCGTCGGGTGTGTTTCGATTTGCCAGCGAAAATGTAGATCCCATCTCCGGCCTTCTATTATATGAAGCCGCCCAGACTGAGAGTGCTTATCCCAACGGCACGTCGGACGACGCGAATTCGGTGGTGCTCACGTATTATTCCTTTAATGCTCCCGGGGTCCTGGTTACTGTCACCCGGGTGGGCGGAGCGGTTGGACGGGCGACGGTCAATTATTCTACTTTTGATGGAACCAACTTATTGGCTGATTCGGCTTTCGATTCTCCTGGCGTTGCCGGGGTGGATTACTCTCCCGTCACAAACACGCTGGTGTTTGACGACTTCGAAATGAGCAAGACGATCTTGGTTCCTTTGAACAGATTTAGTTCCTTCCAGAGTGGCAACTACACCAATAACACGGCTTTTGGGATTCAACTGTCGAATCCGCAACTCGACGGGTACGAGGATTCGAGTTCGGTTGCTCCACCCCGGATTGACCCGCTCTTCAGCACGGCGGTGGTTCGCATTTTGAATATTAACGCGGATCCTTATGGTCCCGACTTGAGTCCGCTGGTGGTCACGAACCCGCCCACGGGCACGAATACGACTCCGAGTTATACCACGAATTACGTGGCGGGCTTTCCGACGAATGCCTTGTTTAACTTCGAAAAAGCCAATTATCGGGTGCCGGCAGACGTGAATGGGACCAATAGTCCATGGACCCAGGTGGTCATCTACGTGCAACGTTCCGGGACCAACACGAGTGCACAGACCATCAATTACCGGGTCAACAATTACCTGGTTGATGACCAGGACGCCAGCGAGGAAATGAATAACCGGTTTCCGCTGCAGGCGGCCTCCGACTACGCCACGCCCACCCCAGCCACCTGGAGCCCAATTCGAGGGACCAATTCGGATTTTAACCTCACGCAAGGCACACTTTCCTGGGGCCAGAACGACTTTCACCCGAAACCGATTTCCTTTACCGTAACCAATTCCGCGCTGACGAAGTTTAACAAGGATTTTAAGATTCAGTTATACCAGGAAATCTCCTACAACAATCAGACCGTGCCGGCCCTGGTCGGCATGGTGAATGAAACGACCGTGACGATCTTATTTAATGATGAGAATCCTCCGGCGGGATCGGTGGACGAATTTTACAATGCGGATTTTAACCGCAGTCTGGCCTTGTTTCCGGAGCTGGTCCCGGACACGCCGGATCAGGAAAACAACCCGAACCCGGGAGCGAACGGCGATGTTTATGCCGTTGCCAGCCTGACCAATAACGAAATGCTGGTCGCGGGAGCCTTCTCAGCCTATAACGCCGTTTCCCGTGATGGCGTGGTGGTCACACATGCCGACGGTTCCGTGGATGCTACGTTTAATCCGGGAATCGGTGTCGGAGTCGAGGCGGGCAATTTTGTCGATGCCGTGGCGGTCGCTCCGGACGGACGATACATTTTGGGTGGCAGTTTCACATCTTATAACGGCAATCCCCGCAACAATATTGTCCGGTTAAACCCGGATGGCTCAGTGGATGCCACGTTCACACCGAACATTTATGGAACAGTTTTGGCGTTGGCGGTGCAGCCAGACGGAGGAATTGTGCTGGGCGGTTCTTTTACCAACATCAATGGCATTGTCCGCAACTATGTTGCGCGGTTAAATGTGGACGGTTCTTTGGACACCACGTTCGACGCGGGAACCTTGCTGGACGGTCCGGTCAATGCGGTGGCGCTTCCCGCCAGCGGCAATCAGAGTTTCAGCGCCAGCGCCGCGAACAGCACGAATGAATTTGACCAATCGCTTAGTATTGGCGGGGCGACCTCGGGAAATATTACGCTGTTCTCGACCAGTCTCCAAGGGACGACGAATGATTTTCAAATCTATTATGGTGGCACGAATGGAGTGCTGATTTATGATTCCCTTCCGAACCCTTCGGCCGCCTACGTGAGCATGCCGTTCGGGCCGACGAACGGATTGGTGACCAACGTGATTACGGTCGTGGCCAACTATGGCGGCGCGGCCGCGCCAGGCACCTGGAATTATAACGGTACCATCACCACGGGAAGTTCCTTGTCGGGCATTTTCGTGGGTGGTGATTTCATTGTGTCTGGCTCTCGCATTAAAGGAATTGCCAAACTGACCACCACCGGCGTCTTGGATACGAGCTTTAACCCCGTTTCCGGCGTGGATAATTCAATTCTTTCCCTTTGCTGGCAACCCGACGATAAAGTTTTGGTGGGTGGAGCTTTTGGCGAATACGACGGGGTTGCGGCCAATCACATTGTACGCGTGAACCAGGATGGCACCGTTGACAGTACATTCTTCGCTGGATCTGGCGCCGATGGTTCGGTGTATTGCATTCAGGATTCCCCCGTCTTCCCCAATATCAATTCGATCTATATTGGCGGCGATTTCTCGAGCTACAATGGCACCCGCCGGGCCGGATTCGCCCGGCTCTATGATGACGGCACTTTGGATACCACCTTCCTGGACACCAGCTACAATCAATTCGCCGGTCTCAAGAAGATTTATTCGTATGACACCCCTGCTGTCTATGCTGCTGGCATCATGAGCGATGGCGGCGTTCTGATTGGCGGCCAATTCTCCCAGGTTGGCGGTGGTGAGGCAAATACCAATGTATGTAACACCATTGATACCGAGTTCGGTTACCCCCTCAGTTATAGTGATACGAATTTGTGGGTTGAACCGAAGGTGCGTGACGGTGTGCGCAATCGCAGCAACGTCGCCCGATTGATCGGTGGTTCCACTCCCGGACCTGGAAACATTGGTTTGGCGTCCTCCAGCTATTCGGGAAATCGCAGTCAAAGCGCCATGTCCGTTGGGTTGAGCCGCTACAATGGAACTTTGGGTCCGATCTCGGCCAATTTTTCCGTTCAGCCCGGCTTAGCGCTCAGTGGGCAGGATTACCTTTTCGGCAATCTGCCGCCGCTTTATTGGCTGTGCTGCCGCTATATTACCCATCCCACCCGCGAATTGGAGGATGGCTTGAGCGGCACGAGCGGTTTTGCGCAGGATGTCTACGGACTGTTCCTGACCCTGGCTGACGCACAAATCAATAATCTTTCGGGCGTTACGGTGACCGTATTGAAAGATGCGAATGTTTCCGGCAACCTGTCCGCGAATTTCCAACTGGCGAACCCGGTCGGATCGGATTTGTTTTATCTGGGCAGCCAGCCTATACCCGTGGGCGGCGCATTGGGCCGTTCTTCCGCCACGCTCAGTTTGCTCGATGATAGTCAGACCGTCGGGACTTTAGGATTCTCACAAGACACTTACATCGCGACCAATCTGACCACCGCCATCACGCTGGTGAGAAGCAACGGATTCTACGGTAAAGTGACGGTATATGCCTCGACGACGAATGGAACGGCGTTGGTCGGCACTGATTACAAGCTTTTGGCCAATTGGCCCGTAACCTTGATTCAGAATGCGCAGACCAACATCTTCACCGTTACCAACATTAACAGTGGCATTAATTACACAAACTATAACGAAAAATATTATAGCTTGCGGTTGAACCGGCTGACCACCGGAGTGGCTTATGGAATTTCAAATGCCATTGTCCGGCTGGTAAATCCCAATTTTCAAGGTTACCTGACCTTAAGCGCCAGCAATTATGTTGGCACGCAAAGCTCGGGTTCGATCACCTTTGTTGTCAACCGTGTTTCGGGTGATTTGGGGACATTGAAGATATCCTATGCCACGGTCAACGGGACCGCAGTCAGCGGGATTGACTACATTGGCGCCACCAACCAGCTCGTTTGGAACAGTGGTGACGCATCCCCGCGCTCCATCACCATTCCGTTGCTGAATCCCGGGTTGATTGGCACCAACCGCCAGTTTGCGGTCAATCTTTCCCAGCCGATCCTGAATGGCGTCGGTGCCCCAGCCTTGTTGGGTCTGATTACAAACGCCATGCTGACCATACTGGATGACAATAGTTATGGCACCCTTCACCTAAGCGCACCCATTTACAACGTTGATGAAAATGGCGGGTATGCGACGATCACCGCGGTTCGCACGGGTGGCGCGGCTGGCGCGGTCTCAGTTCAATTTGCGACGGCCAACGGCACCGCCACCACGGCGGGGGTAAATTATGTGGCGACCAACGGCGTCCTGAATTTTGGGACCAACCAGACGGCGGCTAGTTTTACGGTCCGCTTGATTGACGATGGTGTTCAAGATCCCATTCCTTTCAACTTCATCGTGAGTCTGTCGAATGTGGTGAACGCCACGTTGGGGGCGCCGAGTAACGCCATCGTGCAAATTCAGGATGCGCAAACGTTCAACCGTCCACCCGGTTCGGTTGACACCACCTTTAGCCCGGTTGGTGTGAATGGCGATATTGCGGGGATGGCGCTGCAGGGGACGAACATCATGGTTGCCGGAAGTTTCCAATTTGTCGGCTCAACCCCGCAGAATTATGTGGCGAGGTTAAGTGGAGTGGATGGGTCGATGGATAGGTCATTCTTGACTGGCAGTGGCGGTCCGAATGCCCCTGTGCTTTCGGTTCTCAACCAAACCGATAATCGATTGCTGATTGGCGGATCCTTTACGACCGTGAACACGGTGAGTGACAGCTCTCTGGCACGGTTGATGACCGACGAAACGCTGGATAGCAGCTTCAGCATTGGTTACGGCGCAGTGGGGAGCGTCAATGCACTGGCGGAAACGTTTGTCGGCGGTTCGCGTCAGTTGTACGTCGGGGGAACCTTTGGGAAGTTCAACGGCGCCACGTCTTCGGACTTGGTGCGGTTGAATAACAACGCAAGCGTGGATACCGGGCTCGCTACCGGTACCGGATTCGATGGCACGGTTTATGCCTTGGCCGTATATCCCACGAATTCACTTTTTGCCGGCAAAGTGCTGGTGGGTGGAGCATTCGCTCATTACCAAGGTCTGGCCCAGAATCATTTAGTTCGGTTGAATCAAGACGGGTCCGTGGACCAAACCTTCCAGATCGGCGCCGGCGCCAATGACATCGTTAATTCCCTGGCCATTCAGCCGGACGGACGGGTGCTGGCGGGCGGAAACTTCACGAACTTTAATGGCACGGCCATTAACCGGATTGTGCGGCTCAATAGCGACGGTTCATTGGATGCAAACTTCCTGGCGAATGTTGGCAGTGGCGTGAATGGAGTGGTCAGTGCCATCACCATTCAACCGGATAATCGCATCCTTTTGGGCGGCCAGTTTACCTTGGACAACGGCATCACGCGGAATTCTGTCACGCGTTTGCTGCCGAACGGAGCGGTGGATACGACGATCAACTTCGGCACGGGAGCGGATGGCGCGGTAAACGCGATCATCGTTCAACCGGCTGACGGAATGATTATCCTCGGTGGTGCCTTCACCCATTACGATGGTCAATCTTACAATCATATCGTTCGTATTTACGGTGGTTCCATGGTTGGCTCGGGTTCGTTCCAGTTCAGTTCGGCTGAATATTATGTGAATGAAAACGGCTCCTTCGCTGGTATCACGATACTTCGCGAAGGCGGGACGAGTGGCACCAACGCCGACGGTAGCGGCGATGTTTTTGTCCAATTCTCCACCAGCAACGGACAGAATGTGGTAAACGGGGTGAATTATATTGGTGTCAACACGAACGTTGATTTCTCGCCGGGAGAAGTCAATCGCGAGGTATTCGTGCCGGTCCTTGACGACGGAGTGGTTAATACCAATCCCATGAGCGTGAATTTGGCCCTATCGAATCCCACACCGCCAGCCGGATTTGGTTCGCAATCCACCGCCACCCTCGTGATTTCCAACGTGGATTCGGCGGTCAGCTTCCAGCAAACCGTATTCAGTGCCCGCAAAACGGATGGTTTTGCCAATATTGATATCACCCGCATTGGCGGCAACAGCGGGACCTGCTCCGTTGGATTCTTTACGACCACCAATGGCACGGCGCTCTTGGGTACGGATTATCTGGCCACGAACGGCACCTTGACCTTTGTTCCCGGCCAATCGGATGCGATCATTCAGGTGCCGATAATCAATAACAACATCCTGGAAGGAAATACCACCGTTGCGATGTGTCTCACGAACGCCTTTGACACGCTATTATATAATCCCTCCAATGCGACGCTGATTATTCAAGATACCGTTTCCACCCCGGGCGATATTCGTTTTCTGACCAATAACTTCTATGTGACGAAGACGGATGGCACCGCCTCATTATCTGTGATTCGGACCAACGGTAATGGATCGTTTGGCAACGTCTCGGTCAGTTACTACACCGTTCCCGGCACTGCGCTTAACAATGCCAACTATCTTGCCCAGAGTGGTGTGTTGACCTTTTATCCCAACGACACGGTGAAGACGATTAATATCCCGTTGGTCGCCAACAGTCTTGTCCAGGGCACAGTTAATTTCTCGGTGGTTCTCACCAATGTCAATGGTGGCGCCAATCTTGTGGCTCCGTCCACCGCCGTGGTCAATATTCAGGATAGCAATGTGGGCTTCAGCTTTGTGGCTGCCACCAATTATGTGAGCGAAACAAATTCGTATGGCGCCATCTTCGTCCAGAGAATCGGCAACCTGAACGGGGTTTATCAGGTCAATTACGCGACCACGAATAACGGTACTGCCATTCCGGGTGTCAATTACACCCCGGTCAACGGTACTTTCACCTTCCAATCTGGTGAAACGTTGAAATCGATTGATGTTCCACTGATCGATGATCCGCAAGTCACCGGCAACCTGACCTTTGGTGTCAATTTGACAGGCACCAACGGTTCCCAAGTCGTAGGCATAACGAATGCAATTGTTATCGAGCAGGACGGTGACGCCGGATTCAGCTTTACCAACGCAAATATGAGCGTGTTTAAGAAAGATTTGAAAGCGGTGGTAACGGTGATCTGTTCGAATCCTGGAATTGAACCGGTATTAACCACCACGAACGTCATTCCGTTGTCCGTCAAATATGCGACTACTGACGGTACGGCTGTTTCCGGGGAAGATTATACGGGCGTGTCCGGCACGTTGGTCTTCACGAACGGGATTGGCACAAACACGATCATCGTCCCGATCATCAATAATCAATTGGTGCAGGGCGATCGCAGTTTCTCAATTGCGCTTTCGAGCCCGACGAAGCCCGGCCAATTAGTGGCACCGTATGTCCAAACCATCAAGATCATTGACAGCAATTCCGGCTTGAAATTCTCGGCGCCGTTTTATACGGCAAATCGTACCAACGTCAACGCATTGATCACGATCTTGCGCACGGACAATACGAACCTGACCAGCACCGTGAAGTTCACCACGGCCGATGGCACGGGTGTGGCCGGTCTCGACTACATTCCGACCAACGGTACGGCGGTATTTACCAACGGCGTGACCTCACAGTCTTTCCTGGTAACGGTCATTGCCAACAATACGGTTGAACCGGACAAGACGGTGCTGCTGGAGCTTTCTTCTCCCAACAATGGTATTCTCACCACTCCATATAGTGCCACACTCACAATTCATGATACGGCGGGTAGTTTTGTGGAATCAGCCGGTTCGGTTCTCACCGCCGAAAGCTTCGTCCCGCCGAATGGAATCATCGATCCGAACGAAACGGTCACGCTGCTGTTCGGGTTCCGTGCGGCTGGTGGCAATAATATTGGGAATCTCCAAGCCACCTTGCTGGCGACCAACGGAATCACCAATCCTTCGGGAACGCAATACTACGGTCCGTTGCTGGTAGGTGGCCCGGCCGTCTCACGTCCCTTCTCATTCACCGCCAAGGGGACCAACAGCCAGCCGATTACGGCGACGTTCAATCTGGCGGACGGCACCAATAATTTGGGAACCGCCTTGTTCAGCTACACTTTGGGAACCTGGACCCTGACGTTCTCGAACACGGCTTCGATTACGATCAACGATTTGAATATCGCGAGTCCGTACCCGTCATCGATTCTGGTCAGTAACTTGAACGGTCTTATCTATAAGACTACTGTGACCTTGACCAACTTGTCACACGGTTCGATCAGCGACGTGAACGTTCTGCTCGTCGCCCCGAACCAAAAGGACACGCTGCTCATGTCTCACGTCGGTGGTTCTGAGAGTGTGGCCAATATTACCCTTACCTTTGACGATGCGGCGACCAATTCGCTGCCCCAAAGCGGGTTGATCACCACTGGAACCAATAAACCGAGCGCTTATTACAGCCCTGGTTCAATTATATTCCCATGATCGGCAACAATTTAAAATTCAAACAATTTCCGGCCGCGGTTGTGGCTGGTGAGAGAACCTCAAGTCTTTAGCGTTTATGAGGAATTTAATGCGGAAGCAAGTTTTAACCATCGGTCTGGGAATGGCGTTGTCCACTTTGGCTGCCTTTGCGGCGGTCAACGGGCTGGCGCCCGTCAACGGGCATGTCCCGGCGGTTGTCCGGCAATTGACCTCCACGGGGGTGTTGGCGTCCACCAATTCGCTGCACCTGGCAATCGGGTTGCCGTTGCGGAATCAGGCGGCCCTCACAAACCTGCTGGAACAACTCAACGATCCGTCGAGCACCAACTTCCACAAGTTTTTGACCCCCGATGAATTCACGGCGGAATTCGGCCCCTCGACGGCGGATTACCAATCCGTAATCGATTTTGCCAATCAGAATGGCCTTGCGGTGACGGCCACTCATCCCAACCGCATGATCGTGGACGTCACGGCCCCGGTTGCCAATGTTCAAAAGGCATTGGGTGTCACCTTGCGTAATTATCCACATCCCAAGGAGGCTCGCACTTTCTTTGCGCCGGACTCTGAGCCCCTCCTGCCGGCGAACCTGCCGATCTTGCACATTAGCGGATTGGACAACTACCAAATTCCCCATCCCGCCTTGCACCTCCGGCCTGCTAATGTTACTTCGCCCTCCCTGGGCAGCGGGCCCATTGGGGGCTACATGGGAGATGACTTCCGCAAGGCTTATGTTCCTGGCGCAGCTTTGGATGGGACCGGGCAAACAGTGGGTTTATTGCAATTCGATTCCGGTTTCTACCAGAGTGATATCACAGCGTATGAAAAGCTGGCGGGCCGGCCCAACGTGCCCGTCATCCCGGTATTGTTGGACGGCTATAACGGTGGTCCGGGGGGCTCAGATGGAAATGGTGAAGTTTCTCTCGATATCGAAATGGTTATTTCCATGGCACCCGGGATATCAAAAATTCTGGTATTTGAAGGTGAGAACACCGACGATATTCTAAGTTCCATGGCGGCCAGTAATCAGGTGAGACAATTGAGTGCTTCGTGGAGTTATCCCATTGACTTAACGTCGGAACAAATCTACAAGCAGTTTGCAGCTCAAGGACAGACCTTCTTTAACTGTTCCCAGGATTTTGACGCCTGGGTGGGGCCGGTGTTCACTCCTTGCGACGACCCTTATATTACCATTGTTGGCGGCACGACGCTGACCACGTCGGACACCGGTGCCTTTTCATTTGAGTCCGTTTGGAACTGGGGCGACGGCCAGGGC
>Ga0302281_10001937_pt1 | contig 14884 bp, 10 predicted proteins | sample III_Fen_E1_2_FD_198762 | JGI IMG/M metagenome (GOLD analysis project Ga0302281, IMG submission 198762) | Peat permafrost microbial communities from Stordalen Mire near Abisko, Sweden - III_Fen_E1_2 | ecosystem: Environmental > Terrestrial > Soil > Wetlands > Permafrost | place: Sweden: Abisko...
TCGCCGGCACGACGACGGCCAAGGGCTTGAAAGTGACGTGCCGTTTGGACCACCGCAGGTACCCCATCGGACGCAAGATCACGGATGAAGAGTTTGCCCACGTAAATCTGAAACCGGACAAATTCCACGGCGAATGGAACTACACGATCCATCCGAGCATCAAAGCGTAGTTGTAAATGTTATTTCTTGACACTGCCTAAGCTCTGACGGGCGCACATAATAGTAGTCTCGCGAATGCTCCTGCCGCCGTCTGGTCTCTTGCGCACACTTAAGGCCGCATGAAGGACAGCTGACCTGGCATTCGAGCCAACCGTAAGAGGAAATGGACTCTACAACCAGATCAATCAGGCAACCGGATTGGGACCTCTCAAAAACTGGGATCGGGAGAAATCACTTTCTGGACGATAGGATAGGCTATCGTTTCTTGTTGCATGATCCAATCAGATCAATCAGTTAACGAGTATCAAGTTCGAATCGCTCTGTGTTGGACCGGCCCGCATATCTGGGATCATGCTGTTGCGCGGAGCGATTCCACTCTGGGCCAGTTCCATCAAGTTGTACGGGCCCCTTCCGGCTGTGCCGACTTGCATCCGCATCGATTTGTCCTTCGCGGTCTTTCGCTCGGCGCCTGTCCCACGGCTTCTGCCTCATTCTGGCTGGCCTCTGAAGCGCTTCTCACTGAGTTCAGGTTTCGATCCACGGAGCGGTTCTTCTACATCTATCGCTTCCACGATGCAGGTATCCCGGTCTGCCTCTTTGAGCGGACTAACAAAGATGCTTTCTCGTGTTTTCCGAAAGGGGTTGCCGCGATGAGAAGTAAGCAACCGTTCCGATGGGCGAAGTGTGCCGGATATTCCTCACTGCAATGCAGGTTCCGGGGTACGATCGAAGCGATATCGTGCCTAATTAATCGTGTACTGCACCGGAGAGCTATTGGCCGGGGAAACTGACAGCTTTTGGGTGCTTGCCGATAGGCGGCGAATCTTGCCGGCGACTTCATCGGCCGCGATGGGCCTACTAAGGTAATACCCTTGAATCTCATCACATTGATGTTGACGCAGAAACGACATTTGCTCTTCAGTCTCGACGCCCTCTGCAATCACCTTCAGGTTGAGGCTCTTTGCCATGCTGATGATTGCGATTACGATGGAAGCGTCTTTGGAATCCACACCCAACCCGCTAATGAATGAACGGTCAATCTTAAGCTTGCTCACAGGAAAGTTTTTCAAATAGCTCAGGCTGGAAAAGCCAACTCCGAAGTCATCTATTGCGAGCTTGACCTCCATCTGATTCAACTCCCGAAGAACCGAAAGGGTGAATTCGGCATTGGACAACAGCACACCTTCCGTCAATTCCAATTCGAGATATTGAGGCGACAAACCAGTCTCACGAAGCACGCGCCTGATTAGTGCGAGGAATCCCTCCTGGCGGAACTGGACTGCGGAGACATTGACGGCCACGGGCACAGGCGCAAGCCCATCGTCCTGCCACTTTCGAGCCTGCTTGCATGCTGTGCGAAGCACCCATTCGCCGATCCCGACAATCAGCCCACTATTCTCCGCAATCGAAATGAACTTGTCAGGCGGGACGACCCCCATCTCTGGGTGATGCCACCGAATCAGCGCTTCCAACCCAATGATTCTTTCACTCTGCATTTCCATTTGGGGCTGATAGACCAATGCAAACTCTTCTCGGGCGAGTGCTAAACGTAGATTCTTGTCCATCATCATACGCGCCGTCGCCTCGTCGTTCATCCGATCCGTAAAGAAACGTACGTTGCCGCGCCCGCCCTGTTTTGCGGAATACATGGCTGCATCGGCGTTCTTGATCAGAGTCTCGCCTTCCGCGCCGTGCTCGGGGAAGACGCTGATGCCAATGCTGCAACCCACGCTTATCGATTGACCCTGAATAATGAAGTTCGCCTCAATCGCTTCCAGCATCCGCTCCGCAACACCTGCGGCGGAGGCCACGTCCTTCACGCAGGTCAACATGATCAGAAACTCATCGCCACTCAGCCGGGCAACTGTGTCCTGCTCTCGGGCAAGTCCTTTAAGACGCCGAGCAACCTCTGTCAGCACAGCGTCCCCGTATAAGTGCCCAAATGTGTCATTGATGCTTTTGAAGCGATCGAGATCAAGAAATAGCAATGCGACTTTCTCATCTCTTCGGCGAGCGTTTGACAGGGCGTTGTCCAGACGGTCCCGCAGGAGGACTCGATGCGGCAATCCCGTGAGCGCATCGTGATAGGCCAGGAATTGGCTCCGATCTTCGGCCGCTTTGCGGGCAGTGATATCGCGAAAGTACCAGATCCTACCCCGATACTGGGCTGTCGAGTCGAGCAGAGGCGCAGAGTATCGATCCAGGGTCTTTCCATTTCTGAGCCTGATCTCATCTGTGCTCTTTTGATCCGGATGGAGATATAGATACCTGATCCTCTCGCCGAATGCATCTGGGTTTGATACCATGCCTGCTACATGAGTGCGCACAACAAGATCGTCTCCCGCGCTAAGTAAGTCGGGAGGGATTTCGAAGATGCGACCAAATTGCTCATTTGCCAGGACAATGTTATTGGACTCGTCCACTGCCAGAATTCCATCGATCGTCGTCTCTGTTTGTCCCTCAAGTAACGCAGTCTTGAATAACAAAGTTTCTTCTGCCATCCTGCGCTCGGTGATGTTGATGTGCTCGATCAGAATTCGTGGGAGGCTATTGCTCATGAACCGCCTCACACGACCCACAAACCAGCGCTTTTGCGAGGGAGAATGGCATGAATACTCGGCTGAGTATAGCTCGCATTCCCCGTTTAGAGCGGCGCGGATTGCAGCGGCGAACTCGGTGGCTTCCTTGGCCTCTGCACCGGTTGCGCATTCGCATACTGCCAAATAGTTGGCTCCTTCGCCAAGGCTTCGGCCCTGAGTATCAGCAATTGCGTTATCTAAGTCCGCTTTACGGTTAGCCTTGGCAAACTCGCGCCAAGCCTTGTTTACTGCAATGATCGTAGCCGTCTCATTCAGCACGCATATGTGAGAAGAGAGCGCGTCAATTGTCGACTGGGCTAACTCAAGAGAGAGGCCAAGCGCCTGCTCGGCCTCACGTCGCTTGGTTACGTCGTGCTTGATCGCAATGTAACTGACAACTTCGTTATTCAAACCCAGCACGGGAGTGATTCGCATCTCTTCTTGATAGAAGGTGCCATCCTTGCGGCGGTTGGTGACTTCGCCTTGCCACACCCGTCCGGATACAATTGTGTCCCATAACTCCGTATAGAAAATCGTGGAATGCATTCCGGATTTGTGGATGCGTGTATGTTGCCCCACCGCTTCCTCGATGGAGTATCCTGTCAACGCGGTATACGCGGGATTCACGTACTGGATGTTTCCGGCAGTATCGGTGATGACAACGCAATCCGTGGCTTGCTCTACTGCAGCCGCCAGAGATGCCTGTGCGATAACTTTGGTTTGTGGAGACACGTTTAACCTCTTATCGGCAAATCAGCGACTTGTTTCGAAGGTCATCAGAGGTCCGGATCGGGAGCAAGGATCAGTCCCTCATTGGCTCGCGATCCAAGCCTCCAGTTCATCCAGCGAATGCAGATATCGCACATTCGGGTCAGTCCTGACATCGGCGCTTCTTTGCAGAAAGGCCTGACCTCCAGCGAGAATGTGCAGTTCCGGAAAGAGAACACGCGTCTTTTTGACAGTTTCTTTGAATCGGCCGGTATGGCTGCTGAGACTCACTGAAAGACAAAGCACATCCGGCTGTTTCTCCTCGAGCAACTCCAGCAGTCCCTCGACCGGCGTGTTTGCACCCAGGAAGTATGAGTCCCAGCCGTGCAACTCGAGAGTGTCCGCAACCATGTGGGCTCCCATCTGGTGAAGTTCGCTGCCGACACAAGTCACCACCGCACTCCTGCCTTTTCTAGGCGAATCAAGCAACGTCGGATGGACCAGCGTCATCATGTCCAGGGTAACCGAAGTGGCGAGATGTTCAGCGGCCACTGAGATTTGGTTTGTCATCCAGAGTTCGCCAGTGCGATACATAGCTCTCTGGAACAGATTGACGTATAGATCCTTAAACGAAATCCCTTTCGCGAGTAGACCCTCAACAATAACTCTGCACCCTCTGCGGTCGCCAAGCAGCAAGCGATCCATATACGCGGTGAAGCTCTGTTCCACCTGAATATAATCACCCAACCGGCTGTCAGTGACCATCGTATGATTTCTGATCCAATCGGAGAGAAACAGCATCAATTCGATCGTTATGGCAGTCTCGCCGCGCTCGAATCGTGCCTCGACCTCCGTCACCCTGCGCCGTATCTGATCGTGCTGCTGGACATGCGCCGGCATTTCCGGGTAGCGCATGGCAACCATTATCTTCTCTTCACGGGCAAAATGATCCCTGGTGAACTTCGTCAATTCTGCGAGAAGAGTTCCCAGAATCTCCGCCCCTTGCCCGGCCAGCATCGCCTCGTGGAGGCGATTGACGAGCCCGAACTGAAACTGATGGTCTCGGTCGATCTCAGGGACATGCACAGCAAACTCCGGTGTCCACTCCAACATCGTTACTGCGGCGGTTGGCATAACCTAACGGCTCCTTCATTGATGCAACAAGCTCTGACATCCACTAAGGCATTTGCGCAAAGCCTTGAACGGGGATGGCCTCCAAACTAAAAGAACTCCACATTGTCCCCGAGTTCATCCGCTTCCCCAGGTGGGGTGTTCAGGCAGTCAACTTGCGCGGCCATCGGCACCGTCCCGGTCGCCTTCCTTGTGACACTTTCATGCACGTCGAGTTCTGCCTGCATGGTGTAATGACTCATGAAATCGGCCAGCCCCGGTTCCGGCTCTTCGCCTTCATCGCTCGGCAAGCCACACCGAGTCTTCTCTCCGATCTCCTCGATCGATCCTCGTGCGCGTGCGACGGCCTCCGCGAAGAGAGTGCCGACGGAAAAGTTCTTCCGGGTCGTTGCAAGGTCTCCAGCAAGGCGGTCACCGCGAGCGGCGATCTGAGAGATAAGGGCGAAACTTCGCTCTGTCGCGGCGTGCAGATCGGCGACCGCAAGGCGCAGCTCATCCACATCTCCATTCCCTGTAACGTTTGCCGGATCCGGTCCGTGTTCCTCGTATGAGCGTGCGGCTCCCTCTCTCATGGAACCGAGCGAAGCGACAAGGGATTCGGAGCGTTCGTTGCATTCGAACGCCAACTGCTGAACGGAGCCGGCTATGACGTCGAGGGCACTCCCGGTGTCGCCCAAATGGAATGCGCTGATGCGCGCATTCAATGCCATCCTGCGCATCTTGGATTCAATTTGCTGGATTTCCTGAATGGGCCCGCTCATTTTGCCAATGGTCTCTGTCAGGTCCCTTCGTGTGGCCCGTGTTGCGGCTTCAGCATTTGAAGTGTGGCCGAGACTGGTCAGAATCGCGCCGCAATCCTGCTCCAACGGCAGGAAGAACGATCCCTTCCCATCCTCACGAATGCCGGATAATGCCCGGCTCTCGTGGGCCATCTCCAGAACATGCCTCGCAATGCCTTCCAGATTGCGCTCAACCGACTCGACCGAAGCGGTGAATTTCTTGTCGGCGTCGGCGAGTTGCGCAGATTGCAACGCCAGCACCGCCGAGGTGCCACGCGGGTGGCGGGAAGGACTTCCGCCCACTTCGCCAGATTCCGAACTGAGGCGCTGCAGCACTTCGATCACATGTTCAACCTGCTGCCGCGTAATGTCGTGGAACTGGATTGATACGATCAGTTTCTTGAACGCGTCCGATATTGCGCCATATTCGGCCCCCAATCGATCCGACGATTCGCGTGCCTTGTCTTGCACGTCACGGAACGACGACAGGCTGGATAGTGTCCCGGATATTAGAGTTGGCAAGTCCTTCGTCTGCCCTGCTTCCAGAGCTGAAATCTCTCGCATTGCGCTTTCGATTGGCGGGATCAGCGAGTTGGCGATAGCCAGCGCGTTCTCGACTCTGGAATAAATCTGGCCAGCCAACAAGCTGACGTCGTCAGCCAGATCGCTGAAGTCGGCTTTTGTACTGCCCAAACGCGCAGTTTCAATTCGCGTTAACACTCCGAGCGCTCGAAAAGTCGAGACAGTTTCCTTGAATCCCAATAGCGTTCGCTTCAGAAGCCCTACCTCACGGCGTATGCCGGCTAGGCCGCTGTCGCGGTCTCCTAGAGACGTTCTCATTTCCGTGGAGCGATCTAGAGCGTGTGTGAGCGCCTGGGATGCCCGCTGTCCATGCTCCTCGTTCGCCAAAGCGGTCAGCTCAGACGTAATCAAGCTTACCGTCTGCATGAACTCAGCAAGTTTCCCGCCGATGCTCAAGAAACCCTGTTCCGTGTCGTGATTCAACAAGTCGAGGTCCGCGATCACCTGTTCGAGCGAATTCGCCGAGGCATCGGAAGGCTTTGCCCGCAACGGCATCGCTGCATCGTGGACGATCAGCTTGTCGGCTAACTGCATGCGATTCCACGCAGGCTGTGACATTCAAGCGCATTCAGGACAAGCACCACTCGTCCATCTCCCATGATCGCGGCACCCTGGAACTCCTTGCATTGCGCGAGCCCGCCCGTCAGAGGCTTAACCAGCACCTCAACTTCGGTAAGAAACTTATCGACCACGAGCCCGTACCGCAGGGCGCCCGCCTCAACGATTGCCACGGAAAGCTCCGGCATTCTTGCGGGAGCCAATCCCAGCATCTTCGCAAGGTTGAATACGGAGTAAATGGTTCCCCGCACCTGCGCGAGCGTGTGCCCGTGATATGTGTGTACCTCCTCCGGTGGCAACTTGATCATGTCGCGAATGTTGCTGAGCGGCAGGATATACTGCTCACCTCCGGCTTCGAGCAGAATGCCTTTTGAAACCATGAGACTGGTGGGCAGTTTGATTAGGACAGAAGTTCCCTGGCCAAGCTTCGAGCGAATTTCAATCGTGCCTTGCAGGTTGCGAACGTTGCTGTGGACAACATCCATTCCAACTCCGCGGCCGGAAACGTCGGTAACCTTCTTCGCTGTCGTTAACCCCGGCAGGAACACCAACTGAAACGCGGCCTCGTCGTTCATGGCCGCCGCGGCTTCCGCTGTCAAAAGGCCCTTTTCGATGGCTTTCCTTTTGAGAGCATCGGCGTTGAGCCCCCTCCCGTCGTCTTTCACCTCGATCGAAACGCTGCCTGCTTCGTGATTTGCTCGCAGGGTCAGTTGCCCGACGGGGTTCTTCCCTTTGGCCCGGCGTTGCTCGGGCGGCTCGAATCCATGGTCGACAGAATTGCGGATGAGGTGAACCAGCGGATCGCCGATCTGCTCGAGGATCGTCTTGTCCAGTTCGATTCCCTCCCCTTCTATGACCAACTGAACTTCCTTCCCAAGAGACCGCGCGAGGTCGCGCACAAGGCGAGGGAATCGCTGAAAAACGGTTTTCACAGGCAGCATCCGAATCGACATCACGCTGGTCTGGAGTTCGTCGGCAATGCGGGAGATGCTCGAACCAACATCTTTCAGATCCTTCAGAACAGATCCGCCTTCTGCACCGTCATTCAACTTTCGGATGAGCAGCGGGATTGCTCCGCGCGCAACCAGCAGTTCGCCCACCACCGTCATCAACCGATCCAGCTTGACCTGATCGATTCGAATCGTCGAAGCGGAGGCGGCAGCAATCGGCCGGTCCGCCGGAACGCTTGCCAAGGGCTTCGCCCCGCTTGCAAGCGCGGGAACGGGAATGACGTCATCGTTTGTCGACAAACGTTCCAGAACGGCACGAACCGCCAGAAAGGCCTTGCCCAGGGCTGCGCGCTCTTCACTGCCCAATGCAACTCCCGTTCTCGCTGCTGTTTCCAGGATTTGAAGCTGTAGAGCCAGCGGCTCTTCGAGTCCAGCGCACTTCCGGTACTGTGCAGCAGCCGACAGGGTCTTGAGACCACGCAGGTAGGTTGCAATGACGGAGCTCGTGGGTTCGAGGTCGCCTTCCATCCTCCGCAAGCAGTCCGTGATCATCTCGACACACTGCGACGCCGTGTTGAGAAACGCTGCCTCCCGCACATCGACAATCGGGCCAGTGGGCGCGGTGTCGATCTGGATTCCCAATCGCTCGAGCAAATCCGGCGAGACTGTGGCGGCTGCCCCGTTGGGTGTAAGGCTTCCCAGCAGAGTGCGGATTGCGTCACACGTGTCCAGAGCAATGTGAATCGCCTCTGCCGACACCGGTACGACCGCAACTCCCCGGAACGAATCGAGAATTGACTCCAGTGAGTGGGCTACTCGGAGCATGATGTACAGGGGATGCGTGGCTGTGAGGGCGGTGTCTTTGACGTAATCCAGCAGAAGACCCGTATTTCCCTTGATGCTGTGGACCCCACGGAACAGCGAGTCGAGGGCATCCCTTGATGCGGATTCCCCTTCCAGTGCGAGCGCGTCCCGCTCAATTCCATCGAGGTTTTCCTCGCACTCCACCACAAAAAGCTCCAGCATATCCGGTGGTATGGAACCGAGCAGAGCCACCGACTCAACTTGATCTTCAAACAGTTGGATACGCACGTCGCATTCATCCTCGACGAATACGAACACGTCCTTGATAGCCGCCTGATCGACTTCGGTAACGAGGAGAATCTCCCACCACAGATAGCAGTGCTCAGCCTCGAGAGAGGGCAGCAGAGGCACTTGGTCCACATGGGCCGTGATATGTGCCTGCCCCAGCGCACGCAAGTCGTCGAGTAGCGTAACCGGATCGGCGCCAGAATAGAACATCTCGCGCTTCGGCTTGAAGACTATCTCGAATGCCGTACGAATCTTGGTTCGAGGCTTCGGTTCCGTGCTTTCAGCCGTGTGCGAATTCTCGGTCGCCGGCAGCAGCCGGGCGAACGCTCCGGTTACTTCCACTTCTCCTGGGACGGCTTCCCCTTCCGTCTTCTCTTCGAGGATCAGGCGGATAACATCGCACGCTTTGAGTCCACAGTCGATCAAGTCAGGAGTGACGGCCAGTTGTCCTTCACGCGCAAGGTCAAAGGCCTCTTCCATCTTGTGGGCGAACCTGGCGAGGTGCATGTTACCTGCGGTCGCCCCCGATCCTTTAATCGTGTGAATAGCCCGGAATACACGGTTTACCAACGATGAATTCCCTGGCTCCCCTTCCAGAATCAGGAGGGCGCAGTCGAGCTCAATGAGCAAATCCTGAGCCTCAGCCCTGAATGCACTTCGCATTTGCTCCATAACATCGATTGGCGCCATCACCTGCCCCCTTTTCCGCCCGGCATCAACGCATTACCTTTTTAACTACCGCTAGAAGTTGATCAGGGTCGAAAGGCTTGATGATCCAGGCCGACGCGCCTGCCGCCTTGCCTTCCTGTTTTTTATCCGCACTCGATTCGGTGGTCAGCAAGACGATTGGGATGAACTTGTATTGGGGTATCGCTCGAAGCTGACGGGTAAGTTCCAGGCCGCCCATATTCGGCATGTTCACGTCAACCAGGAAAAGATTGACCTCCTGCCCCTTGAGTTTGGACAGAGCATTTACCCCATCCACGGCCTCGATAACCTCATAGCCGGCGCCCCGCAAAACAAGACCAACCATCTGGCGGAGACTGGGCGAATCGTCGACTGTCATGATGTTCTTCACGAGCCCTCCCGGACACTGAGCAACTCACGCCGCAGGCCGCATCGATCCACAGCGGCGATAAAAAACTCCGAAGGGTTGTCGAAGGAGACTCCGGGGACCGTCTTGCGCAGCGAATACAGTAGTTGAAGGATACAAGTGTCAATATCTTCCAAATCTCTCGTACCGACCGAGACGGGTATTCCGCCTTCAAGAGTTTCCCCTAGTTTGGCAGCAAGATCGTGAGCGTATTGGACCGTCACCGAGCCTTCAAGATGAAGGAAATGTCTGCCTTGTTCGTTAACGATTGAAAATGGCACCGCTCTCCTCCTGTTCATTCCGCCTTAGTCGGCGACTAAAACCATGCGAATGTTTTCAACCATCATTTCGGGCGAACTGGGTTTGACAATGTAAAGATTTGCGCCTGCCTCGAACCCTTTCATCTTGTCCCTCGCTTCGCTCTCCGTGGACACGATGATGATGGGAAGCGCACTGTACCTCTTATCGGCACGAATCCGCCTAATGAACTCGTAACCATCCATATTGCTCATATTGATGTCGCTAAGAACCAGGTCGCAGGAGTTCGTGTACAACTTCTCCAGTCCGTCACTTCCATCCACTGCGGTAACCACCTGAAAGTTGGCCTCTTCCAATATGTAGGAGTGGTAGCTCCTGACAAATTCCGAGTCATCCACGATCAGAATTGTTTTCTTCGTATTCACGGCGCTACTCCTTTACATACACCAAATGGTTTTCAAATCGGCGCAGCTTGAACGCTGTTGTCACACGCCCTATCGATTCAGAATGTCCGAGGAAGATGTAGCCTCCAGGATTGAGGGCATTGTAGAAGTGATCTACAACCGACTTTCGCGATAGATCGTCGAAATAGATAAGGACGTTGCGGCAGAAGATGAAATCGAAGCCACGCATCGCCCGCAGCGCCATCCGGTCGTTCAGATTAAGGTGACGGGGCTCTACCAGCGCGGCAGTCCTCCGCCGCACGACATAGCCTTCACCTTCCGCAACCAGGTACTTGTCCTTATATTCCTGCGGAACGTCATTGACCGACCTTTGCTCATAGCGTGCGGCTGCCACTTTTCGCAGCATGTTCTCGTCGATGTCGGTCGCCACGATCTTGCAGTCCCAGGACTGCGACTGAGGAAAGACCTCCTGCACGATCATCGCCAGCGTGTATGCCTCTTCACCCGAAGAACAGCCGGCGCACCAAATTCGCAATGTCTTCTCGCCGCGGTCCTGCTTGGCTGACAGCACTTCCGGCAGACAGTAATTGGCGAACCCCTGCAGCTGCTCATACTCCCGAAACATGTAGGTCTCGTTGGTTGTTACCAGGTTCGCCAACGCCTGCATCTCCAGGCCATTGGTATCGGCATAGCTCACCATGAAGACATAGTCGTTCGGGTCTTCAATGCCCAGGGCGGCCATGCGCTTTGCAACCCGTGTCTTAAGGAAGTAATTCTTCTTGTCGTCGAAATACAGCCCCAATTTGCGATAGATCTGCTGGCCCAGCTTTTCAAGGTGTTCGGCCGAGATGGTTTGATAAGGCGCTTTGGTCAGCAAGTGAGGGCCTCCAAGACTTCCCCATCCTTCTCCTCCCGTGCGCGTACAGCGAGCACGTGCTCTATGCCCGGCCGTTCGCTCATGCCAATGGCCTCTGCCGCCGCGAGGCGAACGAGGCGCTCCGTGCTGGACAGACAGGAAACGAGAAGTTGGAAGACATCGTCACGAATGCTCCAAATGCCTAGAACCCGCACTGCCTGATAGCGGCTCGGTGGATCTCCACTCTCAACCATTGCCCGCAGATCCGACAGCAAGCTTTCGCTGGCGTCAAGCGATCGGCAGCGCGGGTGAATTGCGATGAGTGCGTTGAGAATCGCAGGGCGAAGGTGAGGCCCGCGCACAGCCAGTAGGCCCGCGACTTCAGCGAACTCTCTGGCGGATCCCAGCGCGGCAATTGCCTTTAAGCACGACGCCAACTGGAAGTCCGGTAGCGTCGCAAGCGTTGGGAAACACCGGCGAATTGAAGCCAACGAGGACTCATGGCCAATTCCAACCAGAGCCTCAAGACAAGCGGAGATCAGCATGGGATGCGCGCCGGGTTGAAGGAGATCTTCGATCTGGCTTCGAAACTCCTCCGCCCGCAACTTGCCCAGATTCTCCACGGCTGTAATCACTACGTTCTGATCCTGGTCGGCAAGCGCGGCAGAATAGATTTCTTCAGTGCCACTGGCGCGAATTCCACATAAAATGTCGAGGATAAGTTTTCTTACGTTTTTGTCGCCATCTTGCATGGCCGTGTTCAGAAAGGGGATCGACCGCGCTCCCTTATTGCGCAAAACATCTACAGCCTGGTTGCGGATCTGAGGATCTTCGTTGCCCAGCAACCGGATGGATCCCTCGATTGCCGCGTCCGCGTCGATTCGGATCAAGGCCTGGAATATGACATCGCGAACCGCCCGCGAATTCTCATTGCCTAACCGTTCCAAAAGGACTGGCACGCCGTCAGCGTCATTCAGGTACCCGATATCTTCCGCCGCGTAAACGCGCTCTGCTTCGTCTGAACCATCCAGTTGTTTCGCATACTCTTTGAGACCTGTCATTGAATTGTTCTCCGAACTGCCTTCAGGATCTCTCCCGCGACCTGGTGACTGGGAGCAACCACGCATGCTCCGCCTCTTTCGATGGCTTCACGGGGCATCCCGTACACCACTGCGGTCTGTTCGCTTTCGGCAATCGTGTGCCCGCCCGCATTTCTGATCGCGACCATCTGGTCGGCGCCGTCGTCTCCGATGCCAGTCATCAGAACGCCGACGGTATCAGCCCCGTAGACCTTTAGAACGGACTCCATCATGACGCCCACCGAAGGCACGAACAGCGTCGCCGGCATCGTCGGAGTGCGAATGACGATCTCTCCCGTCATCTTGCGGTGCAAACAAAGATGCATCCCTCCGGGCGCAACGTAGCAGATACTTGGCTCCACGGACATTCCCGAGCGCGCTTCCACAACTGTGAGCGCGCAACTGTCGTTAAGGCGCTTGGCAAAGGACGCGATAAAAGAGGGCGGCATGTGCTGCACCAGAAAAACGCTGGCAGGCAAATCCGCGGGAATCAGAGGCAACACCTCTTGCAGTGTCGCTGGGCCTCCAGTGGAGATTCCGATGGCTATCGCTCTCTTCCGGGCGACGTTCCCGAACGTCGCGCACGCCGGCGTCTGGTTTGGCTGCCGGCGTTCGCGGGTACGCTGCGTGCGGTCAACGATGCCTCGGTTCGCCGCGGCTTTGAGTTTCGATAACAACTCGTCCGCAACCGCACCCATGTTCGATGAGACTGTTCCGTCCGGCTTGGCGACAAAATCGAATGCTCCCAACTCAAGACACTCAAAGGTAGTCGTGGTCCCCCGCTGGGTTAGCGATGAAACCATGACAACCGGACATATCTTCTCTTGCAGGATCATCTGCAGAGCCGTGATCCCGTCGAGCTTCGGCATGTTGATGTCCATCGAGATGACATCGGGCCGCAGCTCGCGAGCCTTCGATACCGCGTCTTCGCCGTCCCGTGCGAGTCCCACCAAATCAAAGTCGGCCGAAGCCGCGATGATTCGTTTGAGGGTCTGCCGCATTAGGGCGGAGTCGTCCGCCACAAGTACACGTATCTTCTTCATTGTCTTTCGGTGGTACTGGGGCCGGGCAAGCCGGCCCCGTTTCAAGCTGCGTGGCTAACTTCGGAAAGATGCACCTGCTCCTGCCGGGAGAGAATTCTCTCCACGTCCAGCAGCACGATCATGCGCTTGCCTGCATCCACCTTGCCGATACCGGAAATGAACTGCTGATCTATCCCGGAGCCGATTGCTTCTGGCGGCGGAGCAATGTCCTTCTTTGCGAGATTCAACACCTCACGCACCGAGTCCACCACCAGGCCGGTCTTTACGCCGCCAAGATCCACGATGATGATGCGCGTGCGGTCGTCGGACGGTTTGGCATCCAGTTCAAAGCGCTTTCGTGTGTCGAGAACGGGGATCACCTCCCCGCGCAGATTCGTGATGCCCTCAATGAATTGTGCTGCGTTCGGCACCTTAGTGATCTTGCCGAGGCGGTCGATCTCCTGGATTTGCGAAATCGGGACACCGAACTCCTCCGCGCCAAGCATGAACGTAACGAGTTGAACTTCGCTCAGTTCCTGCGCCTCAGAGCCGGCTTGTTGAATCTCCACGATCTTCTTTTGTTCAGCGCCACGGTGAGAGGTGTTTTGAACATCACGCAGCTTTTGGTCCTTCATCAAGCTGGAAACGTCCAACACCATGATCAAGCGCGAACCATCCTCAAGTTTGGCAACCCCGGAGAGTTCCATCCCGCCACTCGATGTGATGAGAGGCGGCGGTTCGATCAGGTTCTTCGGCACGTTCAGTACTTCGTGAACATGATCCACCACCAGCCCCAGGACAAACCCGCCAGAGTCCACAACGATGATGCGCTGGTCCTCATGGATGTTCGCCGCGATCTGCTGCTCAAACCGGCACAAGGCGGCCACTGTTTCCAGTCCCGCGGAAAGAACATCTTCGCCACAGGCGCGCGCGGCTTGACCGTCTCCGCATTCTTCATACTTCGTGCGATCCAGAATCTGCTTGACGACCCTTTCGTTCAGTGTCCGCGCCTTAGCCAGGTTCTCCATCAGCACCTGGCTGGAGCTGTTGGTTTCGGCTATCCACTTCCGCAGGTTCTCAGTGACCGAACCATGCACCTTGGAGTGCAAGTTGCCGGCGAAGGACTTGCCAGTCTGTTCAATCCAGCGCTCGTACTCTTCGCGCAGCGGCCGGCAGCTATCGACAAATTCCTCTGCAAACGATCGTTGCTGGAGCAGTCGACGCAGGTCGATGACCGGGAGAATCTGCCCACGTACGGTAAGCACGCCCAGAACGTAGTCGGGAACGTCGGGAACCTGATTGGGAGTTTGCACGCGCAGAATTTCCCGAACGTGCTCCATCGAAAATGCGAATTCTTCTTTTGCGATACGAAAGGTGACCATCTTCTGGACTTCCGCATCGGCGCTATCGGACTTGGCCGAGGTCTTGTCGGTTGTGACGGCGCCGGAACCTGAAGCCATGCCGTTCGAGGTGGCCGCCTTGCGCGTCACGCCGATGTCGCAGACGTGGGCTGCATTCAGAGCCATGACAATGCGCTGTCCCTTGTCGAGTTTCACAACGCCATCGAGGTAGTCTGAGCTGGTTCCACGGATTGCGGCCGGTGGAGGTTCAATCTCACTTCGCAAGACGCGTGC
>Ga0302281_10001938_pt1 | contig 14878 bp, 10 predicted proteins | sample III_Fen_E1_2_FD_198762 | JGI IMG/M metagenome (GOLD analysis project Ga0302281, IMG submission 198762) | Peat permafrost microbial communities from Stordalen Mire near Abisko, Sweden - III_Fen_E1_2 | ecosystem: Environmental > Terrestrial > Soil > Wetlands > Permafrost | place: Sweden: Abisko...
CGGCCGGGGCAGGCGGAATGGAGATGGCCTGCGAACGTGCCGGCGGGGCAGCCAAAAGGAGCAGAAAGGCTCCAACAGCGAAACCAGAGTAGTCGTATCCCGAAAGCAAAACGCCAAGTGGCTTTTTCCTCGCCGGGGTCCCCACGGACTGGCTTTCGTCCGTGGGGTGGAAGGAAAAGCCACCTCGCATGCCTATTGCAAGGGCATGTTTACTCTGGTTTCGCTCCAGCGTCATCGGTGTGGCTTCCGTGGGGCTCCCTGACATCGACTTTCTCCGTGGTTTGGTTTGTTTGGGACGCAGGCTATTTGGAACGCAGGTTCGAGCTTAGCTCTCTATGGTAATGGAGAGGGAACGGGAGGATGTTGTCATAAGAGCATCGGAACACAAGTGGCGGGGTTGTTGCCTATGGCGGGGAGGTCGAGGCGCCGGGGTGCGATGGAGAGAGGGCGATTGCCTGGCTAATCCTTTTGGGAAGAATGGTATGGGATGGCAGTGCGGCTGGCGGTCCAACGGAAAGTTTATTCCTGTTTCACCCCGGTTTGCTATTGATTTTTGAAGAAAAAATCCGTAAAATAAGAATCTAGAGTTACCTCTGGAGCGACTGGTCCCCCACCCGATTCCGAGGACTTAGGTTCAAATCACACTCCATTAAGGACACGAATCAATGGCAAAGCGTCGTGGAAATCCAAATTGGGGCAAGCCGGAGCCCATTGGCCCGGTTGTGCCTACTGTGACCTCCTTCGAAGTGATCGTCAAGGAGTTCAAGCTCAGCCCGGACCAGTATATCCGGTCAACCCGTCTTCGGGAATGGGCTCGGCGGAACAAGAATTCCAAGTACATCCCTGAGGCTCTTCTTGAGGCCTGGGGCTTTGAGATCGAGTCGACATTGTAGGATTCGTTTTGGTCCGCACGTGAAAGCGCCGCCTTCGGGCGGCGCTTTTGCGTGCGGGAGGCAGTTGTCCCCGGAACTGACCACGGATAACTGATAACTGAAATGGTAGTGTCATTGCAGCGAGGTGGGCTTTGGCGGACGCTGACTTGGATGACCGCGGGTTGAGTTCCGAAAAGGCGCGGCTGGCGGAGACGCTGGTTGGCGCGGGGCGCGGGGCCGTAGTGATGGCGATGTTCGGGGCCGGGTGGCTGGGAGTAGGATTGGGCGCTGCCGGGGCCTTCAACGGGGTGACCGGGCCGCTGTTTGGATTTGCGGAGATGGCCCTGCTGGGCTGTTCTGTTGATCTGGTGCGGAGCGGGAAAGCGATGGGCAAGCGGTTTCCGCTGCCGCCCGGAGAACGGCGCCCCGTGCTGCGGGCGTTTCTGGTGCTGTTGGCTGCGGAGGTGGCCGCGATCCTCCTGGCTTCGCTTCTGGCTGGCCGTCTGGGCAGGCCCGACCTGGTGGCGGACTGGTGCGCGTTGGTGGTTGGGCTGCACTTTTTCCCGCTGGCCCGGATTTTCCGGACTCCGCAGCTGGCGGTTCTTGGTGTGTTGTTGACGCTTTGGAGTTTGGTCTGTTGGGCGCTGTTTCATGGGAACGCGCTGACGATTGCGGTTTCGGTGGGAACGGGGGCGCTGTTTGGGATCAGATGCGTGGCTGCGCTGGTGCGGGGGTGGGGGATACGAAGGCAGCTATTAGCTATTTAGCTCTCCCAAGGCCGAAAATCCGGACATCCGCCCAACGGACTAAGACCTGTCCGAGGGGACCCCGGACCCAGGCACCTGGTGTTAGAACCTCAAGCTCGGAAAAGGCCTCGAAGTCTTCCCTATTGAATGTATAAATTCTCAGGATGCCGTTGGCTTTCATCGTCGCTACAAGATGCAAATCGAAGATGTCGGCACCGGTGACCGGGCGACGACGAAGCAAGTCCAGCAGCCCATCCACGGTGACGGCCGGACCCGGCAATACTTGAACGAAAGAGAGCAGGCCGGAAATCGCGCTAAGGGCATCGCCAGGCGAGCGGGGCTTTGAAACGCGACGCGCGTTGGTCACGACGGAATAGAATTCGCAGAGCGTCTGCAAGCTCACTTAAGCGGTGGTGGATGGATCGCGCGCGGATTCAAGCAAAGCACGCGACGCGGCATGTTGCGGAGCATCCGCGTCCAAGGCGTAGACCAGAACGTTCGCATCGATAAGCCCAGGTGCCACGGGCAGCCCAGGTTCAATGGGCATCGTCGTAGATTTCCCGCCGATGAAGCGCTCCTGCACTGCCGAGATGCCAGACGGGCAATTCGGGGGCCTGTGCTTCCGTTGCTTCGGCAATGATTTTGTGGATAGCGGCGCGCACCAACTCGTCAGCCGTCACGCCCTTTTCCTGTGCCAAGGCTATGAGTTTGGCTTCTGTATGCGGTTCCAAGGGCAAGGTGATTGTCATACCGTGCGCTCCATGCATTGATTATGCTCCGACACTCCACTTGAAAGCTCGCGGCAGTGCAAAAGTGTGGCTTGAAGACAGGTTACAGATGCCAGAGCCGGAGCCTTCGCTGACGGTAGGAACGCGTGCGCGCGGCGTAGAATTCGCCGCATGAGTTCGATCAATGGGGCTTTTACACATACCGATCCGGGTCTGCTGCCGGTTCTGGAAGAGCTGAAGAGACGGGAGCCGATCTTCCACACACGGGCATTTGGCACCTCACGTGCCGACTTTGAAATGCCGACTGGCTTGAGTCTCCGCCCTGGTGCGAAACCGGGAGCGGACATAAGTAACAGAATACGCATATTGGCATATTGATTGCTATCAACTGCGCGCAAGCCTACAATTCGCCTACGATTGACTGCATCCGAACGATCTTGCAGAGGTCTCCATTGGAGAGGCGCTGTTGATGGCAGCCACCGGAAATTCCCCGGAGAAATCGAAGAGCCCGATAAGCATACGCCAGCATCTGAGATGGCTTGTCCTTATTGGTACCTGCGGCCTGCTGATTTTTGCCGGCGTTGCTTCTACGGCGCTTCTGCAGATCAGGGTGAATAGCCCACTCTACAAAACCATCTCTCTGAGCAACAACCTGATTGCCGATTACGTTCCGCCGTATGAAAGCCTTATGGAACCCGCTCGCCTATGCGGCAAGCTGGTGGATGCGCCGGACCTGCAATCGCGCCAGCATTACGAGCAGGAACTGAAGGCTTTCCAGCGCGAAAACGAAGTCAAATACGCCGATTACATGGTGCGCGTTCCTGAAGGGCAACTGAAGGACATGATGCGCGGCGAGGCGCGTCAAACGGCTCAGGAATATTTCAAGCTTGCTGACCAGCTTGTTGCTCTTGTCAATGCGAACCGCTTAGACGAGGCTCACGCGCTGCTTACCTCGACAATGAACCCCTTGTATACCCGGCACGCAGCGGCAGTTGACCAAATTGTGCTTCGCGCCAAACAGGAAGCCAGCGCTGCCGAGGACCTTGCCACGCGTTCTGTTGGCATCTATACGGCGGCCATGGTGACAATCGGACTTCTCATATTGATTTTAGAGGGTGCCTTATCATGGTTCCTCGCACGGGGAATCTCTGCCCAGGCCGATAGCCTGGCCAAGTCAGAAGAATCACTGAGAGACAGCGAGGAGTTGTATCGTTCCACATTTGATCAGGCTGCCGTCGGCATTCTCCATGTCTCGTTCGAGGGTCAGATTCTTCGCTGCAATGTGCGCTTTGCCGAGATCATCGGCTACCCGATCGAGGAGATTCCCGGCAATTCGATCCAGCGTTTCACGCCCCCCGAGTTTCGCACTGAAACAGCGGAGGCGTTGCAGCAATTGGTAAAAGGTGAGGCCAGCCGGTCTGGACTTGAGAAACCGTATCTGCGCAAAGATGGAACTCTTACCTGGGTGAAGTTGACATCGTCTGTCCAAACCGACCACGCCGGACGACCGCTTCACCTCATCACCTTCATGCAGGACATCAATGAACGCAAAGCCGCGGAGAAGCATCTTGCAGCGGCAACGAGTGCTCTGCAGAGGAGCGAATCGCTATACCGCACCGTATTCCAGACCAGCCGCGACGCCATTAGTATCGCCAGAAAGAGCGATGCGGCGACCATTGAGGCCAATCAAACGTTCCTTCGATTGTTGGGGTACGAGCGCGAGGAACTCATCGGCAAGACGGCCCTCTCGCTGGGCATCTGGGCGGACATGAAGGATCGCGAAAAGATCCTTCAGCTATTGTTTCAAAATGGCAGTTTCCAGGATGAACAAATACGAATCAGGAAGAAGAATGGCGAGATTTTTTGGGCACTCGTGTCTGCATACCTCATTGAAATCGAAGGCGCTACTTGCGGCTTGTTCATTACCCGGGATATCTCCGACGCCAAGGCTGCGGAGGAACGTATTGCCGCGGCAGACGATGCCTTGCGGAAGAGCGAGACGCGGTACCGCACCGTTTTTCAGACGAGCCGCGATGCTCTCAGTATCAGCGATCTGACAAATGGGAAATTCATCGAGGTCAACCAGGCGTTTCTCGAGATTATGAAGTCCGAACGAGATGAGATCATCGGCCATACGTCCACGGAACGTGGCTTCTGGGTGAATCCCAAAGATCGTGAGCATGCTGTGGAATTATTGCGCCAGGGCTCAAGCTTCAGCAATGAACAAATCCAGTTGATGAATAAGAACGGCACGGTATTTTGGGCGTTGCTCTCGGCATCCGTGATTGAGATTGAAGGCATTGCGTACATGTTAAGCGTTACGCGGGACATTTCTGACGCCAAGGCTGCCGAGGACCAGATAAGAGACCTCGCTTTCTACGATCGCGTAACCCGCATCCCCAACCGCCGCCTGCTGCTTGACCGGCTGCTGCAAGCCATCTCCGGCGATTCGCGAAGCAACAGCAAGAAAGCCGTGTTGTTCGTCGATCTCGACGACTTCAAGAATGTGAACGAAACCCTTGGCCACCAGATTGGCGACCTTCTTTTGCAGGAACTTGCACACCGACTTACTGCTTGCGTTCACGAAGCTGACACCGTGGCTCGTTTCGGCGCGGATGAGTTTGTCGTCATCCTTGAAGGCCTGAGCGAGACTGCGGAGGACGCCGCAATTGAGGCCAGGATCATTGCCGAGAGAATCCTTACTGCGGTTTGCCGGCCGTACCTCCTTGCAGGCCGCGAATGCCTCAGCTCCGCCAGCATCGGAATCACCGTGCTTGGGGATCATCGAGAAGGCCCGAATGAAGTTTTGCAACAGGCCGGCATTGCCATGTCTAAGGCCAAGAACGCGGGCGGAAATACCATTCGCTTTTTCGAACCCGCCTTGCAGGCAGCCGTCAGCGCCCGCGCAGCATTGAAAGAGGACATCAGCCAGGCCATCCATGCAAAGCATTTCGTGCTCTACTATCAAGCCCAGGTGGATTCGACCGGCTTGATCGGCGCTGAGGCCCTCATCCGTTGGAAACATCCGCTGCGCGGCATCGTGCCTCCGAATGACTTCATTCCATTGGCCGAGGAAACAGGACTGATCCTGCCTTTGGGAAACCTGGTCTTCGAAACGGCGTGCCTGCAAATTGCGGCATGGGGCCATCGAAATGTGCTAGGCAACATCCAGATCGCAGTGAATATCAGTGCGCGCCAATTCAGCCGGCCTGATTTCGTTGAATACGTTCTGGCTACGCTCGCCCGTACCGGCGCCAATCCCAACAACCTGAAACTGGAACTTACCGAGAGCATGCTGGTCAGCGATATGCACGATGTGATCGCCAAAATGAATGCTCTCAAATCGCATGGATTGAGCCTTTCTCTGGACGACTTCGGCACCGGCTACTCTTCGCTCTCTTACCTCAAAGACCTGCCTCTCGACCAGTTGAAGATCGATCGCGCATTTGTCCAGGACATTCTCGAGGATGTGGCCAGCGCCTCCATCGCGCAAACCATCATCTCCCTGGGCAGAGCTATGGGATTATCGGTGATCGCCGAAGGTGTTGAAACTGAAGAGCAGCGAGAATTCCTTTCGAGCCTGGGCACGCATTCGTTTCAGGGTTATTTGTACAGCCGCCCTTTACCGCTGGAGGAATTTGAACGGCTATGGCTCAACGCCGCCTCCTCCTCCGTTCACGTTTAGGAAAATCAAAATCTCATTTCGGATGTTGGCTGAGGCAATAGCGCATTTGCATGCGGCCCACTCATCCCAGTGTCAGGAACTGTGCTCCGTCGGGTACCCCCTGGGTGGCGGCCTTATGCGATGAGCGGGTCGTCGGACACTGGGCGTGGGACGGTTTTGGCGTTTGGGGTGGGGATAGGCGAGAATGAGGGGACGCTATGCCTGACGATTCTCGCATTTTCGAAGCTCCATTTACCGACGTGCCGGGGGCGCTTGAGGAGATCAAGCGCGGCCGGATGGTGGTTGTTGTTGACGATGAGGACAGGGAGAATGAGGGCGATCTAACGCTGGCGGCGGAGCATGTGACTCCCGAGGCTATCAACTTCATGGCGCGGTATGGGCGCGGCCTAATTTGCCTGACCTTGACCGAGGAGCGGGCGGACCATCTGCGGCTGTTTCCCATGACGCAGCAGAACTCGTCTCGGTTTGGGACGGCGTTTACGGAGACCATTGAAGCGCGCGAGGGCGTGACGACGGGGATATCCGCGGCGGACCGGGCGCTGACGATACGGACGGCGATTGATCCGGGTGCGAAATATACCGATCTTGCCCGGCCGGGGCACGTGTTTCCTCTGCGGGCGCGCAAGGGCGGGGTGCTGGTGCGTGCGGGGCAGACGGAGGCGTCGGTTGACCTGGCGCGGATGGCGGGACTGAATCCGAGTGGCGTGATCTGCGAGATTATGCGCGACGACGGGGAGATGGCGCGGATTCCTGACCTGATTCCGTTCTGCAAAGAACATGGGCTGACGATTCTGACCGTGGCGGAGCTGATCCGCTACCGGCTGCGGCACGAGCGGTACATTGTGCGGGCGGGGGAGAGCCGGATTCAGACGCGCTATGGCGAGTTCCGGATGATTGCGTACGAGAGCGCGGTGAACGGCGGCGAAAGCCACATTGCGCTGGTGCGGGGCGAACTTTGCGATGACTGTCCAGCGGTGCATAGCGGGCCGGCGGTTACGGCGATCTCCCCGGTCTCCACTGGCTCCCCGGTCTCCAAGTGCGAGAGACCGGGGGCACCGGCGCAGGTAGCGGTCGGCGCCGGGTGCGGGGCGGAGTCGCGGGCCGCCTGCAACCGGGCGGTGCTGGTGAGGGTGCATACGCGGTGCACGGCGGGCGATGTGTTTGCGGCCGACTGCCATTGCCGGGAGACTCTGGACCAGAGCATGCGGATGATTGCCGAAGAGGGTTGCGGGGCGCTCTTGTACCTGCATAACACGTCGCGCGGATTTGAGGTGGAGCGCGCGGAAGCAGCGCCGGTGACGTTTGAGCCGGAAGGGGCTGCGGCCGGCGAGGAAGCTGCGGGCGCGGGCCGGCTGGTTCTGCACCAGGAGTTGCGGGAGCGGGAAGGGTCACAGGCGCGGACGGGGCGGATTCTGCGGGCCATCGGGCTGGGCGGGCAGATTCTGTCGGACCTGGGGATACGGCGGATTCGTCTCTTGTCGAATACACCAATGCATATTCCGGCGCTGGAAGGATTTGGATTAGAGATTATTGAACAAGTGCCGATAGATGTAGAAGAATGCCGCTGGGCAGAGAGAGTGACGTAGGGGGCTCCCCCGGCGCATTTTTGTTGACAGAGGCGATTTTCGGGGTATGAATAATGATTTCAGGCAATCTTTATGAAACGTATTCGGAAGACACAAAGATGGCCCTGGAAATGGTGAGGTCGATGGCTGTGACCTACGTATCCCCTGCGCAGGATCAAGAGAATTTGTATGCCCTGAGCTGGTACTACGCACAGGATGGCAAACTTGCGGTGGACGCCGACAGCGGAGAAGTGTTGGATGTGAACCCGGCGGCTGCGGTTTTGCTGGGCTACTCTCGCGAAGAGCTTCTTGGGAAGCACATCAAGGCGTTGCATCCGGTTGAAGAACATGAGCGCGTCGAGTCGGAGTTCCTAAAGCCGAAGCACCATGCATCGCCGCATTCCGGTTTGCACGTTCAATGCAAGGACGGGCGCAAGTTACCGGTAGCGATCTGGTCGTCGGAGCCAATCATACTGGGCGGGCGAACGGTTTCGATCGCCGAAATCCGCGATATTACCGAACAACAGCAAAAGGAACATCAACTCTCAGCGCAGAACTGGGCTTTGTCGGCTTTCTCGATTGCCGCGCTGGCGCTGGGGCGTGCGCGCACGGCGGAAGGGTTGCTGCAGTCCATTTGCGAAGGAATTACAAAGGAGGCCGTGTATGCGCTGGCGTGGGTTGGCATTGCGGAAGAGGGACCGGGCAAGAAGATCGGCATTGCGGCTTCGGCGGGACGGGCGCTTCCTTACCTGGATGGCATTAGATTGAGCTGGGCGGACGATGAGGCGAGTGGACTGGGGCCTGCGGGAAGTTGTATCCGCACCGATACGGTGCAGATTGTGGAAGACACGGAGACTTCCGCGGCCTTTGAGGTGTGGCGGGACCGAGCGAGGGCGTCCGGGGTCCGATCCTGCGTCACGATACCGCTGCGGATCCAGGATGGCTGGCGCGGCGCATTAAGCGTTTACTCAGTGCGGCCAAGGGCGTTCGAGACTGCGCCAATTGAGGTTTTTCAACATCTTGCGGACCAGGTTGTGCACGGCATTGAGGCGCTGGAGCATAAGCACCTGCTGGACGCGGAGCGCCGCACCCGGGAACAGGCGCAGAAGAGTTTGACAGAGGCTTTGTCGGCATCCGTATCCGCGATGGTCACCGCAATGGAGATGCGCGATCCCTATACCGCGGGCCATGAAAACAGGACGGCGGATATTGCCTATGCCATCGGCAAGGAGATGGGATGGCCGGAAGGGCGGTTGCAGGGACTGCGCATGGCGGCCATGGTTCACGACATTGGAAAAATATCGATACCCTCCGAATTGCTGAACAAGCCGAGCCGGCTGAGTCAGGAAGAGTTCGAACTGGTGAAAGGGCATCCTGAATCGAGTTACGCCATTCTGAAAGACATTCCATTTACCTGGCCCATTGCGGAGATTGTGCGACAGCATCATGAGAAGCTGGATGGGTCGGGTTATCCGCAAGGGCTGAAGGGAGATGAGATTCTGCCCGAGGCCAAGGTGTTGACAGTGGCGGATATTGTGGAGGCGATGGCTGCCGCGCGGCCTTATCGAAGAGGGCTTGGGCTGGAGATTGCATTGGCGGAGATCGAGAGGCAGGCGGGAACGCTGCTGGACGCGGAGGTGGTGGAGATCTGCACGCGGCTGTTCCGCGAAGGGCGCCTGATTATTCCGGGATTGCAGCTGGGGTGATGGGATTGCCGCGGAGCGAGCAGCGAGACGAGCCCGGATTCTTTGATTATTCATCGAAGCACAGAAGTGAATCGTGTACAGAAGATAAAAACCGATCAATTTTGATCGCTTCTATTGGAATTAAGCCTGTAAAATCACCAAGACAGTCCAAAGCATTCAAGTCCGGCGGGAATTCGCGTCATCGCCTATCGTGCGGAAGGGTATCTCCGCATTTGATTCGCACGATTACGAAAACGCTCTCTCTAGACCAACCCAACTCGCAACGTTACCGACAAGACGGAAGGTTCTGGCTCGATGAGCGTTCACTTAGTGAATCCAAGCGACAACTCTTTTGGTACGGCGGTCATTACACCGCGCTGGCTGTTTGTGCTTGCGGCGGCGACGCCGGAGGCGGCAGGCGATCCGATTTTGGTGGATGAGTCGCTGGAGCCGATTGTGCCTGAGTCGATTCAAGCCGGGGATATTGTGGGCATCAGCGTACACACGGGCAATGCGCTGCGCGGGTACGCGGTGGGACGCATGGCTCGCGCGCGTGGCGCATGGGTGGTGTATGGCGGAATTCATGCGACGCTGTTTCCCGAAGAAGCGCTGGAAACGGGAGAAGGGCACGCGGTCGTTAAGGGCGATGGAGATGTTGCCTGGGGCAAGGTGGTTGCCGATTGCCTGGCGGGCAAACCGGAGCGGGTTTACGAGGGCGGACGGATTGAAGGCAGCCAGTTTCTGGCGGCGCGCTGGGACTTGATGAATCCCGCAAAGTACATGTGGGCGAGCGTGCAGACGATTCGCGGATGCCCGAAGCACTGCTCGTTTTGCAGCGTGTGGCGGACGGATGGACAGAAGCCGAGACAGCGGAAGTTTCAGAGCGTGGTGGATGAGATTGTGGCGTTGCGCAGGCTGGGGTTCCGGTACATTGCGCTGGCCGACGATAACTTCTACCCGGTGACGTTGACCGACTTGCGGCAGGCGCGGGACCAGGGAAATACGGCGAAGCTCGAGGAGCTGACGGCGATTCGCACGGAGCGCTACCAGTTGATGGAAGAGTTGGCCAAGCTGCCCAAGGACATGGTGTTCTTTACGCAGATCACGATGGAAGCGGGCGAGGACGGCGACTACCTGGATGCAATGCGGAAGGCGAACATCAAGGGCGCGCTGGTGGGCGTGGAGGCGGTGACGCCGGAGGGATTGAAAGCGGTATTCAAGGACTGGAATTGCAGCGGCGATGCGCTGGCAAAGCGGCTGCAGACGTTCAAGGAGCATGGCGTGCATGTGCTGGGCTCATTCATCTTTGGATTGCCTTCAGACAAGCCGGAGACGTTTGACGCGACGGTGGCGATGGCGCTGAAGGCGGGCGTGACGTTTGCGCAGTTCGTGATGATGACGCCGTTTCCGGGCACGGTGGATTTTGGAAAATGGGAGAAGGAGCAGGCGACACATCCGACGCTGGTGGGGGATGTGCCGATTACGCGCTACTGGATGATTCCGACCGAGGTGCGGCCAAAGATGTTTACGCCGCATCCGACAATGAGCTCGGATGAGATTCGGGAGCGGACGCAGAAGGTTTGGGACCGGTTCTATAACTGGAGTGCTATCTGGGAACGGTCGGCCTGCACGCCTAACTTGCGGTCGCGGATAGCTTTCATGTTCCTTTCGAAGTTATATAGACAGATGTATGCGGGGACGGGTATTTCGACAGACAGCGCGCGGCGGAAGAAGTCAAAGAGCTGGGCGCGGTGGACGGCGAAGCAGTGCAAGAAGCTGTTCCAGGCAACGCCGATGCCGGAGCTGGCGGGTCCTAAGTGGGAGATAGGGATTCCCGCGCTGGGACAGGCTGCGTTTGCTGGAGATGGTCCGGAGACAACGGGGCCGTTCGTGGTGATCGCGAAGAACTGAATTGTGATTCGATAAAACACAGTAAAGGGACATCGCTTTCCGCGAAGTCCCTATACTGTGCGATTTGCCTGCTTCTATTTGAAGCCGTTGGGGCCGGCATTCATGCCTGCGGGGAAGAACACTCCTACGGCAGGGCTGACCTGAGCGGTGCCGCTGACCGCCCCGCCGCCTGTCACGATATTCAACACCTGCGTGGTGTTGCGGGCGAACGCGATAACGTTGGTTGCGTCCGCGTCGGTTATGCGTGTTGCTGTTGCATTTGTACCGCCTCCCAGCGAAACCGAGACAGTTGCCAATCCGAAGTCGTCGGGGTTTGCGTCGTATGAACCGGGCGCGACACCGAGCAGACCTGCGGCTGAAAGCGATGCACGGAGCGTCGAAATCAGGTTTGTGTAACCCGCAATTGTTGCACCGGTTGGATCGAGATAGTTGATGGTGGTGCGGATGAGACCGGCGTGATACGCCTCAACTGCAAGGATGCCGGCTGCGGTGACGAGGTTCGCGGGCACGGTGAGCAACGAGGCCGCGCCGTGATACGCCGTTACGCCCACATCCTCGAAGACGTAGGCGCCGACGAGGAAGGTAGCGTCACTGGCGTACGGGCTGAATCCCGAACCACCGGGAATCTTCGCCGCCGTCGCCAGCGTCTGGAACGCCGTTCCCAGGTTGATGGCCGGCTGCGCTACGGCGGAACTACCGAGCGCGGTCAACAGCAGTTGAACGTGCTTGCCCTCTTCAACGGCCGTTTCAATCGCATAGGACGCGACTGGAATGGTTGTAAAGGGGACCTTGCTGCCTCCCGAGACGGTGCCCGCAGTCCCTACAGTCCCTGCAAGTGTGATTAGTGGAGCTCCGGCTGCCGTCGATGCCGTGTTGGCCTTGTCGATGGTGGTGCCGAAGGCTGCGAGGTAGTAGAAATTCGCCTCGAGGTACTCGAGATTGAGGGCGAAGTTAAGAATGTCCGTGTCTGAGTAAGCAACGGTTGCGGCGTTTGCCCTGGTAGCGCTTCCGCCAATGACCAAGCCGGCGAGCGACGATACGCCGAGAGTCAGCATTTTGCGCCTGCTCGTCGCGATAACTTCATCCAGGATTTGTGTCTCTTGATTTGCCATGGAATTCTCCATTCCTTTAGGTGCTGTGCTGCTTAGGCTGTGGTGGTGGCCAAGGGGCTGTTGACGCCGTTGGGAAAGAAACCGCCCTTACCGATGCCGACTGTTGGCGAACCATAAACGACATGAAGCACCTGGTTCACTGTGCGTGAGAAACCTACAGCGTCAGACGCGCTTGCCGCGACAATCGCACTTGGCGTGGTGAGGCTGGTTGGCAATGTGAGCGACGTCTCAACCGATCCAGAAGTTGACGGGGCGGCGCTGTCGCCGACCGTGAGCGTTGCCCGCAAATCCGCCACCAGATTTGCAGCTCCCAGGTAGGGGTAGGCCGCCGCTGACCCTGCTGCGATGGCTCGCCCGGTGAGGGACGTGCGGATGTAGCCGGCGTGGTAGGCCTCGACGGCCAGGATTCCCGCAGCCGCGGTCAGATATCCAGCCGTGACGCCCGCCGCACTGATCAAAGGAGCTGCGCCCGAGTATGCGGTTACGCCTACATCTTCAAAGATGAACGCGCCGACGAGAAAGTAGTCAAAGCTGGAAAAGGGATTGAATGAGCCCGATCCAGTGGCAGCCGTGGTGATGGTGGCGGCAACGGCAAGGGGACCGAAGAAGGATAGGTCGATGTCCGGCATGGGGATGGCTGCCGTGCCAAGGGCAGTGCGAAGAAACCGGACGTGCGCCTGCTCTTCGAAAGCGATTTCGTTCAGTATCTGCTGCTGCGCGGCGGTAAGACCTGGTACCGCGGCAGCATCGCCCACGGTAACGGTACCAACGGTCTGATACGTCGCTGCGGATCCCGCAGTGGTGTCAGACGATTGAAGGCCTGCGCCAGTGGCGGCGTAGAGGTAGAACGATGCCTCAAGATATTCCAGATTGAGCGCAAAATTCAGGATGTCCGTATCGGTTACTGCGGTGGATGGGGTTGTTGGGTTGGAGGGTGCGGATGTTGTGCCGCCAGCGCATCCGGTAATGCCCAAGGCTGCAACTGCACCTGCGCTGGCGCCAGCGCCGGCGAGGAACCTTCGCCGGGAGGTGGCACTGTTGATGAACGTACTTAGATTGGTCACGATGATCTCCTTGTACTCTGGTGTTGGGATTTCCGCACGACTCACTTTGACTTATACGGGGCAACGTTTGAATTGGATTTATAGAGCAAAGAAAATCTTTTTTGTATCCGAGAAGACTCGCCTTATCTCATTCGACCTTGAATGAGTGCAGCACGAAGTCTCAAGGCCCCTCCGACACCAGGGCCAATGCCGGAAGCGTACCGAGCAATACCGCTCATTGGTGAACGATATCTATCCTTTAATTATGGAAGCCTACGACTCCAAAGCAGTCTCGCCATGAGTCTCTCCGCATGCTCGTTTCACTCGGGACGGGCTGCACGGCCTGGCAGTTGCAGGAGCTTTCCAACCAGAAGCGATAGCCTCAGAATATGATCGGACAATTCATCAGCCAAGGCCTTCGCGTCTCCACCGCTATCCCCGTCGGAGGCGACATATACAAGGTTCATCAGGCTCTGTAAGGGGTTGTTGATTTCGTGCGCCAGGTCATTCGCCATCTTAGCCGCGGCAGCGGCGCTTCCTTGCCTTATCATCGCGGCCTGTTTCCGTTGGTGCATCACGGCCATCGAGGCAAAATCCGCAAGTGCCTGCATTACGCGAAGATCTTCCGCATCGAACGCCTCTGGCTTTTCATGCGACATGATCCAGAATGTGCCACGCACATCCTCCACCTGCCATGGCAGAAGCATGCCATCCGTCACTATTGGCGCTTCAATGCCCATCAGGTCAAAAAAGCGTTGCGAGACACGAAAGATTTGCGGCCGTCCACGTTCCAGGCAAACACCACAGGCACTGGGATAGAGGGGAAGCATCGCATTCAAGAAGCGTCCGTATTGCCCCGCGGTTGCGACCCATTGGTAAAACTTTGCGGCGCTCTGCTCTCGCTCAATGCTGATGCCTGCGCTCTCGGCCCCGCACAAATCCACTGCGGCATCCACCAGCACTTGCAGAATCGTATCCGGAGTGCCGGCAAAGGCGCGGGCCAGTTGGTGCATGCCTTTGATCTGTGCAGCGAAATCGTGCACATGCAAGCGCCTTTGCGCAAACGCATCATCACTCATGAGATCGAGTACTACAAGGCCGGTATCTGGTCCATTCGAAGTCATCATCCCATCCATGCAGACCCTTCATTTTTCATTCGATAGTTATTCTGTCCATGGAGCTGCGGGCCGAGACAGAGGAAGGCACATCCGTTTGAGGCTAATCAATGGCTGGACACAATTGTGGTCAATATTGACCGAGATCCGCTTTAAGCCGTGCTACCCCAAAATATTGGTGCGGGACAACGGCGAGGGAGATGCAAGGACCGCTCGAAATTCCGTGATTACTGCGGACTCATGGTTGCATTTCCGCATCACACGATACACGTTGCAGTTGTTCGCCTGACCCGCAACCAGGGCAGTGTGCAACGTATAGGCGGCCACGCTCCGATATGAAATGCAAAACGCAGATGCTTCAATACCCCATCTCTATGAGCGTACTGCAGCGTCCAACCGAGAACTGCCTTGAATCT
>Ga0302281_10001944_pt1 | contig 14858 bp, 12 predicted proteins | sample III_Fen_E1_2_FD_198762 | JGI IMG/M metagenome (GOLD analysis project Ga0302281, IMG submission 198762) | Peat permafrost microbial communities from Stordalen Mire near Abisko, Sweden - III_Fen_E1_2 | ecosystem: Environmental > Terrestrial > Soil > Wetlands > Permafrost | place: Sweden: Abisko...
GGTTGAACAACTGTTTTGAGGTTTGGACCTTGAAGATTGAACCCGGCATCCGTTTATCTGTCAGTCAATCTGGCCGGATCCTGACAATTGAATTGAGTTGTCTGAATCCCTTGGGGTAGAGTCCGGCCATTGATGTCCCGCTTTCGTCGAGCCGTTCACGGGGTGGTTTCCAGCTATGTACTGCTGGCGGCCACCGCCGTTTATTCCCTGGCTTCCGTGCCGGTGGCGCTGCATTACCTGGACACCCGGCGGTTCGGATTGTGGATTGTCATGGGCACCTTGGTGGGGTATCTGAATCTCATTGACGCAGGCATGACCAGCGCGGCCGGCCGGCTGTTGATTGACCACAAGGATGACCGGAATGGCGGGAACTACGGAAGCCTCATCAAGACCGGCTGGCTGGTTTCCATCCTGCAAGGCGCCATCATTTTTGTCATCGGACTGTTGTTGGCCGGAACTTTCGCCCGGCTGCTGGCGATTTCCGGCCCGCTGCTGCTGGAATTCATCCGTCTGGTCAACTGGCAGTGCGGGGTGGTGGGGCTGATGTTTGCCACGCGCATGTTCAGCCTGGTGCTCAACGCCCATCAGCGCATGGATCTTGCCAATTATATCGGCGTCGGTTCGCTGCTGGTGAACTTTGCGGCGCAATGGGTTTTTTTCCATTTTGGCTGTGGTGTCATGAGCCTGGCGTTGGGCGCGCTGGTGGGTGTCCTGCTGGGCGTCATCGCCCAGTTGCTGGCCTGCACCGGCCTGAAACTGCTGCCTCAAGCCGGTGGCTGGGGCCGGGTTTCATGGCGGCATTTTTCGGAACTGTTCAACTACGGCAGGGATGTTTTTTTGGTGGCCATTGGCGCGCAACTGATCATGACCAGCCAGGTTTTTGTCATCACCCGCACACTGGGGCTGGAGGAGGCTGGGGTTTGGGGCGTGGGCCTGCGGGTATTCAACCTGTTGAACCAGGTCATCTGGCGCATTTACGACATGTCCGGTGCCGCCCTCGCTGAATTGATGGCACACGGAGAACTCACGCGTCTGCGAGAACGTTACCAAACCATCTGCATCTTGAGTTTTTCCATGAGTGCGGCAGTAGCGGTTCCTTTTGCGTTGTGCAACAGCCTGTTCATCACCCTCTGGACCCACGACAAAATCCACTGGCCGGTGGCCAACAACTGGCTGCTCGGAATTTGGATGATTGTTTGGTCGGTTGGTCATTGTCACAACGGTTTTATTCTGATGACCAAACAAATTGGCTTCATGCGTTACGTTTATTTCGGGGAGGGCATTGTTTTCGCAACTCTTTCATTTTTAGTGGCACGATGGGGTGGTTTGCCTGCCATCATTGTAAGCTCCATAGTTTGTAGCATTTTGTTCAGTGGCGCTTACTGCACTTTCAGGGTGAAGAAATTTTTCCGCTTGTCGTCGCAGGAAATTTTTATTGATTGGTTTCGCCCGGCTTTCAAATTGCTGTGTATTTTTACCCTGCTTGCTGTTGGTGCGGGACTTTCTGGGAAATTGATTCCTTCTGGTTTAGTTCGGCTGATTGCATTCGTTTTATTTTCCATCTTTGCTGGTGTCATTCTTTTCTTCCGTTTTGGCATCCCGAAAACATTTGCCGCAGAAATTTTGCAGCGCGCGCCGCGCCTGTTGATCCCCGCCTTGAATCATGTTATGAAACCTTGTTAAATTTGAAAGATGCCCGCTATCAATGACTCATTAAAATGCCTGCTCTGTTCCGGCAATCATTTGGAAAAGTCCGGCCAGTTGACTGGCCGGGAAATCCGCGCGCTCTGGCGCGGGCTGGGCAAGGAGTTTCCGCCTGAAGCACTGGCTGGCATTGATGAAAATTCCAAAGTCATTTTATGGCGGTGTGCGGATTGTGGTTTTGAATTTTTTAATCCCATCCTTGCGGGCAACAGCCTGTTCTATCAATGCCTGGAATCCGGAGAATACTATACTCCCGGCCGGCCTGAGTTCCTCCGAACCGTGCAGATGGCGGTCAAGGCCGGGCTGGCCAATGTTCTGGATTTGGGATGCGGAGCGGGTGCATTTCTTGACCTTGCCCGGCCGGCGGGGTTGCGGACATTCGGTCTGGAATTAAATCCCACCGCCGCTGAAAAGGCGCGTGCGAAAGGGCATGAGATTTTCGACCGGTTGCTGCCCGAGGTGCCACCGGATGCCTGTCCGGGTGGATTCGACCTCATCACACTGTTCCAAGTTCTGGAACATGTTCCGGATCCGGTGGACCTTCTTAAACAGGCTTCCGCCCGCCTGAAGGCGGGGGGATATATTTCAATCTCCGTGCCTTCCAAGTCCGGCATCTATCGTTTCCTGCCATGGGACCCGGCCCAATGGCCGCCGCACCATATCAGCCGCTGGTGTCTCCATGATTTCAAAACCCTGTCAAAACAGACCGGTCTCCGCCTGGCGGGGTCGGGCGGTGACATTTTAGTGGGGTCGGACATTGAACATACCATGCTCATGCGTCGCCGGCTGGCTTCTGTGCTGGGCAATCGTCCGCAAACCAAGGCGTTCTTATGGCCGGGTCTTGCGTCCTGGGTCTATCGGAAAACCGGCATGAAGTTTATTGCCCCGCGTTGGGGCAGCAGCATCTACGCTTATCTGCAGAAAATTTAAGATTAAGAACGCGACATTCCCGCTATGCTTTTATCCAAAATCCGGCATTCCCGTCAATTGGTTGGATTAAAGAATTGATGTTGAATTTGTCACGATATTCATCAGTTGCCTTACGACACCCTTCCCAGGTCCAGTAATCATCCATAATGATGATGCCGCCGGGCGACAACAGCGGGTAAAGATGTTCAAGACAAATCTTTGTCGAGTCATACCAGTCTCCATCCAGCCGCAACAAGGCGATTGGTCCGAGTTTTCCCGCATCAATAGGAACCGTGTTTTGAAACCAGCCTGCATGGAAATGTGCAAGTTCCTGCGGCACCTTGATTTCACCCAGAATCAAATGGCGCACACCATCCAACCCGGCTTGACACTGATTTACGGTGGTCAGCTTCCCCTGGTTCCTTCCGCCACTATATGCTGCGGCCTCTTCTCCATCTTTTTCAGTCGGTTCCGGTAGGCCTTCAAATGAATCGAACAGGTGCAAATGTCTTTCCTGACCGGAATTTTTTATGGCCAGAGCCATGATCGCGCTGGATCCACCTTTCCACACGCCACATTCTACAAAACTGCCCGGAACATTCTGATCCAGCAACTGTTTGCAGGAATCCCAAAGCCGACGGCACCGGACCGGGGTGGTCATGGTGTATCTCTTGGCTCTAAACATGGCGGCGGCGCGGGGCAAGACAGGCAGACCTTTCAGAAACCACATCCACCGGCTTTCGGCCACTTTATTGGGGAGCATGCTGGACACAGCCGGTGAAAATATATTCTTATTTTAATGATTCAAGGAAATACAAATTCAATGAACAAGATGTTGTGTGCAAACGCTCCGGATCGTCGAATTGGAATCAACCGTCCGTTCGACGTTTTCGTAATTTTATCAACAGCCTGCGCGCCGCGCGCAGCGGCGGTGAAAAATAGACGGGGTGGGTGGCGGGGAGCGGGGCGGAAATTTTCCAGCGCTGAGGCCAGACCGGTGGTGAGACGGCCGGGTCGGGGAATGCCGCGAGCCAGCGGTCGGTCATGGCGGCCACGGAAAACTCCTGACGCACCCGCGCGCGGGCGGCGGCGGACTTGGCGGCGAGTTCATCCCGGTGTTCATGCAGGTGGATGATGGCTTTCGCGTATCCGGCCACGTTGTCCACGGGAACAAGAATGCCGCCGGCATCGTCCACCACTTCTGGAATGCCGCTTTTCAAATTGCTGACGACGGGAACCAGTCCCGCGCCCATCGCCTCCAGCAGGCTCAAAGGCAGTCCTTCATAATCGGAAGCCAGCAGAAAAACATCATGCGCCCGCAGCAGTTCCGGCACATCCGCATAGGCAATTTTTCCGGGAAATGAAACCGTCTGCGCTGGCGAACCTGGCATGGCGTGTTCCAAGGAAATTTTTTCTGGCCCTTCGCCCGCGATCGTCCAATGGAATGGAATGCCGGACACCTTCAATTGTTCGAATATTTGCGGAAAAAAGTGAACGCGCTTTTGCTCCCGGCTCAATCGTCCGATGTAAAGTATCCTCAGCGGGCGGAGCGGATCAATCCGCGCCGCGTTCTCATCCGGCGGCATCGGCACGCCCAGGGGCAGGCATGCCACCGGCACGCGGGCAAATTCCGGAATGGCGGCAGCCCTTTGTTGCATGGCGTGCGAGACCACCGCCGTGAGTTCCATGCACGGTGTGTAATGCCGGACCATGTCATACTGGCTGGCTTCATCCGAGTGAATGACGCCAACACGGAAGATGTGGGCCGGCAAATAGCGCAGCACTTCAAAGGAGGAGGCTCCGAGATTGGCAATGACCACGGTGGGCCCGAATTCGCGCAGGCGGCGCAGAACGATTTCCAGCCGGTCCTCAAAAATCATCCTTCGTCCATCCAGGCAAAGGGCGGGAATTTTTTGCGACTGAAAATCAGCGGCGAGCGGATTATTATTTTCAAAGCTGAAAACCTCCACTGCGAAGTTGCGCCGGATGAGTTCCCCGGCAAGATTGATCAAAAAAGTGGTGGCACCGCCCAGCGCCAGTCCGCCGGAAATCAAGGCAATGCGCTGGCGTGGCTTGTGGGAGTTGGATTCCATTTTTGCTGTCGGCAATTTAACAGTTCGCGCGCTTGATTCAACTGCTCAAATCCCGCAATGTTCCCGCCTATGGCTTTGGAATTCAACTCTGTCAAATTTCTGCTCTGGTCAAAAAACCTGGGCGTCTCATTTGAACGAACCCTGACTTTGGGACACCAGGGATTCAACTGCCCGCCGGCTAAATTCAAACGCACGCTGAAAGATTTTGGAATATCCGCCACGCAGGACGAAATCAACCGTTGCTTCAGCCATGCCCCGATGACCGCCCTTTTTGCCGATGAATTCCTCCGCTTTCTCGGCGCAAAGGAAGCAGCTTCAGTTGATCGCAGCGATTTTGAAGGCGCAACATTGCTTCATGACCTCAATGAGCGGTTCCCGGAAAATGTGCGCGGTCATTTTGACATGGTGGTGGACGGCGGGACGCTTGAACATATCTTCAATTATCCCGCTGCGTTGCGAAACTGCCTCGAAGTGCTCCGGGTTGGCGGGCATTTTGCGACGATCACCCCGGCTTCCGGCCAGATGGGGCATGGTTTCTATCAATTCAGCCCCGAACTTTTTTTCCGGGTCTTCAGCGCGGAAAACGGTTTTGCCATCCGCAAACTCATTCTGTTTGATCTTTCAAAGATGGAGTCGGCCTTTTACGAAGTCAAAGATCCGTCCATCACGCGACAGCGCGGCGAATTATCCACTTCCAAGCCCATGCAAATAGCCGTGCTCGCCCAAAAAATTGCTGAAGTACCTGTGTTTGCCACATTGCCGCAGCAAAGTGATTATATGGCCGTTTGGGAAAAGCATCAGGAAACAAATGCGCCTGGTCACGCCAGTCACCGTTCCGGCCTGTTGCAACGGGTGCGGGTAAAATTGAATCCATACTGGCCGTTCTGGCTTCGACGCTGGCGTGACACCTTGAAATACCGCTGGCAACATGGATTGCCCAGCCTGAATAACCACCGGCATTTCCGAAGATTAAGCCTTGAGGAAATTTGCGGCGAAAGAGTCTCAAAAAAATAAATTCAAACGCGCGGGATTTTTTTGCATTGAACGCCCTGCAGCCGGAAATGGCTTGCATTGGTTGGGTTGATTCCTGAAAATCTTTTTTAATGCAAGTTGTTTTGGCGACTCCCGGAGGATGGCATCTGCCCAGCACGGCCAGGGCTTTTGAGCAGCGGGATGCGCTGGCGGGTTTGTGGATTTCGGGCAAAAACAGCACGGATATCGCATCAAACAAATACCGTCGCTGCTGGCCGTTTCATCTTGCCATGAAACCGTTCTACCACGGCGCATCGCAAATCTGGGAGGAAAAGTCGTTCTATGCGTTTTTCCCCATATGGAAACGATGGCTTTCGTCGCAGAGTTTTCCAGAATGCAATGTCGTCCAGGCGATCATGGGCTTTGCCACGGAACCTTTTGACCGGGCGGAAAAAACCGGTGCATTGAAGGTGCTGGACTGTCCTAACAGCCATCCGACCAGTTATTACGGCTACTGGCAGCGGGAATGCGACCTGTGGTGTCCCGGCGAAAAAGTTCCGGTTCCGCGCTGGATGTTTGCCAGAATGAACCGGGAACTGGAACGGGCGGATGTCATCCTTTGTCCGTCCCTTTTTGTGCGCGATTCCATGGTGGCCAACGGCATTCGACCCGAAAAATGTTTTGTGAACCCGTTTGGCGTGGATTTAAGCATCTTCAAAAAGCGGGAGAACATGCCGGCAACGCCAAAATTCATTGCCGTGGGCACCATCTGCCTGCGCAAGGGACACCAGTATCTGTTCCGCGCCTTTGAACAGGTAAAAAAACAATTGCCTGGGGCGGAGTTGATCTGCGTCGGCAACTTGAAGTCGGATTTTCGAAAGGAGTGGCCCAGGTGGCAGGGCACGTTCACCCACATTCCGCATCTGCCGCATCACGAACTGGCCGCTCTGTTGCAGTCCGGCACGGCATTTGTTTTCCCCTCGCAGGAGGAAGGTTTTGCCAGGGTGATTGTGGAAGCCATGGCTGCCGGCCTGCCCATCCTGGCCAGCCATGAAAGCGGGGCGACCACACTGGTGGATGATGGCGTGGAAGGATTCATCGTGCGCGGACGCGATCCACAACACATTGCCGGGGCCATGCTGCGAGTGGCGGGTGATCCCGAATTATGCCGCCGCATGGGTGAGGCGGCGCACAAAAAGGGCGCGTTGCGCAACACCTGGCAGGACTACGGCGACCGGCTGCTGGCGGAATATCAAAAACGATTGAGCAGATGAAAATCGCCGTTATCACCACCGACAACCGCCAGCATGACCGGCAATATTACAAACCCGTCCCGTGGTTTGGCACCGCGCCCGAGGCGCTGCTGCAAGGCTTTGCCCAACTGCCTGAAATTGAAGTCCACGTCATTTCCTGCACGCAACGGCCAATGATCTCATCGCCGGAAAAAATTGCGTCAAACATATTTTTTCACAGCCTGCACGTCCCGAAAACCGGCTGGATGCGCACACTCTATCTAGGCTGCGTTCGGGCGACGAAAAGGAAATTGCGCGAAATCCAGCCCGACATCGTCCACGGCCAGGGCACGGAGCGTGAATGTTCACTAGGCGCGGTTTTTTCCGGCTTTCCAAATGTGCTGACCATCCACGGCAACATGAGGCTCGTCGCAAAAGTCGCCCGCGCGCGGCCGTTTTCATTCTGGTGGAACGCGGCGCGTCTGGAGACTTTCACCATCCCGCGTTCACGCGGCGTCGTCTGCATCACCAATTATACGCGTGAAGCCGTGGCGGATCTGGCAAGAAAAACATGGGTCGTGCCGAACGCCGTGGATGCCAGTTTTTTTGAGGTGCAGCCGGAAACAAATCTTGAACACCCGCCAGTTATCTTGTGCGTCGGGGCCGTCTGCCTCCGAAAAAACCAGAACGCCTTCATCCGCGCGCTCGACCCGCTGGCCGCAAAAAGAAAATTCCAGGCCGTATTCCTCGGCGTCGCGTCGCGTGAAAATTCCTACTCCCGCGAATTTTTTGAACTCGTCGCCGCGCGCGACTGGTGCCGGCACTTTGATTTTGTGGACCGCGAAAAATTGAAATCGCATCTGCGCGGGGCGGCTTTGCTCGCACTGCCCTCGCTCGAGGATAATTGCCCGATGGCCGTGCTGGAAGCGATGGCCGCCGGCGTGCCGGTTGTCGCCGCAAAAGTCGGCGGCGTGCCGGATTTGATCGAAGACGGAAAAAACGGCTTGTTCTGCGACCCGCAAAACGCCGCGAGCATGAATGGTGCGGTGGAAAATTTTTTGGAGCAGCCGGAATTTGCCCGCGCATGCGCGGCTGAGGCGAAAACGCGCGCCAAGGAACGCTTCCATCCCGCCGTCATCGCGCGCCGGCACCTGGAAATTTACCGGGAAGTGCTGGGGAAAAATAGTTGAGAGCTGATGGTTGAGGGTTGGGAGGAAGCCGGGCAGGATCTGTCACCGCGATGACCGGGTGCCTCCGCGCGGCTTTCCTAACCTGCATTCAATACCCGCTCGTAGAGCGTTTTCAACTGGCGTCCGATTTCGTTCCAGCCCGGCGGTATGGGTGGCGCGGGCAGGCCGGGCGCGGCGTCATAAAATTCCCGCAGCGCCTTCGCCGTCGCCCCGGCGGAATTTGTGAGAGGGCAGTAGGTTGCCGCATTTTCAAACGTGCTGTGCGCCCACGGCAGGTCGCTCAGCAGCAGCGGGCATCCGCACGCGGCGGCTTCCTCCGTAGAAAGGCTGCGCGTTTCCATCGCGCTTAAAAGGACGAATCCGCGCGCTTCGCGGTAAATTTGGGCCAGTCGTGCGCGATCTCCGATGGCGCCTTCGTAGCGGATGATTTGCGGATGCTGGCGCGCGAGCATGAGAAATTTTTGCGCGTAAGGGTCGGTTTCGGCGTAGGCTTTGCCGATGACCCAAACAGGTGTTTGCGCGAGGATGGCGGCTTCCGCCAGTTCCAGTACGCGCTTTCGTCCGGTGATTGTTGTGGTGCAAACAAGCCATTTTCCCCGCGCGACCACCGGCGAGTTCAGGAAAATTTCCTCGACCCCGTTGGCGACGACATGGATGCGCGCTTTCGGCGCGTCAAAAAGATAGTGCATCAGGTGGGCCTCCCAGGGCGTGTTGGCGATGACGGCGTCGGCAAGCCGGTAGGAGTCCCAGTTGAAGGCGGCGGTGAAACTGCGGGGCGCGAGGCGTTCCACGGTGCGGCTGATGATTGTTTGCAGGCGCAACTGACGGCTGGAGCGGGAGCCCTGGGCGGTGAGGAGTTCGGCGATGACGACCTTGATTTTTTTTTGCTGCGCAAGCCTGATGTTCCCGGCGGGCATCCTGCCAAAAAAATGGATCAGGTCTCCGCGCTGTCCTCCATCCCACCAGCGCAAAAATTCGGCTTCGACGCCGGCTTTTTCCAACGCGATTTTTGTCTGTTCGATCTGGATTTGTGCTCCGCCATGCGCGAGCGCAAACGGCAGCGGATGGTCGAAAAGGATTTTCATGGGCGGGAAATGGAATGAGATCCACAGGATTGCGGTTGCCGCCGGTTCGGAAGTTGGAATACAATGCTCATGGTCAAACGAACGTCTCCATTGTGCCTGTGCAGCGCCTGCGCGCAATTCGATTTGTGTTTGGCCGGACATCCATGAACAACAATATCGCCCAAACGCCGCCCTCTGCCCCGGTTCACTCACGCCTGCGCGGGCTGACGGAGGAGTCGCTGGCCGAATATTATTCGGGACGTAAACTTTGGGGCGATGACTTTGGAATCGAAGAAATCCGCGAATGGTATCAACTGGAGGAAAATGCCTGCTTTGACATCTATGATCAGGGGCGGCGACGGATGCCAAACAATGATTATTTGCACTGGCAGAATGGTTATCGCTGGGCCTTGAATGGGCGGAACACGCTGGGCAAGGTGCTTGGATTGGGCAGCGGCAACGGGGAGGAATTTCGACCTGTGCGCCAATGTATTGGACATCTTTACATTGTCGAATCCGCCGGTGGTTATTTTAAAAACGATGCGGCGACCACCTACGTCAAGGCACAGGTGGACGGCTCCCTTGATTTTGCCGATGAGTTTTTTGACACGGCGGTCAACATTGCGGTGCTCCATCACATCCCCAACCTCTCCCATGTGTTGCGCGAACTGTTCCGGGTGCTGAAGCCCGGCGGCATCTGTCTGATTAAGGAGCCAATCACGACTTTGGGTGACTGGCACCCGCCGCGCAAACCGGGACTGGCACCCTGCGAGCGCGGTTTTCCACGCGACCTTTTGGAAAAGATGATCCGGCAGGCCGGTTTTGAATTGGTCAGGAAGAGCTATTTTGAATTTCCCCCGCTGCGCCATGTGCGCGATCGCGGCGGCATTGACACTTATAATTCAAAATTTTGGACGGGGTTGGACTGGTTTTGCTGCAGGCTCACGGATTGGAATTACCGGTATCACAGGCAGGGTTGGTTTCAAAAACTGGCGCCGTCCTACGCCTTTTTGGTTTTGAAAAAGCCCGTGGTTTTGTCATCTTAACCATGATTTTTTAAGAATGAACAATTCCTCCGCCATTTTGAGATCGCTGGTGATTTATGCGATATGCGTGCCGCTGGCGATCTGGCTGGGTTATATGCTGACATCAATCGAGGATTTCTCGCGTTCGACGTTCATTGAGGTGGGCATTTTCCTGCTGGTGTTGATCTTTCCTTTGCTGTTGCGCTGGCATTACTTCCTGCTGGTGCTGTCCCTGAATTTGAGCGCCACGGTGTTTTTTCTGCCGGGCCGCCCCCAATTGTGGCTGATCATGCTGGCAGTAAGCCTGGGCATCTCCATTATGCAGCGCACCTTGAACCGGGGAATGCACTTTATCTCCGCGCCCCGGCTGGCATGGCCGTTGATCTGCATGGCCGTGGTAGTGCTGGTCACCTGCAAACTCACCGGCGGCATCGGTTTGAATTCCCTGGGGAGCGAGAACGTGGGGGGCAAAAAGTATTTTTATGTCCTCGGCGGCATCCTGGCCTACTTCGCCCTGGCGGCACGCCGGATTCCGGCAAACCAGGCTATGCTTTTCATGGCACTGTTCTTTCTTCCCGGGTGTCTGGCTGTGGTTGGAGATTTGGTTTCAATTCTCCCGTCCTCGTTCAACTTCATCTATTGGTTTTTTCCGGCCAACAATTACATGGGCGGCGAAATAGAAAGTGGCGCGGCCGGTCTCCGCTATAACGGGCTGTCTTTGTTGTCAATGGCCGTTTTCCCATTCATGCTGGCAAAGTATGGCATTCGTGGCATCTTCATGACGGGCAAACCCTGGCGTCTGGTCCTGTTTATCGGCTTCAGTTCCCTGGTCCTTTTTGGAGGGTTTCGCTCAAGGCTGGTCGGCATGGCCGTGATTTTTGTGATCCAGTTTTTTATCGAGGGGCTTCACCGCACCAAGCTGCTGCCAAGGTTCGCATTCATCGGCCTGCTGGCCGCCGGGCTGATTTTGCCATTGGCCGGGCATATGCCCTTTGCCATCCAGAGGTCGCTTTCCTTTTTGCCCGTGTCAGTGGATCCCGAGGCCAAAAGGGAGGCCGAAGATTCAGCGGAGTGGAGGTATCAGATATGGCAGGCCGAGCTTCCGCAGGTGCCGCAATATGTGCTTTTGGGCAAAGGTTATGCCATCTCCGCGCAGGATTTTGAATTCGTGCAAAGCCAGGGATTCGGTATTATTTCGGCGGATGAAGGCGGCTCGGCGATTGCCGGAGATTACCATAGCGGCCCCCTTTCGTTGTTCATGCCGTTCGGCATATGGGGCGTCATTGCAATGATATGGCTGTGGGTGGCCGGCGTCCGCGCTCTATATGACAACTTCCGGTTTGGCGAGGAATCCCTGCACGGCATCAACACCCTGATGCTTGCTTTGTTCGTGGCCCACATCCTGATTTATATTTTCATATTTGGAGCGCTTGAGAATGACATGATGACTTTTGCCGCAATGCTAGGGCTGAGCGTCAGCTTGAACGGCGGCATTCGCCGTCCATCCACGGAGCCGGTCAAAGCCGCCGCGACCCAGTTCAACCGCCCGCGCCTGCAGGCCATTTTTCAGCGATAACACCGCCTTGCAACGCGCCCGTCTTGAAACCAAAACTGCTCATCATGGAACTGTGGGGCATGGGCGACCTCGTCATCGCCACGCCGTTTCTGCGCGCAGCGGCGGACAGGTTCGACATCACACTTCTGGCCAAACCCTACGCCCTGGACCTGCAGCCACGCCTGTGGCCGGGCGTCAAGGTCGAGACCTTCTACGCCCCATGGACCGCCTTCAAGGGCAAATACCGTTTCTGGCGCTGGCCGGTCCTGGAGATCATCCGTCTGCGCCGCAGGCTGGCCGCCGGGAACTTTGAATACGGCCTCTCCGCCCGGTGGGATCCGCGCGACCATCTGCTCCTGAAACTCTTCGGCGTCAAAAACCGCCTCGGCTTCCCGCGCATTCAGAGCCGTATTTTCCTCACACAGCCGCTCGCCCGCCCCGAACCAGCGGCGCACCGCTACGAATCCTGGCGCGTCATCGCGCGCGCGCTGGGCATGGAACTGCCGCCGCGCGAAAACATTTCCATTCCCCCCTCGCGCGGCGCCAGGACGGTTCTCATCCACACCGGCGCCGGGCAGTCCGTCCGCGTCTGGCCGCTGGAAAAATACAGGAACCTCGCGGCGCAGCTGCGTAAAAAAAAATTCCATGTGCAGATCGTCTGCGATTCCGACCAGCGCGGCTGGTGGCTGAAGGCGGGCGAGAAAGACACCATCACGCCGTCCACGGTCGCGGAACTGATCCGTTTCATGGACGAAGCCGGCGCGTTCATCGGCAACGACTCCGGCCCCGGCCATCTTGCGGCGTTCTGCGGCGTGCCCACGTTCACGCTGTTCGGTCCCCAGCTGCCTGACTGGTTCGCGCCGCTGCATCCGGCGGCGGAATGGATCGAGGGCCGGGCCTGCCCCTACAGGCCCTGCTCGGATTACTGCCGCTTTCCCACGCCGTTCTGCCTCTGGAACATCGGCGAGGAGGAGGTTTTTGGCCGGGTCGAAAAATTCCTGGCCGCACAACCGGTATTTCTCAAACCTTGTTTAGAAAACGACCAACTTTGAAAAAAGTGTAATTCTGAAATAAAAGCATGAGTCGTTTCCAAAATTTTATGCGTTCGCAATATGCATGGCTGGCTGGCCCCGGCAGCCGGCCTTCGATTTGTGAATGGGCGGTGGTTTTCCTTTTGCTGGTTGTTTGTCTGCTTTTCAACATGAAAACCTGCCGGCTGTATCCCGCGGAATGGTCGGATGAGGTGTCCTTTTCCGAACCGGCCATCAATTTTGCGCAGAGCGGGTCTTTCACAACGCGCGTCTGGCCTTACCAGCCGTTAAATACGTTTCCCGTGACGAACTGCCCGCTTTATTCAATGTCGCTGGCCGTCTGGCTTTCGTTGGTTGGAACTTCACTTCTGGCGGTGCGGACGTTTAATTATGCGTTGGGTGGCGGCGTGGCTTTTCTGTCCTGGGCCTGCTCGTGGAAGCTGGGCTTGGTCAAACGCCCGGCTTCACGTCTGGGGCTTGTCTTGCTCATGGAATCTGGTTATGGCGTTTCCTCCGCTATTCGGTCCAGCCGACCGGACATGCTCGCGGCGTTTCTTTTGTTCTTGCTGGTGCTTTTGTTTGGGATTGGACATTCACGCTGGAGGACAGTCGCCATGATTTTTGTGGCCGCGGTCATCGTATGGACCGCGCTGCAAGTGGCGCTGGCGGCGGCTTTTGCCGCTTTTGTTGCGTGGTTGTTCTTCCGGCAGGTCTCGTTTAAAGATCTGGTCGTGGTCGCCCTGGGAATGATGCTGGGCGCGCTTCTGTTGATCCTGTTTCTGGAATGGCATCAGGTGCTGCCTTATTTCATCATTTCAATATCGAGCGTGACTGACCGGGGTTCGCTTTCCGACACGTCCTTTTTCCATGCCATCAGGGAAACAATCTCAAAATGCATCAATAACTACGTGCACGACTTCAGCATCCTGCCGCTTTTTATCGGAACAATATTCTGTCTGGCCATCAGGCAAAGACAGCCTGCCAGCCTCTCCAGGCCGGTTCTTTTCCTTGTGTTGTTGATCTTTTCCCTACCGCTTTTATTGAATGTGTTTGGACACTTCACCTTTTTTTATTCCTATTTGATATTTCTCCCGGCCTGTCTGCTTTTTTTGCATCTGCATGAGGAGGCATGGGTAAGCGCCGGCGCTTTGTCGCGACGCTGGCTCGGTGTTTCGTTCATCTTGATCACCGGCCTGTCACTTGCCGTGGGACTGCCTTTGCGCATTGCGCTGGCCGGGATGTTTTTCAGCGTCAGCAATGACGGTCAAATGAGCGGCGTTCTGCGCCAGCATATCCATGCCGGCGACATCGTGTTCACGGATAACCAGGCGTTCTTTGACGCGAAGCAAATCACGACCGTCGTTTACGTGCCGGATCAAAGCGCCGCCTGGAGCAGTCAAAAATATTCAAAACGTGAATTAGGCAGGGATGAACGGAATTCCGTCTCGGTTCTCATTGTTAAGCCGGAAATTGCAGAGGATGTTTCCGGCTGGCTCGGCGGAAAATGGGAGCTGGCCGGCCAGCCGTTTGGCGACAGCATGCACATTGACCGGGGCGTTTCCCTGCCGGGGGTTGGAAAATTGCTCGCCAGTTATTGCTCGCAGGCGACCACTCTTCGATATCCCTTGGAGATTTTGCGCCGAAAGAATGAAACCACCGTTCATCAGTAACCGGATCGCCTTCACTGACGATATGGACGCATTATTGTCTTTTGGACGGGTTAAAAAATTTCCGGCGGGCAGGCAAATACAGCGTGGCGAAACCATATAATGGCCGAATTTGAACATTAACAGGGACAATCCAGTGACAGTGATAATCCGTGTCCGCCATAAAAATGATTTCTTTTAAAAACAAAACAGCAAGGTGTTTGCCGTGGGTTGTTTCCTGCCTTTTCTTCTTCTTGCTTTGGTCGCTGGATTTTCCAAAGCCTTATTTCGACGACCTGTTTTTTTGCGGGGCGGGGCTGAACATGGCCGGTGGCGGGGATTTTTCAAACCCGCTGATTGAACGGCAGCATTTTCCCGGTCATTATTTTTTTGAGCAGACACCCGTCCATTCCTATGCGATTGCCGGATGGATGAAG
>Ga0302281_10001947_pt1 | contig 14842 bp, 23 predicted proteins | sample III_Fen_E1_2_FD_198762 | JGI IMG/M metagenome (GOLD analysis project Ga0302281, IMG submission 198762) | Peat permafrost microbial communities from Stordalen Mire near Abisko, Sweden - III_Fen_E1_2 | ecosystem: Environmental > Terrestrial > Soil > Wetlands > Permafrost | place: Sweden: Abisko...
CTTGTGTAGTTACAAAGCCCGAATAATTATATCCTATACCAGCGCCATTGCTCATATGGTAAGCATCTGGTAAAAAGTATGGGGCTGCTTTTGAAGCTGCTGAGGTAATAACTCCTCCTATATAATCTATTGCTGTTGGTTTTCCACCGTCTAAGAAAGTAAGGGTAACAGTATGTAAAGTGTCCACTAATCCACTAATAATAATAGCAGAATTCATTAATCCGTCAGTAGTACCCCCATCTACAAAACCTGTATATGCTAATCCGTTTGGTGTAAATGTGCCAATAGTAACGCCATCCACTGCATATTGTATTCTACTCCAATTATTAGTAGAGCCATCAGTACCATAAGTACCTACACTTATTGTGCTTCCATTAACTTTAGCCCATGTCATTGTTTCGTTAGCTACTACAGAAGTTTTGTAACCCATAGCTGCACCTGATCGGGTGGTAGAGCTATTTATCTGATACCAATAGGCTCTAGCTCCATAATCTATCATTTTAGATTGAGTAGCAGCAGTCCATCCAGAACTACTACTTAGTGTAATATTTGTATTTAAAATGCCTGTACTTTCGTATGGAAATTGTATCGTGCCAGTTTGTAAATGGGTTATTGCATAACAGGCAATTTGCCCCGTTGAAGCAGTAGCATAACGTACAGCGTTACCAGTCGTAACCCGTACATTGTTAAAATGACAATCGTTAATTACTGACACTGGAGTAGATGCTGGCATATAATAATTAGCCAGTTGCCTGTAGGCTGTTCTACAGCCTGTTCCTGACACAGCTACATTGGTAGGATAAGAATTAACGTACCTGCATCCAGCAGTAGTCCATGCGTCCGAAGCATTAATTAAGCCATATCCCATTGAGATTGACGTTCCCGCAATAAATCCTAAATTGCTCGGTGGGTAAGCCCCGTCTGTTACTTTATTATTAAAGGTATTCCAATCTGTATTGCTTATATATCCGTTTTGCGAGGTGTTGGCCTGTTGTATGGAAATAGAATAAGGGCTTCCGCTTGTGCCACTACCACCTAACGACAATGGACTGTTGGCGTTAATATACCCTGTTATACTGCTTAAAAAATACCCGCTATAGTCTCCGGACTGCGGCGTTACAGCCCCTGTTCTTCCATTAAAAGAAGAGACCCCGGCGGCGCCCCCTCCGCCGCTACCAATAAAGCTTTTTACAGAATCCAGGTTTGTTTGCCTGTCGTTACCCGATTGAACGATGCGAACGAGCTCTGTTCCTGTAAGCGGATAAGAGGCATGTATAAGATTGCTTGTTTGACCGTAGCCTAATAATTGTAGTAGAAGGTAAAAGCTTAGTAAGAAAATTATTTTTTTCATTGTTTTGCTTATTAATAATTACTGTCTGATAATATAAATTGTTTTCTAACTCCTGCGCTGTTGGTGAAGTATACATAAGTCCCATCGCTCTCTATGGCTCCGTTTTCTTTTGTAGCTAACAGTACCCCGCCGTCAATCTTTAAAGGCGCCGTTCCTGCCGCCGCTGTGCCTGCCTGTATGTGTAACCTTGCAGTTGGCGTTTGTTTGTTGCCTACGCCAACTGCGCCGTCTGTTATTACAAGGTCGGGCGTAAGTTTGCCGGAATTAATATTGTGGAAAAGCCATAGGCTTGGCGAGTTATTGATAACGGCGGCTCCGCTTGGGGATATTCCTATAATTCCTGAATAGTCTGCAGTAGCGTTACATGACATTCCAATAGCCATGCAAAAAGCATCGTCATTATTTGTAGCCGTAGTGGCATTACCCAGCGCAAGAGCCGCAAAGCCTTTAGAGATATTGCCATAGCCAATTGCTACGCTTTTTTGACCGTAATTTTGATTTCCGCTACCCAAAGCAACCCCTGAAGAGGCCCCTGAATCATTTCCTTCTCCCGCTGCAAATGAATCGGCTCCTGTAGCTGTGCTAAACCTACCAATAGCCAAGCCAAAGCCATTTGTAGAAATAACGGTATTTTTTAAAAGGCCGCCGCCCAGCTGCGCAGTATTGCCGCCAATAACAACAACTCCGTTGCTGGCGTTTTGTATGCCTGTGCCTGATTTAGAAGGTATACTAATCATTGCCGCACCTCTTTTCTTCCTTCTCCCTAAATTCTTTTGTTACCCTTAAATAAGGATTTGTTCCAACGGCGTCAAAGGTTATAGACTGCCATAGGGTAGTAATTTTTTCGCCAGGTTGCGTGTTGTATATAATTGGCGCGTCGCCAACGGCTATTTGAATATTAGCCCCATTTCTAGTAATAAAAATATCGCAGTCGCCTTTGTTCTCAAAGGCAATTGCGGAACATCCATCGGCTTCCAAAAAGTTAACAGGGCTGGTAATTATTAAATATTCGTGCGTGATGTTGTACATTATTTTTTCCCTTTAAGTAATTTCATTCCGAAATAGATACCCGTACCTATAGCTCCTACCCCGATTAATCCAATACCACCCTCAAGTACTTTTTTTTTTAAGTCGGGGAAGTACATGTCAACCCGTTTCAATAAACCGTCTAAAAATTTCTGCTCAATATTGCCGTCCTTTACTTCTACCTCGTAGTATGCTTTTCTGGCGTCCTTATAGTTTTGGTAAAGGTCGTTTGGCGGCAGCGAATTAATAGCGGTTAGCGTATCGGGGTCAAAGTGATTATCAATGGCGGCAATGGGTTTACCCATCTGCTTTACCACGGTCTTCATTATTTTTACCGCCGCCCCGCTGTTCACGTGCATATCGTAAAAGATATTGGCTACCGGCTGGCTGGTTATCTTATCGCCGCTAATAGTATCCCAATATTCCTTTTGGTAAAAGCTGTCAACAAGCGGCTGTAAGGCTGGGTCTGGTATTTTAAAATTATTTTTTATAGCCCCGTGCGCCGCCTTGTATTTATCAATAATGGCCCAGCCGGCCCAGGATGGATTAGAGGCCCTGGCAATGCCCTCGTAAGTCTCGCCGCCTTTGTCGCCCGCTACAAACGAGTACCCTCCCTCGGCCTTTAATGTGATGTTGTCCGCTGTTTTAAAGTCTGCCATTAGCTTGCTTTTTTAAACATGGGGGCAATTTTTATAACCGCTATTAGTCCTATGCCAATAACGCCATAGCTGGCTATTCCCTTAATATTACTTAGCGGATCAGAGGCCGCCTCGTTCTTTACGATAGCGGTTTGCTGTTTTTGCGAATCTTTATAAATAGTATCTACCTTGCTTTGTATGTCGGCCCGTTGCGCCGGGGTAAGGTTTTTGCCCTGTAGCTCTACCAAATACGTTGATAGTATCTTGCTTTGCTCGTCGCTCGCATCCTGGTATTCTTTTAAGTTGGCCTGCGTGCGCTCTATGTCTTCTAACACAAAGGCCCCTATGGCAACAACCGCAATAGCCACTAAGCCTACTACTACTATAACGGGTATAACGCCTATGCCGCTTACCGCCGGAGGGGTATAGGGCTGCGGCTGTACCGTAATTCCTTTTGTACTGGTAATGTTATTTAGCGTATTGGCGTAACTTTTTTGCACGGTGGTAACAAAAGCCAGCTGGTCTTTGTTTAAGTTTTTTTGGTTAGCCTGCAAGGCCCCAAGCTGTTTACCTATTACCGCCATAGATTGCTGAGTAGCGGCAGCCTGGTAGTTTAAGTTTCGTAACGCCTCCGCTTTGTCCGCATCTATAGAGAATACCGCTTTATCCTGCGTGTAGCTCATGTACGACTTATCGAAAGCGATAACAGTTTTATGGCCGTTTAGCAGCGTATCAAACGCTATGGCTTTACCATTCTCTCCCGCCCCGCCGCAGTCTGTAAGCACAAGTTTAGGGCTTACGTTAATAGTACCCGCCGGAGCCCCTTTGGCAAGAAATGTTTTGTAGTCGAACCAGTAAGGTATAGTTTTAGGGGCGTTGCTTTTGAACTTAACAGTATTGCTGGTAACGTAGGGCTGGTTGCCCTCCGATAGCACATAATTGGCGGAATCTTTAAGCCCTCCGTAAAGATCGTTAAAAAGGCCGCTAATATCGGACGTGGAAAAAGCCATACTACTGTTAAATTAAAAGGTTAACTGAAATGATAAGAAAAGAGTAGAGCCATTGGCGGAGGGTTATGTCGGGCCGTCCGCCAATATGGCTGTATAACTACTACTAACTAACTTTTATGCTTTTTGATTAAAGCCTCTTTCTTTTTGTGCGCTGCTTTTATAGCGGCTACCTTTTTGGTATGCTCCCTTAGTTTTTCGGCGTTGTGCTTATCCACCGCTTTTTTTGCATGGTCGTATTTTTCCCATGAACTAACAGGGGCTGAAGCTTTAGGCTTCTTTGGATATTTTTTCTTTGTTGGTTTTTTAGGCAATTTCATAATTACTATAGTTAAAATTAAACATGCTTCTTTAGTTCTTCAATAGCGGCCATTTTAATTAATGGGTTCTGCACCGCCTTTGATAGTAACGCTAAATGCTCTAAACTTAGGTTACTGGTAATAATCTGCAAATACTGTTGCGCCTTTGCCGCATCGGACTGACTTAGCGAGGCAATAATAGTAATCTCAGATTTTTCTCTTTTTAAAAAAATCATTGTTATACCTGTTTGCTGTTTTTTACCGCCGCACGGAATTTATCAAAATGAGGTTCCGCAGGGTTCTTTATAAAATCGTGTATGGCAATACCTAATACTCTTATCTCGTCCGGGTCTTTTACGTTAGCGTGTATTGCGCCTGCAATTTCTTCTACCAGTCTTTCCTGTTCTGTTGGCGGAATTGGCTTTACCGCTCCGGCCTCTACGCTGCCTATGCTAGGCGTCTCTTTTTTGCCGGTCATAAACTCCCTAATCAGCCCCATGCCTTTATGCTCTATGGCGGCCTTCATTACCTCTATGTCCGAGAGGTATTTTTTCTCAAGCTCTGCGTTCTCCGCAATGGCTTCTTTAAGCTCTTGTTCCTTTTTAGCCAGCTCCAAAAGGGCTTTTTCCTTTTCGTGCGAAAAGGCCAGCCTGTCTAAGGCAATCACATTCTTTTGCCGCTCTACCTCCATTTGCTCGCTTAACATCCTTTGGTAATGCCCAAAGTGATCTACAGAGTGCGCGGTGGAGCTTATTACATTGCCCTGAGCCTGCCCGTTAAGCGTAAACTCAAAAGGCCCCAATATGCCAGAGCCGGAAGCGGTTCTGTTTTTGTATATGCGAATGATGAACGTTAAATCAGGTATCTGGCAATGAAGCGCAATGGTAGCGTCCAGCAGTTCTATACTGCCTTCTATATCTTTCTCGCTAACCTTGTCTTCGATCTCCTCCTCGTCGTCGGCGGGTTTCTTTTTACCTTTAACGGCAGGCATGTGCTGCCCTATCTCTGTGGGCTGCGAATATCCTTTTTTGGATTGCAGCTTCCAGTAAGGGTAACCATCCTTGCGAATTATAGCTTTTACCTGTTCTACTGAGTACACCTGATTAGTATTTAGCGGTTACCCTAATCTTTTCCGCCGGAGCGATAGGATTTATTTTTGAGCCTCTTAGGATATTAATAAGGGCTACCTCCTCTTCGGTTAACTCCGGCTGGTCTGGCTCTTCGTTGGTGCAAATAAACACCATGTCCAGGTTAGGGACTGCCGTAGTAGTGCCCAGCAGATTTATGTTAATAGTAACATAGTTTTGCCCGGCCTTTATATAGCATTTTGTGTAACGGTCTTTTTTAGCCGTTCCGGTAGTGGCCTGGTAATCCAGGCTGTTGGTAAAGTCCTGGTAAATGGTTTGGTCGTCTCGCACCTGTATCTGATAACCTACTCCGGGGTTTACATTCTCCCAAAGCAACAATCCTTTTGCCCATTTGTAGCCCGTGTCTAACTGGCTGCGTATGCCTAACTTTATCCCGGCGGTAGTGCCAATAGGAATAACAGGAGAACCCGCAGCATTGTTAAGAATGTTTAGGGTTACTATTTTGGTAAGCGGATTTTTAAAAGCCATTTTTTTGTTATTATAATTAACTGTTTTTACTTCAATTTTTTAATAACCCGGCAGGGGTATCGCTACGTACCTGCCGGGTATTATCAGCTACTGGTATGTGGTTAGAGCTGTTATCTTTTCCGCCTGATTATTGCGGACGGGTACCGATACCGATAAGGTCTACCTCGCAGTAGTTCCAAACGGTAGCGCTGTTTGCCAGCGTTGCGCCGTCTGCCAGAGAAACGATAATCTTTATCGGGGTTGCCTCCGGTAAGAATTTAAGCGCCTCTAAAGCGATGGTATCCCTGTAACCTAACTGGATGGTAGCGGGAACGGCAGAAGAGGAAGAGTTTAAGAACCTCTTTAACGGAAGCTCTATAATAGGCTTGTCCCTCACTGTTACCAAAATCTCGCCGTTAACGATGGCAGGGTCAAACGTGCCGCTGTTGGTGTACACCGGTATAGTTGGGTCGTCGGTGCCGCCGCTTATGGTAATTTTACCAAAGGCAACACGAATTGCGCCAATTACCATGTTGTAGCCTTCTGGCAACACGTTCTTATCGAAGTACGCCTGACCTATTCTTTTTATCGAAGTAGTGTCAAGGACGTTGGTAGAGCCAGCGTTGTTGATTTTACGCTTAATGTAAAAGTCAAGATCAACATGCTGTAAGTCGCCTCTTTCGATCTGTTCGCGGCTAGGGCCCTTTAACAAATCTTTATTCAGTTCAAGAAACTTCATTCCCCTGGTCATAAGGGAATCCCTTAGTTTCTTTTGTCTTTCTGCGGCGGTTTTTTTTGCGGCAGCGTCTTTTTGTTTTGCTACTGCTTCTTCTTGTGGTGTCATTTTACTACTGGTTTAAAAGGTATATACTTGGTTGAAATTTTAATAGTTAAGGTTTGTTTATACTACTTACTAGTTAAACATTACCGATTCCTGCGTTTTAAGATCGCCGATCTCTCCGGGAATGCCGCCAATAACTCCATGGATGCCTGATACCTCTTCCTCTTCGTCGTCAGAAGTTTTATCGGATGCTACCTCTACGCTTGTGCCTTTTTCATTGGCGGGCAGTTGTTTGGCGGTATCCGTTTTAGCGGCCTCCAGCAACGCCTGCCAGTTGGTGCCGCCTTTAGCGGCTCCTATACCCGACATACCAAAATCTGATTTGTCCACGCCCGGTATGTTTTCTAACAGGGCCGCTTTACCGGCCTCTGCGCTCATGCCCAAAAAGAAAGCGGCGGCGGAAGGCTCTTTTACAAAAGCGTAACCGGCTGCGCCTGCTACAAATAGTACGGCGTCTTTAAGTTTAGGCGCTATGTCCAGGGTGTCGTAGCCCGGTATTTTTGGGATAACGGCGTTAGAGAGGTAAGCGGCTCCGGCGGCTCCGGCAAGGCCAGCCACTAAACCTATACCTATTTTTGCGCCGTCTGCTTTAACTTCTTTCATGGTTCTTATGGAACCTTTTAGCTTTAATTTTGCCATTGTAATAACTGGTTTAACTGTTTAATGAAATAAAAATAGTTTTGCCGCAATTGCAGCCGCCCCGCCAACTGGTAATAACCAGCCAGGCGTACCCGATTTTGCGGGGGCCGGTGTAGCGGAATTGTCTGTACTGGCATCGGCAGCCCCGGCAGTACTTGCCGCCGCCGCAGCCTGTGCGTTGGTTACCCCCTGCCCCACGCTTACGGGGGCCGTACTTGGTTTTGGCGCAGCGCCTGATTTTATAGCCGATTGCAGCTTACTCTCTGCGTCCTGCACCACTTTGTTAAGGGGCGGAGGGGTGTTAGCCACAAGCTTGCTGAAATTTACTTTGCCCAGAAAAGCCATAATAGCCGCTATGGGGCCTGCCGCCGCCACAACTTCCGGGCCGGATATTCCGCCTCCTGCTTTTGCTATAGTATCTTTAAGCGCCGAAGTACTGCCGCCCAAATCGGTAAATAGTGATTCTGTTTTGCTGATGACGTTTTTAAGTTCCTTAAATTCGGTAGGGTCAAGTTTATGCTCTGCGGCTTCCGCATCGGTATAGTAGCCTATTTTTAGATGCCTGCTAAGGCCAAACAAATCTATTGCCAGCACGGCAAGCAAGGCGTTACGCACTATAATAGTAGCGGGGTTGTATTTTAATACCAGCTTACCCACCTTTTCTACGTCTTTTATGGCGCTCTTTAAATTGACCTTTATTTTTATCTTACCTATCTCTCCGGGCGTTCCGGCTATGCCAGCCTCGTGCTCCATAGCCTCTATTTCTTCGTTAAGCTTTTGGAAGTTTACGCCGCTTTTGTAAGCGAATGTGCCATCGTTATTTATTTTGGTAACATTGTCCATAAGGCGCAATAGTATATTGCGTTCCGGCTTTCCGTCCAGGCTAATGACGTATTGCAGCTTGGCCCTCTCGTTAGGGTTTGTCTCTTTAGCCAGCAAAGCCTTTAGCTTTATGGTAGTAGCGTCCGGGCCTGGCAGGGCTCCTATATTTTCTAAGTCCGGGTCAGGAACTCCATTTAAACTATATATTCTCATACGCTTGGTAATGCCTGGGGCATAGTGGTTAAAGTCCATTGTGGGCACTGCGTCTATCACATAGCCCGAAAGGCGGGCAAAAATGTGAGAGAACGAATCTTCTCCGTAAAAGGCCGCTTCTACCAAATCGGGGTTGTAGCCCATTTCTAATAATAGCGAGTAGGCAAATATGGCCATGCCTTTACAGTCTACGCCGTCTTTACGGTTTACCCATATATTGTAAGGGCTGCGGATGTACTGTTCGCCCGGCGGGTCTTTTTTGTAGGCGATGTTATTTTTTATAAAATGCCATACGTTGTAAGCGGACTGCTCTGCGCTGTTGGCTTTAAGCAGGGCCGCCAGTTTTTTTACCTGCCCGTGGTACTGGTCTATATCCTGTTCTATGGCTTTGGTGTCGTCGTCTACGCTGCCTGCCCTGGTAAGCAAATGCACAGAGCCGTCGCCCCCTGTAATGTAGGGGTCGTAGCTCTGTAGCTTAGGGTAGGTAGGTATAAAAGGACGCTCCATAGCTGGCTTTAGTACCTTGGTTAATTAGATGCTGGGGCTTCTGTACCTTCTGTAGTATTGGCTGCCGTTACCGGAATGTCGTTTTGCATTTTTGTATAAGTAGCCTGTACTATCAAATCTGCCTCCGATTCTGTCATTTCGCTATGAGCGGCTTTTACCATTAAAGAAGCAAGTTTTAAGAATATGGCGTTACGCACTGCGTCCGGTTGCGCTTTAAGGTATTCCGCCAGCGAACCTAAATAGTCTTGTATAGTTAATGGTATAGTTCCTTTAGAAGGGTCTGCGGGGTCTACAGGCTTAGGTTTAACATCCATTATCTCTAAGGCTACTATAGCGTCCGGTATGGCGGTATCTAACCAAGTCTTAACCTCTGCGGCTACGGGTAGGTTTGTAAGGCCGTCTATAATAGTAGCTACCATTCCGGCGGCAGGGGTATCAATTGCCTTTTTAATAACCTCTAATACATTAATGGCGGGTTCTACAAACTTAGAGATACCGGAAAATTCGTTCTCGAATTTTACAAGTATCATTTTGCACCAAAAAATAAAGTGAGCGAAATATTTCATACTAATAGTTTTTTAAAGGTTGTGAACTGATACGATTTTTTGTTCTGATACGACAAACATACGGCGGGGGTAATAGGCGGTTGGTAGTAAATAGTAGTAGTAGAAACCTACTGTTATAAGTTGGTAGTAAATGGTAATTTTACAACCTTCAAAAAACCTTGTGCAAAAAACGGGATAGCTGTAAAAAAGCTGCTAAATAACTTCAAAAAAGCTTTATTAATACTTAGTATGTAGTAGGGGGTATATATTAAACCAAAAAAACCTCCGGGAGGAGGCTTTTAATTGCAGTAAAGTATTTAATATTTATTCTTCGATGGGTTCGCCCTGGTCGGCGGCAATTAATTTTATCCATTCCCGCCCATATAAACTTTTGGGTAGCGGTTTCTGCATTCCGGTTCGTTCGCTTATTCTGTTTATTATTTTATTAAAGGTGTCGTACTTCTTAATGCCCAGGTAACTCATTATTTCTTTGGCGGCGTATCGTTGAAGCTTCATTGATAGGGTGTTTTTTTTATATTGCCAATTTACTAAAAACCCGCAATGTTTTAAAACATAAACGCTTGCCTTTAAAACTTTTTTTTGATGGCGAACGTACAATGCGCCATTATTTTTATGAGTCGGGCGGCTAACCCAAAAACGACAAAAAACGGAGGAAATTTTTCTGTTTTTTAAAGTTTAAAAAGTTTAGCGTTTTAGCTGTCATCTGTCACTTTTGTATAAGTTACTTATTACTAAAAAGTTATAAGCTGTTAAAAGTGACAGGTGACAGATGACTTAGCTGTCACTCTCTTTTTGTAACCGAAAAACGGGACAATACTAAAAAAAATATTACCAAAAACATCTGTCACTTTTTACTTTTAGCTGTCACTTAACTGTCGCTTTTTAAAACGACTAAAAACCCTTTAAATCTTCTAATTTTAAACTTTTATATATATAGGTAGTTTAAAAGTGACAGATGACAGTTACTTTACTAAACTTTACAAAAACCCAAACCCCTATACCAAATTTGGCGAAAAAAAACCCTGCGGGTTAACGCAGGGTTTTAGCGGCGGGGCAGGGGCGGTTATTTTTTTTTATTCTTTTGCTGTATAGAACGTATAGCCATACTACTTGCCACTATAGCGTACGATGTTATAACAATAACAAGCATAGATACCGAAAACTTAAACTTTTGCCAGGGGCTGCCCTTTAACGCCGCCACTTCTGTACGCAGCATTTCGTTCTCTGCCATTAATAGCTGTATTTTCTTGTCGGTATCCAGCTCATACTCTATATTTACATTAGTGAACACGGAGTAGGTAAACTTTATACGCCTTAACGCCTTATCCCTTTTTACCAGCATTACAGATAGCGCTATGACAAATACAATGGAAGAAATTGCCGTAACCAGTAAAAAGAGAAACACCATAGGCGTTAAAAATGCGCTAAGGTCTATGGTAATGTTTTTGGGCTGCATAGTTGGGGTGTTTACTTTTTTTCCGTTACTGGTTGTTATTTTTTATATAGTTATGCGCAAAACAGACCTTACCACTATAGTTATCCGCACCAGGGGTATAGGTAATTTCGAAATCACGTTTCAAGATAAATAAATTTATTTTGTGGGTTATATAAAAAAAACCCTGCGGGTTAACGCAGGGTTTTAGCGGCGGGGCAGGGGCGGTTTATTCCTCTTTTGGCAACAGGCCCTTTAGGTCGGGCTTGTCTTTGCCTTTAAGGAAGGCTTTGGCCTGTTTGTTTCGCTTGTAGCTGCGCAGGGCCTTTAGGTACTCTGCCATGGCATCGGCGGTAACAAAGGCGCCTTTATCCCTCATTTTAACCTCCATCTTTTTTAGCCAGCCTTCGGTAAAGGGAATGTAGCGTTGCAGCCAGTAGCTGGTAAACTCGGCGTTTTGTTTGCCATGTTCTTCCGCCGTCCAGGATATGGTGTCCAGCAGCAGTTGTACGTCTTCCAGGCCTATCATTATCATACCGCTGCGGGTTTGCACGTACATGTAGTGGTTTGTTTTGTTCTCTGCATTTTTGCCCATGGTTATGCTGGCCTCTATCTCGTACTTGTTTTTGGGGTTATTCATTGGCCCCTCCTTTCTGGTTTGGTAGTTTAATGCGCAGGCTGCGCCCCCTTTTTTTGCCCGGGGGCGGGAACGGCGGCGTTGGCGCGGTGGGTGTTGGTTCGCTCTGCCCGGCCTTGCCGGGCTGTTCGGTGTTCTCTTTTGTTTGTTCTTGCATAACAATTTTAAATAGTATTGCCGGGAGGTAAAGAGCTGCAAGAACAAACACGTGGATTGTTAATCGGAGGCATTACTGACACTCCACTCTTAACCAACCCGGCAATGGGTTGAACCTATGTAAAATAAAAAAGCCACTGATGTATTTATCGTGGCCTCAGCTCCACGTATTTATTCTTGCGATATAAAGGTAGGGATAAACCTTTAAAAAGCAAAAGAGCCTACCCTACGACTTCCACAAAGCCATTTGGCTGCTAACAATGTCGTTATCCATTTTACGGAGAGAGGCGTTAACGGCCTTCTTTTTATCCCTAAGCTCTTCCAGGCGTTGGTAGTCCTTACTCTCCATTACCTTCTTTTCCAGTTCGGCTATGGTTGCGTCTAAAGTTGTTTTCTCCTTTAGGGCATTGGTACGGCCCGTAATAGCCCCGTGGAAATGGTCGTATAAAATTTGGTAGCATTCCCATTTGTAGGTAGATAAATTTTCCTTAGTAGTATCTGACATTGTATTAGAATACTTTATCTGAAACAACCAACCATAAATAAATTTTTCTGGCAAGCATACCATTTTTTGAAGTCTGCCAGAGGCATCGTGAAGGGGCTGTTCAGACACCTCACCGCCTAACTTACGATCTTCTTTTATTTCCCCGCATATAGGCCTAACTGCAATCCAGTAGGTTCCGTCCACTGCCAGAAAGTAAATGTTCTTTCCGTTGAACTGTAAAAATTTTCCGATTTGTTTTTTCATAGTAGTACTAGTTAAGGTTTAAAATTTATTGTTGGCCGGTACCGTTGGTTATGTTGGTACTGGGGGGGGGAGGTTCCCAGCTAATAACCGTATGGTCTTTCTTTTCGGTAATTGTATATCCCTTGCTTTGTAATGTTCTGCAAAGTTTATGGTAAAGCGCAGTACGCTTTGCATGCAGATACTTAATTTGAAATTCCGACATCTTTGCCCGTTCTTCTATCTTCCTATATATTATTGATAAAGCAAAATCAAAAGCTTTCTCATTAACTGCGTTTTCTGTAAGCTCCCTGGCCTCTTTAGCGTTCATAGTAGTATTACTTTTTACTTATTAATCTAAATCCGTAAGTATCGCAAGAGAATATAAATTGACCTTTGTCTATATCAATAAAATGAGCAAAAACATACTCCATAAAGTAAGCGTTAGAAGGGTAGGGAAAATAATAGAACTTCCCTTTAGTATGCTCTTTTAAATACATCCAACCTATAAAATATTGTCGTTCCATACCTATTCTTGATTAAGGGCCTGTTCCTTTGTTAACACCGTGCCGGTATAGGGCAGGTACTTTTGCAGTTCGTTCATAACGCCCTGTTTAAGGTCCCGTTCCCGCATGGCTATTTTTTGGGCTACGCTGCCGTCCTCGGTTACTTTTACTATGGCGTCCAGTTCGTTCCACTGTATTTTTAGTTTGTCGTGTAGTTCTTTTATGTCTTCTGTTTTCATGGTTGTAATTGGTTAAGGTTTAACAATGGGTTGTACAAGGTTTGTTAACTTTTTTATTTCGGCTACTACCGTATTTACCTGCGCTATTAATTGCTGGTCTATATCGCCCTGTTGCAGCCGTATAAATAAGTCGTCGTTTAGTTTGTAGGTGCTCTCTGCGCTCATGCTGCCGTACAGCAGGTTTACTACTTCGTTGGCTTTTATTCCGTTCATATAGTTATGGGTTTAGTTTATTAAATAAATCTTCTATTTGCTTTTCCCAGCCATCCTCAATAAAAACAAAGCCTCCTTTTTCGTTAAGCACATAGGAGTAACTTAGTACGTCCTCTATGCCAATAGCAACGTCTTTTTTACCGTATAGGTTAATTACTGTTTGTTGCAGGTCTTTATTGTCTTGCAAATAGCCCAGCACAAAAAAGTTTTTTACCGTACGGAATACGCACAATGCGCCTTCTATGGGATGGTCGTTAATTATAGCGGTTAGTTTTTCCATTTCAGTTTTCGCCCCTCATTCTTTTATAAAATTCCGCACTCCTTTTCTCGTACATTTTATTCCGCTCCTCAGTCTTATTGTTCTTTTCTATTGCAGCGTTAATTACAAAAATGCAGTAGTCTAAATTTAAACCGTATTTGGTTTCCCATTCTTTGGGTATAACGGTTTCCCAGGTTATGCCATGTTCGGGCGTCCACAGTGGATAACTATATGTTATTCCTTTCCAATAGTAATAATTATCTCCCCAAAAAATAAACTCTTTTTTTACTACCCTTTTTATTACATAAACAAACCTAATGGTTGGGTATTTTTTACACTCCATTAACCGATAGTTACCGTCTAAGGATTCCGATAGCTTTATGTCGGTTTTAAAATCTTCGCTTTGGTATATCTCTTTCATACTGTTTTTAATTCTGATATATTTTTGAGTTTGTCAATTGCCTTTTTATAACGCTTCCAAAGGTGGATGCCCATATTAATTAATACCCTTTCTCCGTTTACAAAAACTTCTATCGTGTACATTTGCGCGCCTAAGTCAGGACTAAACTGAATATTAATAGTAACCTTGCTATGGTTGTACCTAAGTATTTGCCAAAGCTCCAATTGATACGATTCCTGTAGCTTTGCATTCCTTAATAATTCCGTTTCTTTTTTTCGCTCGTAAGCGGCCTGCCGTTCTTCAAAGGTTTCCATACTGTTACTCCTTCCTTTTGTTTGTAGTAATACACTCTTCCGAACATCTTTCGCAAACGTGGTAATGGTCGGATTGCTCTAACGATATTTTTAATTCAAAATCAGATACACAATAGCGGGCGTTTCTTGTACAACGGCCCCTAAAGTCGTAGTTGTTATCGCATTTATTGCCTGGTAAAAGGTCATCAATAATTGTATATTCTTTAATACCATAAATAGTTATTGGCTTAAAATTAAAGGCATACCAGGCGGCTTTAAATCTTAATAGTAGTTTTTTCATGCTGTTTGTTTGTATAGTAATATTGATTTAAAAATTAACTCCGCTATGTCAGGCACAATGCTATTACCAATTGCGCCTAACTGTTCAACAATGTCCAGCCCCTGGGGTATCCCATCATCCACTCGGAAAACCGGGGGTTCGTTAAACCTTTTTTGAAACCGTAAAAAATGATCGCTTC
>Ga0302281_10001950_pt1 | contig 14832 bp, 7 predicted proteins | sample III_Fen_E1_2_FD_198762 | JGI IMG/M metagenome (GOLD analysis project Ga0302281, IMG submission 198762) | Peat permafrost microbial communities from Stordalen Mire near Abisko, Sweden - III_Fen_E1_2 | ecosystem: Environmental > Terrestrial > Soil > Wetlands > Permafrost | place: Sweden: Abisko...
TCGTTGCGTACTCGAATTCTCCCTTGCCAGAATTCTTAAATAAAAGAAAGTTGTCGTTATACATGGCGGTCTCGAAGATATCGGGCAGGCCGTCGTTGTCGATGTCACGAAAATCAACTCCCATGCCGGCGACGCTCTTGCCGTTTTCAGGGTAGGCGACCCCGCTGAGCAATCCCACTTCCGTAAAGGTGCCGTTCCCGTTGTTATGGAACAGGAAGTTGCGGAAGGTATCGTTGGCGACGAAAATGTCGACAAAGCCATCGTTATCGTAGTCGGCGAAGGCCACACCCATCCCTTTGCCCACGAGCTTGAATATCCCGGAAGCCTCGGAGACATCGGTGAAGGTGCCGTCGCCATTGTTGTGGAACAAGAGATTCGGCAAGCCCTCATAACTATCGGGAGAGCAATAAGCATGGATAGCATTCGAGACACAGTTCGGTTCAGTGGCCACCGACCACTTCAGGTAATTGACGATAATTAAGTCGAGGCGACCGTCATTGTCGTAGTCGAACCAACCGGCGGCGGCAGAAAACACGTTTGCTAACTGGGGATGAACGCGCGGCAGACCGGCATGGCTCGTGACGTCGGTAAAAGTGCCATCCCCGTTGTTGTGGAAGAGTTGATAGCCATTGGCGCCAGTGAGGAGAACATCCTGATATCCATCGTTGTCATAATCCGCGACCGCAACTCCGATGGCATAGCGGGAACCCGCAACTCCTGCTTGTTCCGTGACGTCGGTAAAAGTGCCATCGCCGTTGTTGCGGTAGAGGCGATTGTGAAATCTCGGGTCTGCCTTGTTCATGTCGGGCAGGTGCGCGCCATTCGTGAAGTAGAGATCGAGCAAGCCATCATTGTTGTAGTCGAAGACCGCGACTCCGCCGGTCATGGTTTCCGGCTGATATTTTTGCGGCTGGGTGCTGTTGTCGAGAGTGAAGGAAATGCCTGACGTCTTTATGACATTTTCAAAGGAGATTGCCGATCCAAGCGAGCCGGATTTCAAGGCTGCCGGTTTAGTTTCATTCGCGAACGCCTGCAGAGCCCATGCGGGACTGCTGGCAGCGGCTAAGCCCAGCCTGGTCGCCGATTTCAAGAACTCGCGCCGTAGGATGGTTCGGTCGCCCATCTCAGTGAGACGCTCCGGAAGCCGGCGCCGGAAGCTGGTCTGCCCCGGCCGGCTCTTCAATCTTTGCGATTTGATCGACGCTAATTGGGCCGAGATTTTGCACGATGCCACTGGGCCAGCGGACCTCGACGTTCTTGACCGTCGTCTCTGCACCCAAGCCAAAGTGGACGCGGCGATCGCTGGAAGACATGAACCCGATACTTGTGGTGACGTGGTTGTAGAGAGTGCGCCCCGAAGCGGTGACAACTTTAATTCTGGCGCCGATCGCGTCGCGATTGCTGCGATGCCCCTGCAGGTCGAAGAGCAGCCAGTGATTTCGGTTTAACGCGTTATTCATGAGGATGCGTGGTCTCTGACCGAGCGAAGTCACAACGATGTCCAAGAAGCCGTCGTTATTCAGATCACCGAACGCGGAGCCGCGTTGGAATCCGAGAGGGCGGAAGTCCGGGCCCATCTGCTCGCTCACATCTACAAAGGATTTCCCGTCGACATTCTTGAACATGGTGTCGCGTTGTTTTGAATTTGGAGCGAAATTGTCGACGTCCCCGTTGGCGGAGTAAATGTCTTTCCAGCCGTCGTTGTCATAGTCGATAAATCCCATGCTCCAGCCGGAAAGAGGCAGGCTGAGAGCCTGCAGATGAGTTTGACGAGTCACATCGTCAAAAGAATGCCCACCCACGTTGCGGAACAGCCCGAAGACTTGTCCGGCGAGATCGTTGTAGACAATATCGACCATCCCATCATTGTCGAAATCTTTAGCGTCGCTGCCCATGCCAGAGACGGTCGCCCCAAGTTCGTTATAAGCGACCCCGTAAAGCAGACCTTGTTCCTTGAAGGTTCCGTCGCGCTGATTGATGAAAAGGAAATTCCGTTCGGTATCGTTTGCGATGAAGATATCCATCCAACCGTCGCCGTTGAAGTCGGCGATGTCGATCCCCATGCCTTTGCCGAGGACACGCCCGATGCCAGAGGAGTCGGTGACATCCTGGAAGTGTCCATGGCCGAGATTGTGATAGAGGCGCTGGGACACGCTCTTGTAATTCATGGGCGCGCAAAAGATCTCCTGATCGCCCATTTGGCAGCGACGGTCGCTTGCGGGCGTCCATTCCGTATAGGTGGAGACAATCAGGTCCAGCAATCCGTCGTTGTCATAGTCGAACCAAGCGGCGCCCACGCTGAGAACATTGTCGGGCTTGTGGTCGAGGCCCGAGCCCTGGGTGACATCGGTGAAAGTGCCGTCGCCATTATTGTGGTAGAGGGCGTCGCGTCCAGCGTTGCAGATGAAGAGATCTTCGTGGCCGTCGTTATCGTAATCGCCGGCAGCAACTCCCATGCTGTATCCAAGATTGGCGCCGTTGAGCCCCGCTTTTTCGGTCACGTCTTCGAAAGTGCCGTCACCTTTGTTTCGCAGGAGGCAGCTGTAATAGGACGGATTTGTCTTCTTTAGTTCGGGCAGCTTTGCGCCGTTGGTAAAGAAAATATCCATCTTGCCGTCGTTGTCATAATCGAAGATGGCGACCCCTCCGCAAATCGGTTGAAGAAAATATTTTCTAACGAGGTAGTCGTTGTTGGTGTGGTAGGTGAAGTTTGACTGGGCGGAGATGTCGGTGAACCATACGGAGGGAAGTTGGTGATCGCCGCTGTGGGGGGACGGTGAGGGGCCAGATTTCCATCCCAGTAAAACCACGGTCAAGGCCAGAAGAACACTCTGAAGAATTTTCGACGTAGTCATTCGGGAGCGCGGGACACTGGCGGCCTTTCTGGTGAAACTTGTCAGGAAGCTTAGCCGTCGGGCAGAATTTTGCGGTATTCGCGAGGCGTAACTTGAATCAGCCTGCGGAATACGAGCCCGAAATAGCTCTGGTCGCCGAACCCGACGTCACGGCCGACTTCAGAGATCGGCTTGTCTGTGGACGCCAACAGAACCTGAGCCTTGGCAATCCGAAAATGGTTGAGGTAAGTATCAAAAGAAAGTCCGGTCACTTGCTTGAACGAACGCATGAAGTGCGCCTTGCTCATTCGGACAATGTCGGTGGCCTTGGAAAGCGAGATGGGCTCGGGATAGTGCACTTCGAGAAAGTCAAAAAGCGGGCGGAGACGATCGAAAGCACGGCGCCTGCGGTCGCAAACGCCGGCGAGCGCAAAATGACTCTCGTAGTGATTGATCAGGAGGACCAGAATCATCGTGAGGTAGGTTCGAGCGGCGAGTCGGCTGTGATCGGTGGCTGCGGGCAACATACCCTGAATCTTGGTGATGAGGCTGAAGACCTGCGCGGGCACTCCCGTTCGACGCGAAATTACGTGAGGGAACTGCGAGTCCTGCAGCAAGAAGGGCATGAGATATTGCACGTTCTCGCCAGTTGTCTCGGTGGCTCGAAGAACGTCGGGCAGGAAATAAAAAACGACAGCTTTGAACGGAGGCTTTAGAACCTGGCTGAGACGGTGATAAATCGCACCGTTAATGACAATGAGATCATTCTCTTCGGCGACGATTTCGCGGCCCTCGAATTGGTATAAGGCTTTTCCAGAATAAACATAAAGGAGCTCAAAATAGTCGTGTCGCGTGAGTGGCCGGTGAAGATCGGAACTGAAAGTCAAGGATCGCACATCGAGGGGGAAGGTTGGATCGAAGGGCCAGACGTGCGAGCCATCCTCACGGATTTGCGTTTTTACGAGGGATCGATCGTTTTCCCATCGCATTGCCGGAGAGGTCAGACTGCGAGCATAGGGTGTAGATGCCATGCGAGGGGCTCCTCGCTGAATGTTGCATCGATATCAGCGCATAGGTCTTTTAACACGAAAACAGGCCGTACTTCAAGGATGATTCGAGCCAATCTTGGGTTTCCCATTTTGGTACCGGGTAAGACGTAAATCAAACATATGAAAAGACATATATACATTGACAAAATTGCGCGGAGCGGGTTTTACCAAATCGTTATGGTCAGACGAAAAGGCCGGAAATGATAGTTTTGTTAGAAACCTGGTAGCAACTTATCAGAGAAACCGGAGGGCGGCAGAGAAGTGGTCCAGGGTCAATCGAATTGGATATCGATGTGTTTCTCGCCGCCGGTGTGCGACGTAACCCGAAGCGTCACTAACCCGCTCTCAGACGTGGTGCCGATAATGGCATCCGAGGTCAGGGCTTTTGTAAGTCGGTGGGTCCCCGCATGTACGGTGAACACGCTCGTATAGTTGTCGACGGTTTGTATGTGCAAGGACAACATTTTTTTTCCCGCATTCCAGGACTCGTCGAGTAATTCGACCCCTCCCATGGTGACGTGACGGTCGGTGCCAATGACTTGGGGGCGATCCAAGTCGGGTCGGAGAGAAATGACCGCTGACGCGTGGCTGGGAAGGTTGATCGAGTAGGAGTTGCTCACCTTCCCGAGGAATTTCTGTTCCCAGAAGTCGAAAAGAAGATAGGGCCGACCATTTTCGAATCCCGCTTTGGCGAAATCCAGCGTGAGCTTTCTGGGCGGAGGCGGTACGAGTGAAATCGGAACGGGAATCAACTCCAGGCCTGGGGGCTTGTTTGAGATTGCTTCATAACTCTGATTTAGGGCAACGACTTTCTCGATGCGCGAACAGATTGCCATTGTCTCTTCCCAGGAGTGATGAGAACCAAGCAGGGCATCATTGTGCGACAGAACAGAGGCCGCGCGCGCCAGATCCGAGTCCAACATTTCCTGGCCGTCCGAATCCCAATTAAACAAGCCTGCGACGGCCCACGAACCGAAAGAACGTTGGACATGGAGCACCCAGCACTCGGCATCGCCGGCGAGCGGATAGAGATCCATTGGAGTGATGTCCGAGGGGGGGAGAATTTTGCGTAGCAACTCTTTTCGCTCCTCCGGCAGAGCACCCATGTTGTCGCTCAGCATCACGAGTTGACCGGTCAGACCGAGGGCTGAGGTCCAGGTCCGCGCTTCATGCAAAGGCAGCGGCGGACGAACGACGAGGACGTCGGGATCTCCATACCACATTATGTTGTGTGTAAAATAGCCGCGCCTGACGGCATCTAACATGGTGCGCACTCCGCGAAACGACGGAGGCTCGCCATCGGCAACCACGTCGCCGCCCAATCGCGCAGCTTGCGCGATGCCCGCGGATTGTGTCGGATACACAGGCCCGCATGCGGAAAAAAAGATGTGCGGCCGGGCCTCCATGCCTTTGCGGATCTGTTGCAAAGCGCTGCGAAAAGCATCGTTCGGTTCGAGCGTCGGATCATAGGCACGAGTGCGATGGGCGGCCCAGATATCGCGCGTGTCGTTTTCGCCATCGAGTTTGAAGTAGTCGTAACCCCACTCGGTTGTGTGCTGCCGGTAGACCTCTCGAAGATGCTGTTGCAAATCGGGATTTGAGAAATCCGCGACATACTTTCCGAACCAGCTCCCCACATTTGGATTTCCGTCAGAATCATGCAAAAACCAGGTTTTGTGGTTCTCATAAAACGCGGGATCGCTGTTTCCGAATGCGGACAACCACAAACCCGGCTTCAGTCCGAGTCCTTGGATCTCTCCGGCAATCCACTTCATGCCATGCGGAAATTTCGAGTTTGGCGTTGACCAGCTCCCACCGATGGGATTGCCGCTCTCGCCGTCGCCATCCAGTTGCCAACCAGAATCGATGAGGCAATATTCCAACCCAAATTTCTTGAAATCCTTGGCTACGGCTGTGGCATTGGCCAATATGTCTTGCTCTGTGACGCGCACGAAGTAGTAATACCAGGAACACCAGCCTACGGGAGCCTGTGGCCACAGCGCCTTATCGAGGGGGCGATAAAACGGCAAACGGCGCGAAAAGACGTTGTCGACGATTTCGAAACGGCAGAAAGGAGCCGCGTTCAATGTTCCCGAAGCCGACACGCGAATCTCTGCACCGCTTGACGAAAACGTCGTTTCGCGAGCGAGCACTTTGATGGCCTCGTCGCGAAAACGATCGAATACGGCGTTGTTGCGAGTGCTCAGAGCCGGGCCGCTCTTCATCTGCAGAACGCCATCTTCGACTCCATCGAGACGCGCATGAACCGGGTCGCTTCCAGCATGGACGAGTGCGGTAACTGTGGTCCGGCCCTCGCCGTTCCGGTCATCGAGGGAAACAACAATGCTGGGTCCGGCCCGACCAATCAGAAACGTCCAGGGAGTTGCCGCCGCTACACTCACAATCCAGTTCTTGCCTGAATCCTCAATGCGAAGGCGATTGCCGGGCTCGTCGGATGAAAAGTCACGGCCGCTTGAATTCACGGAAATCTTCAGACCGGTGATCCGGGGCAAGCCGTTATACGAAAGTTCGACATACCTTCCGTCTGGGCTGAGTTGGATCGACCACGAGTCCGGCAGTTGTGCCGAGACACATGGTGCTGAACCTCTTGCCGGGTCGCCATCATTTTCCGCGGAGCCATGATCGGGGGGAGCGGAACTTGAGGTGCGAGAGAGCGAGAGCGCCGACGGAATCGCGATTCCGGCCGTAACTAGAAAATCTCGTCTTGATTTAGAGGACATAAAGCGGCACCCACCTGATCACCACAGTGCGAACGAGCGATCTTTGCATCTACTGGTTGTTGAAAACGATTTGCCATTCGACTGGTTCGGACTGACCCATGAATGTAACTTTCAGGGTTCTCGCGTGCTGAAACTGTTGGATGGCAACCGGCGTTCCTCCGTGCGCAAAGGCTTTCAGCGCGCGGACGCTCTGGCCCTGCGGAACATAGATGAATAGAGTGTACGGGTCGCCAGAGACAGTCTGCGAGGAGCCTGCGAGCTTTCTTGTGGCGGCGTCCCAGCGTAGGTTGAGGATCGAGTATGCCCCGGTGATGTGGCGCGAAGTCCCAACTACTTGAGGATGATCCGTCAGGGGATGGATTTGGAAAACGCGCGTATCGTGCGGCGCGATCTTCACTTTCAGAGCACCTTTGAAGACGCCGTACAGTTCTTGATTCCAAAAATCGAAGGCAAGGTAGGACAAGTTGGGATCGAGGCCGAGCTTCGCAGAGAATAAAAGTTCGCGGGTTTCATCCCAACTTCGCCAATTGGTCATTGCCACAACATCGTAAGCGCCAGCCGTGGCGTTCACCTTCAAATCAAGAATCTCGGGATAATGATGGATGTAATCGTCGGGAGTCACGTGCTTGAAGCGGTCCCACTCCATATCAGTACCCCGGCTGAAAAGGTCGATCGGGACGATCGGCATGGTGGGCAGTGTCTTGCTTAGCAAATCCACTCTTTCGCCGGGAAGATCGGGCATCACGCTACCGAGTGAATAGGCGACGCCAGTGAGAGCGACGGTGCTGACGACGGTGCGCGCTTCGGGCAGGGTAGTGCCGAAGCCGGTGAGCGGGAATTCGCGCTCTTTCTCGGTCTCGATGACACTTGGATTTCTGCTTTTACTTCCCTCGTCAAGACTTACTCGTGGCTCAATCGCCATTCCCTCGCCAGGCATTGTGTACACCACGATGTGATTGAGAAAGGAATTTGCGTTGATGGAACTGAAGAGCGAGTACATGCCCTGCCAATTGTCGTAAAGATCGTGTCCGTTGAAATAGGAATTAATGTATCCAATTCCGTCTAACGGAGTGCCTGCCACGTCGCCCTCGATGAAGCGGTCGGGTCCAATTGTATTGCGAATCAAAGCAAGCCGGTTGCGGTAGGCCGCTACGGGATCGATCGATTTATCGAACAACCTGTCACGATCGACTCCGGGTACATACTTTGGCATGGCGTGTTCGCCGTCGAACTTGTAATACTCAAAACCCCAATTGTCGAGCGTGGTCATTTCGTTTGTTAAGAAATTCAGCACCGCCGGATTGGTCGAGTCGAGCGCGGGGGAGTTGTAATCAAAAACCGGCTTGCCGTTCTTGTAGTACAGATACCAGTCCGGATGTTCGGTAAAAGCTGTCGCCGAGGAGTTCGGAACGAGCCAGATTCCGGGACGCAGACCTTTCTCGTGAATGTAGTTGGCCAACCATCCCGGACCCCGAGGGAATTTCCCCTGATCCCAGTTGCTGATCCAATAATGCTCGTTCTTCGATCCGCGATCATAGCCATCGTCGAGTTGTACATACTGGAAGCCGTAAGGCTTGAGATGGGCGGCGATCCAGTCGGTATTGCGAACGATGTCTTGCTCGTTGACTCTCTCGTAGTAGCTCGTCCAACTTGACCAGACCATGGGAGCGGTCGGGAAATGAGAATCATCAAAGGGCACGTAGACCGGCAAACCCAGTACCTTTGTGAAGTAGTCCGGAATGAGTCGAACGGACACCGAGTCGGCGACAGGCATGGTGACGTCGAGCACATCCAAATTGTCGGCGCTGCGGGACAACGCTGTGTCTTCGGGAAATTCAATGGCGACGTCAGACGGACGGTCGAAGAGGCCGTGCATGCCGGTAGCCGAGACCTGACCCAGTGCGTAGTAGGCGCAATCCGGATTTCGCCGCGGCAAGTGTGAGACATTGTGCGTGTGCGTGCCGCCGTAAGTGACTTCTACTTCTCCCGTGCCCACCCAGTCTACGGCTGTCCCTTGCGGGTCCAGCAGGCGAGCGATAATGCGCTGCGAGGACGCAGGCGCAACCCCAGTAAGTACGGCATCGGACGAGGTGCTGGAAACGAGTAACTCGTTGTCTCGGATCTCGAATCTCCACAGCGTTCGAGGATCGGCGGTCTTGACCGTCACTTCATTGTCGCCGTTCGCTGCGGCTGCCCATGTTTTCGCGCGCAGAAGGTTCGCTCCGGTGCGAAGATTCAGATGAACGTTTTGCACGATCGTTCCCAGTGATGCGTGAGAGATGGTAAGTTGGGCGCGGGCCTCATCCGCCGTAACGGTCCAGCCGGACCCTGTGATAGAAACCTCTTTTGCCCACAGGTTGAGCGTGCCAGTTACGATCCATGCCAAAATGAAAGCCATACAAAACAGTTTGTTCACGGTCTCTCCTCAACACAGTTCTAACGATGTATGCAGCGTTGCGGTTTGCGATCTAAGGATGAAACGATAGATACATTTCAGGGAGGGCTTCCCGAAACGCATTTTGGTTAAGAGCCGGATCCCCACGGTCGTAAATGCGAAAGGGAGATTTTGCTGAGGTGAGGCTGTAGGTAAAGGTTCCATCGTCGGCAACCTGTAACGCGACGGGCTGTAAGCGGTTGGTCAAAATCGTGTCGGTCGGCAGAACTTGATCTGCGGGAAGGATGCGAAAGCTGCCATCATTCCGGCGAACCAGTCGCCGATTCGATATTTCCATCCAAAGGGCCGTTTCCCAAACGTGATGGACGTGCGAATGCAATTCTTTGCTGGCTTGGGTGGACATTTGTCCGGCTGGGCTCGGATCCATCGCGCGCAGGAAATCGCATTTGCAAGTGCGGTTGAGAGCGTAGTCCAGGTAGCTCTGCAACTTCGGGTCCATGCGTTCAATGAAATGCAAGTCGGGCAGATTCCAATAGGAATTGTGAGGTTCGTAAGAGAAGGGGCCTCCCTTCGTTGCACAGGGATAGATATCAATGGGCAGATCGGAACGGAGTAAGCGGACCGTGGCGTTCGGGTCCAGGGCGACGTTCCATTCCAGATATCCGCTGGAGGAAGATCCTGCGGAAAGCAGAATCCTTTTTACTTTTTGGTGAAAGAGTCGCGGGTCGCGATTGAATGCAACTGCAATGGGGCGGGCAGACCCAAAAGACATTATGGTGACGCGTTCGTGACTCTCCTTCAAGACTCGCAGAATTAATTCCACTCCCTGCTGCTGGAATCCCGGGATGTCGAGCATTTTGTCTTCGGGGGTTCGCATCATGGTGAAGGGGCCGGCTGCGGCGGGCACGTTTCGGTTGAAGATATAGTTAAGCTGGAGAACGGAAATAAAACCAGGATCGCGCGGTCCATTCTTGTCGGCATCGTGGAGTATGGGATGGGTGGAAATCTGACTGCGGAATGCGGCGTGTGCGTCGAGGATGACAGCCTTCAACTCAACTTCCGGAAGCGCGTAGGCAGTGACTAGATCGAAATTGTCTCCCGGATCCTGAAACGGCTGATAGAGGTCCGTAACATCGATCACGGGAATCGGGGTCGCGGACTTCGATGTAGATGTTCCCAGCCTCGGCGAGCGTCCCTGGGCGTGCAGTCCGCAATTCAGCAGCGTCAAAAATAGTAATAGGGTGAAGCGACCGCAAAAGCGCCACATAGTTGCATCCGTTCCTACTGCACTGGATTTAATTGCACACGAGCCTCGTTGCCCATATAAGAAATTTCTGCGTCCGCGGTGGACGACTCGATCCCAATTCCGTGGCCGGCCCGTACCAGCACGATGTGAAAGAGAATCGCCGGTGGCATTCCTGGAAAAGTCCCCTGTCGCGACCCGATGATCAGGGTACGGGTTGATTCCTTCCATTCGAGGGGAATTGTCGCGTAGACACCCTTTTCATAGTCGTAGCCATCCCCTTGATCGTCGTATAGAACGAATTGCGCATCGTGCCCGGGATAAACCCGCAACTCGATCGGACTTTGCTTTTCGGTGGCGTATTGTATGACCGGTCCCATCGGGACAATCGAACCCGCCTTTACATAAACCGGAATCTTGTTCAAGGGCGCATCCGCTCGAATCGTTTGTCCCCCAGTTGCAGTCTTTCCCGTCCAGAAATCGATCCAGGCGGATTCGTTGGGAAGATAAACAAGACGACTAGTTACGCCAGCGGCGGTTACAGGGTTGATGAGGAGAGACGGTCCGAACAAATACTCATCAGCAATGTTGGCCACATTGGGATCAGTTTGATAGTCGAGCGGCAGGGCCCGCATCAGGTTGTACCCTGGCTCGTGATCATCCAGGCTGAGGAGTAAATATAAGGAAGGAGCCGATAGTGGAACACATCGAATTTGCGGAATGTGTCTTCCACATCCGCACCATAATTCCAGATTTCTGTTTCGCTCTGGTCGCCGTGGATTCGAAACAGTGGACAGAAGATGCCGTATTCGAACCAGCGCGTCAGCAACTCATGGTACGCAGGTGATTTGTATTGGTCCGTGGGCCGATTAAAGCCCCCCACGTCCGTCGTCCAGTAAGGCATCCCGGTCATCGTGAAATTCAGGCCCGCGGAGACTTGGCGGCGGAAAGTCTCCCAGTCGCCCGCAATATCTCCCGACCAGACTGCGGTCGCGTTCCGCTGTTGCCCTGGGAATGCGGATCGCGTGAGTATCACGACTCGTTTAGCGGCAGCAGTTTCACGCTGGCCCTGAAAGACGGCTCGCGTGACATAAAGCGGATAGGCATTGCGCAGTGCGTTTCCGGGCCCCATGAAGGTCTGGTTATTTTTTAGAATGTCGCCCTCAGGTTCGGTAGCATCAAGCCACCAGCCATCAACGCCCAGTTGGAAAAGTCGTTCTCGCATGGACGACCAAAACAGCGCACGCGCTTGCGGGTTGAAAGCGTCGAACCACTCACTACCCGGAACCAGTAACGATCGTGCCTTCATCTGTTTGTAAATGTCGGTCTGAGAGTCAAATTTTGACCACACAGAAATAGCAAAGTGCAAGTTTTCGGAATGCAAGGTGTGAATCATGCCGGCTGGATTGGGATAGTGATCGGGGTCAAATTTCATGGCGTTCCACCCGAACTTTCCCCAGTATTGCCAGTCCTGCACCATAACGTCGACCGGAATGTGGCGTTGGCGGAAGCCGGCCGCGGCTTTGAGAAGTTGGTCTTGACTGGAATAGCGCTCGCGGCACTGCCAGAATCCGTAAGCCCACTTGGGGAACATGGGCGCGACCCCCGTCGCGTCGCGATATTGTTTGATCACTTCATTTAGATTCGGGCCATAGAAAAAGTAATAATCAATCGTCTTTCCGACTTCCGAGCGAAAGCCGGTGGTGTCGGAGGGCGGGCGTACATAAACTTTAGCGCCTTCGCTGGCGCCCTCCATTGTGAGCGTGTAGTCCGTGTTCGGTTGCAGGTTGAGAATGCCGCTTCCGGAGTAAGGGACAAGATATCCATCCAGTGCTACAACAGATTCTCCATTCACGCGCAGGCCGAGGTGCTCACGGCCGGTACCACCTGTGACCATGAATCCGTAGACACCTGACTCCACGCTGCGAAACTTCCCGCTCTTCGTGACGGAGTCGATTTGTACGACTTCATCGGTGGGATTGAAATCGGTCAGTGCCGCACTGTTCCACAGGAGGCCATAGCCTTTGCTGGACAGGACAAACGGCATGGCAATATTAGCGTCCACCTGTTGCAGACGAAGTGGAATTCCGCGCCAGTTGAAAAATCCTTCTTGATGCTGTCCCAAGCCATAGAAGGCTTCGTCCGGAGGCGAAAGAAATTTCTGTTCGGGTCGCCATAGGGTTTCGCCTCCGACAAGAGAGGGGGCGAGGGTCTTCCCACTCGAATCCGATTCCTGCAAAATGACGCTGTCGTTGCGATCGAGGAATGTGATTCGTCCGTTTGCAAGTTCTACAGCCACTGTGAGTTTTGCGGTGGAAACACTAACGATGCCATTGCCCTCGACTATTTTGAAAGGAACTGGATTCGAGCGATCTTTATCGATGATGATGGGGACCGTTGAAGGCGGAACCGGTTCTTGCAGGCTGTAGAGAATATGAACCATGCTTTCGGAGCAGACTCGAACTTCGAGAATGCCAGGATGAAGCGTGAATAGCACTCCGTCTTCTTTTTTCGAAAACGAGTTTCGCGGAGAATCCTGTCCGATGCCGACGGTGCTGATGCAGCACAGCGCGGCGATAGCGAGCCAAGATCGGGCTAGTCGGTTTAAGCGCATAAGGCGAAACTCTTTTGACGTCGGCGTAGCGTCTGCCTTTCAAAAACAACATCGCTTCAGTTCGAACGATCGGCCCCGATCCAAGCAATCCAATCCTGATTGTCAGGAGGACTGATTGTTGACTCCTGAGTGGGTAATGAACTCGTTCCGCTCCATTGCCCCGAGCGGGGATTAAACCAACGGACGAGATTGGAACTCATCAATTCGTCAACTTTCAGATGAACGGTTTGGCCGACAGGAAAATAGAGCAGGGCCCAATCTCGCTTTTGGGACCTCGCAGCGGCCACAAACGTGGCAGCATCTCGATCGCCCGGCTGGTCGACAATCAGAGCGGGATCCGGCAGCAAGGTCCACCAAGACAAAGAGGTGAACAGCTCGTCAAGATATTTCATATTCGTGCTGCCGGGAAGGTGGATCGCATCGAACCAGGGTTGTGCCACTCCGGTGTCGGGATGATTCATGGGCACTGCGGGGCGAGTCTCCCAGCTCCAGATACCGTGAGCTCCATAAGTGACGCCCGCTGGCGGCGAGCAAAGAAGGCTCCAGTATGCGGCGCGGCGCACGGCGTGAGCGTCGAATCGCAGATGACTGTTGAAGTTCATATGGTTCTCGTAGTTCGGCTCCAGATTGATGATCGGATGCACGGGATTCGCGGTCCATTCCGTGGACGGTGGACCCTGCCACAGCCATCGAAGCTGCTGGGAAGCGTCGCTATGTCCGCTTTGATAGCCGATTAAGCCAAACCACGGTTCGTTGGCGAAGGTAGCGCCAACCCACATTTGCCCTGCGGGATGAATGGTCACAACGCGCGAAGGGTTGTCGCCAAACACCGCCTCGCCAATGCGCTTCCATCGTTCTGCTTCTTCATTCTGGTAATCTCCGTCTCCCGCCAATATCCATATGACCTGATAGGCGCCGTAGCGCGCCGCCATATAGCGCGCGATTCGCACGATCTGGTCCTCGGGCAGCGAGTTTCCAGGATTCAAGAACTTAGCAAAGGGGCTCCAGGGGGCGGTCCAAATCATTACGGGAGCCGCCACCAGGCCGTGGTCGTTGATGGCGCGGAACTGCGCATCCATCCATTGAAAGAACACGGGATCAATGGAGACGGGACTGACGCCCTCGTAGGCCAGACGTCCGTCCGCATTGGCAGCGGAGGCGACCCATTGCGTCATGACAAATTGGACAACCGTAAATTTCTTCGCTTGCCGGTCGTTTAGATAAGTTTGCCAACTGGCGGGATCGGCCTTGAGCGGCCCGTTCCAGACGGTGTCCGAGAGCCAGAAGAACGGCGTCCCGTCCGCACTCTCCAGATGACGATGATTTGCCGAAACGCGAATGCTGCCATGTTGAAAGAGTGCATTCTTACCAGTGTAGGGAGTGCATCGGAACGCGCCGGTTTGATTGTCCAGCCCGGCATCTTTGCCTGGAGATGTATGGGTCTGGTAAGACCATTCCCCAATCTTCTCAGGTGAAAATCGCAGACGCCACACGTTGGCGCCATCCCAGAAGGCGGCTTGTGACAGATGCTTGCCATCGGGCGCCGTGAATTCAACCGTAACCGTAACGTCTTGGAAAGGGTTCTGATACATCACGGTGCTGGTGAATTGAGCCTCAAAAACGTTCCATTGAGGTATATCGAGTGTGGGACTTGACGATGCGAAGAGAGCCTCGCTGGCAAATGGGAGCGCTAGACAAAGCAAGAGCACGCGGAACGACAACAGCTCAAAGGTCAATAAGGCCTTTGAAAATCGAGTTGACAATAGCCTGCCTCCGCCTAACAATGCTGGAAGCGTTACGGTTACGCTTTCCCTCGTTCAGCATAGGCCGCGATGCCGCGAACGCTCTGTAAGAAAGAGTTGCAGCTTTCTGACAAAAGTACCACGGAGAAAAAGCGTTTCAAAAATCGCCTATGCCCACCACGTTGCTGGGACAACAAGGAGCAAACTCGGCTAA
>Ga0302281_10001951_pt1 | contig 14832 bp, 9 predicted proteins | sample III_Fen_E1_2_FD_198762 | JGI IMG/M metagenome (GOLD analysis project Ga0302281, IMG submission 198762) | Peat permafrost microbial communities from Stordalen Mire near Abisko, Sweden - III_Fen_E1_2 | ecosystem: Environmental > Terrestrial > Soil > Wetlands > Permafrost | place: Sweden: Abisko...
ATGATCGAGGAGCGCCTTCATCAGCGTGGTCTTCCCAGAGCCGGTTCCACCGGCGATGATGCCGTTCTTCCGAGCCTCGATAAGGTGCACAACCGCATTCCGAACATGAGCTGGCAAGCTACCAGCCTTGACCAGCTCATCCGAGGAAAACCAACGGTTGAATTTGCGCACCGTGAATGTCGGTCCGTTAATTGAAGAAGGCGAGCCGACGACGGCCACGCGCGAGCCATCGGGCAAGCGTGTATTGAGGATCGGATTCTGCGTCGTCAAGTCTTGTCCGAGGATGCGCGCAACACGTTCAATCGCCGCCTGCAAGCGTTCGTTCGTGAACGGCTGTGTGAGTCCGATCTGCTCAACGACGCCGTTGCGGTCTGCAAAAACTCCGCTCGTTCCATTGATCATCAAATCGGAGATCGATGGATCGAGCAGAAGCTTGCGCAACTCCTCGGGGAAGAACGGCAGAATCAGGTCGAAGCTCATCGCGCTGCTCCCGCTGCGGCGTCTGGATTGTGCGCATCGACAGAGACGCGGTTTTCGTGGAACTCAGTGATGGTCAATCCCAGCGGATTGATGAACTCGTACTGCGGATAAACGCGGGCCTGATCGCTGACCTGCTTCGGATTCAAGTAGTAGGTGATACTGAGCAGCCAATGCTCCGTGCGCGGCTCGTGGGAATTCTTTGCCGAGTAAAATCGGTCAACCGCCATCAGGGCCGTTCCACGGGCAATGCGTGCTCCCTGGAGCATCTCCTCGGACATCGTCGTAATGGTCACGTTCTGGACCTGCACGTCGCTTGCTTCGACCTGACCTGAAGTGACCTGGGAGACAAGGTGATTGGCGTTGTCCTCACCCATCAGGCGCGACGCCAAGGCCTGCGAGAGAAAGTAGTAGTTGAGTGGGTATTTCTTGACGACCACGTCCCGGTTGATTGTGTAGCGGTAGTTCGCCCAATCGGTCAGATAGGTGCGGACTTCGCCCTCGCGGGGACTGTAGTTCAAGTCCGAATACTGGATCGCCTGGGCGCGGCCCATCTCGTCGATGCGGATGTAGCGATTCGCAACCGGGCGGCGCGCCAGCATCAGGTTCATGCCGAGCGAAGCGAGCAGCACAGCAGTGCCGCAGACGAGGATCAGCCGATAGGCCTTCCGCTCGGCGTAGTGCGACGCATAGACCTCGTTGCCGATGTGGTCAACGAGCAGAGATTCGGCACGGGTCAGGGAAGTTTCGGCAGTAGATTCGCGCGTAGACATGGTTTGGATTTGTCCTTTCCGCAAGGTTGAAAAACAGAATCGCGGTGTAGATGAGAACCACGAGGATGAGGCCGATCAGGAACACCGCGAGCGCATACCGAGCGGGCTTGGCAAGCCTGAGCCGACGCAGGAGCAGAAAGCTGAAGAGATAGGTCCACATGGCGCTCCTTTCAACCGGCCATCATGGCGATGGAAGCAACCGCTCCGCCGACCTTGGAAACGCTGTCTGCCATGCCCGCCGTGCCGCCGAAAATCGCCTGCGTCATGCTCGGGATAAAGAGCATGTTGATGATGAAGGCTAGGTAGACCATCGTGCAGGGAATAAGGTTTGCCAGCCACATCTCCATCGAGTAGGTTCCGTTGAAGGTTTGCTGAATAAAGGTATTCAAGAAACCGGCCCACACAAAGATGAATGCGGCGGCTACAGCGCGGATCATCGCGAAGCTCAGCAGCACGTCGAGGAAGTGGAAGAACTTCCCGCGAAAGGTTCTGGTCATCAGCAGCGGAATGAAGACCGGGCCGAAGAGCGCGGTGACGCCGTAGAGGATGAACGATGAGCAGTTGATGAGGAAAAGAATCGCAGACGCGACGCCCATCAGAGCCTGGACGTAGAAGTAACAGAGAATCTGGACCGGAGCGGTCAGCGACGGCATGGCGGTATTGTCGCCAGCGGTCTTCAAAAGCTGAAGCAAAGTGTCGAGCGAACTCTGATCGAACGCGGCAACCATCGCCTGAGCAATGTAGCTGAAGAAGTGATTCAGCCCGAAGCTCGCGCCGGGGAGCGGATTGACCCAGTAATTGATGAGCAGGCAGCAGATGATGAGCCGCATTAGAAAGTGCGTCAGATCGCCCGCGCGAACCGGGTGTGCATGGAAGCGCCATGCAGTCATCGTGGAGGTGTTCCAATTGATGACCATGTTGATGAGCGAGAAAAGCGCAATGCAGCTCAGCTCGGTCAATCCAAGCTGCGTCAATACGCCGCCGTTTTGTGTGGTCAGATTCGTCAGATTGTTGGTGAACTGGTAAAGCCAGTCCACGCCGGAACTCGTGCCCGGTAATGCCTGGGCCAGCAGCGTCGGTGAAATCATAGTCGTCACCTCGTAGTGGAATGTGCGGCGCGGGCTGAAGCAGCCTGCGCCGCGTGGGTTGCACTTACGGAAGGTAGGTCTTCCAGGTATTGCTTTCACTGGCAGCACTGACATTGTTTGTTGAGCGTTGCTGCTGCACGAAGGCCGCAGTGTTGATGTCTTCGACGGCGGCATTGCGCCGTTCCATGTTGGCGACGGTCATTTGCCCGGCAAGGCAGGATTGAAGCGTTCCCTGCGATTGCATCTCGCTGAGCTTTTGCGCCTCAGCCGCATTCAAAAGATTGAGTTGTTGGACCTCGCTGTTCGTGCCGCTCGAAATGTCGAACTGACTTGAGAGAAGCGAGGAATTGGCCGTTGAGTTCTCGGTCCTGTTGGTCCGGTACTGGCCCACTGCTGTAAGGCAGTCGGGCGAGATGGAATCGGATGTTTCGATCATCGCGAGCTGCGAGATGCGCGCGCTGCCAAGCGACTGTCCCGCGAGGTAGCTGCTCGTACCGCTATTCATCGAGACCGTGGCCGTCTTCCACGCCGTGGCCGAAGTGGAAGGGGCGTTCGAGTTGAGCGCAATCCTGATGCCTGCCGTTTCGCCAAACATATTGGCGACGTTTGCATTTTCAAGTTTGTGCAGCGTGGTTTGCCACTGCTGCTTGAGCGAGAAATGTGTGATGTTGTTTTTGACCATGTTGTACTGCATCTGGAGCGTGGTCAGTTGCTGGATCAGGCTGGCGTAGCTGGTCGGTAGGGTCGAGGACTGGCGCGGTATTCGTAGACTGAGCCTATCTGTTTCTCCCCGTTTCCTCTGGGAGTGCCTCATTAGCTCATTCGTAAATCCGTTTCCAGCCCCCGCCACGTCGAACGCAACGTGCGGATTTCCCGCATTGCGCTCTCCTGTTTGCTTCATGTCAAGGTTTATGTGACCTATCATGCTGGGAGTCCTTTCGGTTCTGTCATGTATCGGACGTGATAGTCTCTGAACAACTTCAAGTCCTCATACAGCCATTTCCTACTCCATCTCTTCCAGCCGAATCCCCATAGTTTCCGGGACTGAGCTATATGGCGTCGAACCTTCTTTTCTACCCATTGCCGAACGAAGGCAAAGCACTTGCCGGAGTGTCCAATGGCGAAATAGTTCACCCAGCCGCGCAGTATCGGGTTGATCTGTTCGATCACCTGCTCTACGGGCTGTGAGTGGAATCGCCGGAACACATCCTTGAGCGTGTGCAGCAGCGCCGTCCGCTTCTTCATCATGGGCGCATGATGCACACACCACATCTGCCCCTTAATACTGCGGAGGCGGCGGAAATCGAACCCGAGGAAACCAAAGGTCTCCCCACGCGCTAAATCCACGATGCGGCTCTTCACTTCATTGATTTCGACCTGTAGCTTGGCAAACTCCTGCCGCAGTCGTTTGTAGACCGCCCCCAGCAACCACGCATTGCGCGGGTGAGCATCGATCAGCACCACCAGATCATCGGCGAATCGAGCGTACTCGACGTGGGTATATTCCCCTTTGCGTGTGGTTTCCTTTGCCCGCTCCAGCATCCGATCTACCTCATTGAGGTAAATGTTGCTGAGAAGCGGTGAAATCACTCCGCCTTGAGGAACACCCAGTTTTCCCGATGCTGACAGCACCAGCTTCAGCAATCGCATCACCTCATCGTCATTGATCCGGCGAGCTACTTTGTCTAACAGCAGATGGTGTCTGACCGTGTCGAAGTATGCTTTGAGATCAAGATCGATGATGTGGGTCTTGCACTGAACGATTGCCTTCGCTACTCGCTGCACCGCTTGGTGCGCCGTTCTCTTGGGACGATAGCCATACGACCCCGGCTGAAAGTCCGCCTCGAAGATCGGCTCCATAATGAGCTTCAGAGCACCCTGTACAACTCGATCCCGGATCGCAGGTATCGAAAGAGTACGGAACTTTCCTCCGGCCTTCGGTATTTCCTGCTTCCGCGAACGTAGCGGCACATAAGTGCGGTTGATGAGTTCGTCGCGTATCTGCTCAATGAATCCCTCCACACCTTGCGCTTCAACAGCCTCAAATGTCACACCGTCAATGCCCGGTGCGCCATTGTTCTTTCTGGCTATCTCATACGCTTCGCGCAGAGTCTCCATCTTGCAGACATGGACGTACAAACCCCAGAAACGCCAGGACGGTTCAGACTTCGCCTTGACGTATAGGTTCCTACGCAGGTCCTGCAAACTAATAGGCGTGTTTGTCATGCGCCTTTGCCTCCCTTGTTGTTGGAACCGTTACAAACAGCAGGGTCCCTTCGCTCTGCCGGCATTACCCGGCTTCATCGCTATCACGGACCCATCCTCCGCCCTCTCGCCTTCGGCCCCTTTCCCGTGTGAGGTTATAGGGCCTACCTTCCTCCAGCGATTTCGCGCTGGGGCGAGGAGGGTTTCTCCAGTTGCTTGGCATGTCCTTGTCATCGTGCTGTCGCTTCCACCCCGCCGAAGTGAGATAAACGCATCAGTCAGATTGCGCCTACCCATGCTGTCTTCGCCCTTCGACCGTGGGCTCGACCTTCGGGGTTGATTGTTAACGGGGCCACATATACGCGTTCACTTTCGTTACGGCCCGATGACTCGCACATCTCCCAAGGAGATGCTCGTCGATAGGCTTCAGAGATTTGGTTTCCCGCCTCCCTGCTATCTAGCTACGGGGCTTCTGACTTTTACCCCGGCAGGTCCTTCCCCTGCTGGACATACCAGCCTTAGCTGGACGCACGGCCGAACACAAAATCATCGGCGTAGTTTGGGAGTCTGCGTGAGACGCGGATGTCGAAGAGCGTTGTGCGCCACTGAAATTCCGAACAGCACTTGAGCCAGTCCCCAACCTGCACAGCAGACGGCAACAATCGCCACGGCACCAAGGCCGCGTTCGCTACGGTAGCCACCGCCACCAGCATCAATCCAGGTACACCACCGGTCATGCTTCAGCCTTTCAAGTGAATGTTGCTGCTCTGCCGAGAAGTGATGCAGCAGTTGAAACCACGATGTGGGGCTCCGCGAAGGAGACTCCTGCCATGTGCCGTGAACCGTGATCGTACTGCGATAAATGATCGACTGTCAAGATATCGCCCTTCCATCATGAGCGCTACTTGGTTTATCGAGCTATTTTCATAAGCGTTTTGACTGATTTCCAAACATCGGACGGTCACCCGGACCGGTAAGGGCATTCCCATGTCTTGTGAAACGCGATTCGGTTACGGTGCTTCGGATTTTGGAAGCGAACAAAATAGGGCGAACGTAGATTAACTATTCGTGACGTTTTTCGATATAAACGATCATTCACACTGAGAGCTTCAGCATGTACAATTCACCTGACGAATAACCGGCAACAGAAGTGGTGCCCCAAAACACTAATCCGGCTCAGACTTGCGCCCGGTCTCCCTCGTTCAGATCTTCCATGGCGTTCTCCGAATCTTGTACCCATGCAGGAAGCCATATTTAGTGATCGGCTCAGTCCTGTTCCCTGCCGTCCGGGCGGGCGCTACGGCGGTGCTCCTCGGATGCCGCGCAGGGACCGCTCAATCCCAAAGGCAAGCTGTAAATGCTAGCCTTCCATTCTCGCTCTTGGAGTTCCGGAGGAGTTACGAAAGGAGTTTCCGAATGTACGCAAGCATCATGAGAAGAATTCTGTTGGGGGCTTTGCCGTGCGTTTTTGTGGCAACCCAGCTATTCGCTGCCCCGGCAGAGGATGCCGCGAAGAAAGCGGTATTTCAGATTGGAGCCTTCGACCGGTCTTCGGTCGAATTCGCTTCTGGAGACCCCTCCGCGAAGGTGGAATTTGTCGTCTCAAAAAGCAAACCGGAGAAGGACTGGTACGGCTATCAACCGGCCGCATCCGGCGCGGCTGCCAAAGCCCAGGATGCAACTGTTGCAACAGCTCCGCGCTCCATCTCCTTTTCGCTCGAAGGCTCCCCGGTCAAGGCCTATCGGCTGCACATTGCCCTGCTCGTTGAGGGCGCCAGCGTTCCAGCGTTGCGGGTGAGCATCGACGGCAGGAACGGCATCTTCTATCTCCACCCCAAGCTCGACTACAGCAACGGCGACCAGGGAGACTCCTTCTATCCGGCCTACTCCTCCGCCGACGTGGAATTCGTCTTTCCCGGAAGCTATCTGCGCGCAGGAGCCAACGCCATCACCCTGCAACCCGTTGAGGAGTCGGAAGAAACGGTTCCCGGCGCCGGCGTCACCTACGACGCCATCGAACTCGACAGCCTTACCACGACCGGCGATTCCCTGTCCGCATCGGCGCAACTTATGCCGACCGTCTTCTTCACGCGACGCCAGGGAGAGCTTCAGGAGACTCTTGAGGCCTTTATTCAACATAACAAGGCTATAACTCCGGGCACAGGCGCCGACCTTGTGATCGGTAACAAGCACTATCACACCAGTCTCAGCGGCGGACATGATTTCGGCGAAGAAAAAGCGACCTTCCAGGTGAGCGATTTCCAGCCCCAGACCGAGGCGCGCCTGACAGCGAAGATCGACGGCCACGAGGAGCATTTCAAGCAGACCATCGATCCCAAAAAGAAATGGACGGTGCTGATCGTCCCCCACATTCACGTGGATATCGGCTATTCCGATTACCAGGCCAAGATTGCCGCCATTCAGAGCCGCACCGTCGACGAAGCGATGGATATGACCGCCAATCATCCCGAGTTCCGCTTCAGTCTCGATGGCGAGTGGGATCTGGAGCAATTTCTCAGTTCACGCTCCACTGCCCAGCAACAGCGGGCTATCGAGGCTCTCCAGAAGAAGCAGCTGTTCGTGCCCGCTCAATATGTCAACCTGCTCACCGGCCTGCCCACCACGGAAACCCTGATCCGCTCGCTCTATCCCAGTGCCAACTTCAGCCGCAAGTATGGCACGCCGATGGATTACGCCAACATCACCGACGTTCCCTCGTGGTCCTGGTCCTATGCCTCGATTCTTGCCAGTGCGGGCATCGACTCTCTGGCAGGAGGAAGCAATAACTACCGGGCGCCGGTGTTACTGCAGGGACGCCTCAATGAAAACTCTCCCATATGGTGGGTAGGTCCGGATAACAAGCGCGTGCTGGTCTGGTATTCACGCATCTACCAGCAGATGCAGGCGCTCTTCGGCCTGCCTCCGGTTCTGCAGGCAGGACGCGACAGCCTGCCGCTGTTTCTCCAGCAGTACGAACACCCCGGCTACCATGCAAATGCTGCAATCCTCTATGGGACGCAGGTGGAGAACACAGACCTCTTTCCGCAGCAGGCGGAACTCGCGAAGACGTGGAACAGTCTCTACGCCTACCCTCATTTCGAGTACAAAGGCTTTCATGAAGCCATCAAGACGATAGCTGACCAGTTCGGCGATAACATCCCCACCATGCGCGGGGACGGCGGACCTTATTGGGAAGATGGAGCCGGCTCCGATGCCTATTACGTCGCCATGGAGCGCTGGACGGAAGGCCGCGCGCAGACAGCGGAGAAGTTCGCCACGCTGGCATCTCTGGTCGATCCGCGGCTGAAGGTGGATACCTCCGAGTTGGGTGCGATGTGGAAGGATATGGTACTGATGGACGAGCACACATGGGGCGCTTATAACAGCCAGTCCGACCCCACCAGCATGGAGGCTACCGGCCAGTTAGCGATCAAGGACCAGTTCGCAGTCAATGCGCGGGCAGAAGTCGACTTTGTGGCCAAACGCGGTATGGCCAACCTAGCCGACGCCATTCCCGCCGGTCCAGGAAGCACGATCGTCTTTAACAGCCTCAACTGGAAGCGCAGCGGACCGGTCTCAATGGACATCGACAAAGGCAGCGAGATCGTAGATCTCACTACGAACCAGGTGGTCCCTTACGAACTTCTCTTCACCGGACCTAACTTCCAGCACGTACGCTTCGTGGCCGAGGACATCCCAGCGTCCGGCTACAAGGTATATGTGATGCGGAGCGGCAAACAGGCCGCGGCGGCCCCAGTGGCAGAGCAGAAGTCGACGCTCGAAAGCCCTTATTACAAGGTGGAACTCGATGCGGAGACTGGCGCGGTGCGCAGCATCTACGACAAGCAGTTGCAGCGCGAGTTGGTCAGCAAGGACGGCCCATACCGGTTCGGCGAATTCCTCTATGTAACCGGCGGCGATAAGGGGCCTAATACGCTTCTGCAATATAACCGCGTCTATCCAAAGGCGGTGCTGGAGGTGCATCGCGCGCACGGAGGAAAAATCGTTTCGGTGGAGACCACACCGAGCGGACAGGTTGCACATCTGGAAAGCCAGAACACCAACACGCCCTCGATCAAGGCCGAGATTCGCCTTTTTGACCACGAGAAGAAGATTGAGTTTGTGGAGGATCTGGACAAGACCGAAGTGATCACCAAGGAAGCGGCCTACTTTGCGTTTCCGTTTGCCATGACCCAGCCGCAGTTCAAATATGAAATTCAAAATGGCGTCATCGACCCGGCAAAAGATATGTATCCAGGCGCGGGACACGAGTGGTTTTCCGCGCAGCACTGGGTCACTGTGGAGCAGGACGGAGTGGCGGCGACAGTGATGCCGCTGGACGCGCCGCTGATCACCCTGGGCGACATCAATCGCGGCGAGTGGCCGGAGAAGTTCGAGAACCGGACGGGAAGCGTGTTTTCCTATGTAATGAATAACTACTGGGATACGAACTACCGCGCCGGCCAGGGCGGGCATTTTACCTTTCACTATGAAGTGACCAGCGCGCCTTCGACCCAGGCGGCAGATTTGAGCCGCATGGGATGGGAGGCAATCACTCCGCTCGAAGCCGATACGGTGACGCCGCAGGACAAGGCGCTCACTCCGGCGGCGACTACCGCGACCAGCGCCGCTCCGCAACCCTCCGCCGCGGCGACCACTCAGAAATTCTCAATGAGCCTTGACGGAAAACAGCAGAGCTTTCTGGACGTGGAAGATGCCAACGTACTGCTGGAAACCTGGAAGCCGGCCGAGGACGGGAACGGCACGATTCTACGCTTGCTCGACTTTGGCGGCATGGAACGCACTGTGACGGTCAGGATTCCGTCACTGCATCTGGCAAGCGTCACCCAGACCGACGCCGTGGAGAGAGGCCAAACGGCAATTCCACTCTCCGCACCCGGCCAGTTCAGCTTCAACCTCCATCCCCACGAAATCGTAACTCTTCGTCTGGTGGAAGGGAGCAAGTAGTCAAGAAACTGGCTAACGTTTTCTATCGGCCGGGTATGAAAGCAATGCGATTGGTTTCCCATCCTCTCCGCGTTTTGTGCGGAAAGGATGGGAACTCCCAATGAATTCAATGTCATACCGGATCGGTGTGACAAGATTCAGTGCTCCATGTCCGGATTCTCGGGCCTGTGCTGCGATGGCACTCCGCCACGTATAGCAAATCGCGCAGTCTCTTCTGCGCGCTTACGGCGTCACTTCCCTGCCGGCAACAAAAACACGCGGCCTGGCAGGCGCGGCAATGAAGTACGCCAGTTCGCGGTAATCCGTGAATTCATGAATCAGAAAATCCGCTTGCTTGCCTGCTTCGAGCGATCCAATCCGGTTGCCAAGATCAAGGCTCCAGGCCGCGTTGATCGTCGCGGCGGTCAGCGCCTCGGCTGGCGTAAGCCCCATCTGCAAACACGCCAGTGACAGGATGAACGGCATCGATGCGATGGGCGACGAGCCAGGATTGAAGTCTGTGGCCAGCACAATCGCCAGACCAACCTCCACCATCTTGCGTGCCGGCGGATAGTTCGTGCGTCCCAGCGCAAAAACCGAACCGGGCAAAAGCACCGGTTGCACGCCCGCGGCCTTCAATGCGTGCAGAACCTCATCCTCCGCGGCCTCCAGATGATCGGCAGTCGCGGCGCCAAGCTCCGCAGCCAGCATGGCACCCGTGCCCGGACGGAACTGCTCTGCATGGAGGCGCAGGCGCAGGCCGTGGCGGCGCGCGGCGGTCAGCACCGTGCGCGATTCCTCCACGGTGAACGCGTGGTCGTCGCAGAACGCATCGCAATATTTCGCCAATTTAGCGGCTGTAACTTCGGGGATCAACTTCTCAGCAATCCAGCGTACATACTCCTGTCGGCGGCCGGCAAACTCCGGTGGAACGCAGTGCGCGGCCAGCAGCGTCGGCATAATGCGCACCGGCCCCTCCGCGTCCAGACGGGCCAGCACGCGCAACATGCGTAACTCCGTCGCTTGATCCAGTCCATAGCCTGACTTGGCTTCGGCGGTGGTGGTGCCCGCGTGCAGCATCCAGTCCAGATGTCTGCGCGCTTCACCCAGTAACTCGTCCTCGGTGGCCGCGCGCGTCAGCGCAACAGTGTGCAGAATTCCTCCGCCGGAAGCGGCGATTTGTTGATAAGTGGCTCCGGCGATTCGCTGCTCAAACTCCGCCGCGCGGCTCCCTGCAAATACCAGATGGGTATGCGCATCCACAAATCCTGGTGTCACGCACCGCCCCTGGGCATCGATCACCAAAGCCTGCGGTGGAATCTCGCTCCGCAGCTCCCGGTAACTTCCAGCCGCAATAATGCGGCCCTCTTCCACCAGCAGTGCTGCGTCCGCAATGAGTCCCAACTCAGGCAGTTCATCGCCCACACGCGGCTGCGCTGGTCCGGCCAGCGTAACAAGCTGGCCAATGTTGACGATCACTTGCGCATCGGCCACAGTTACTTGCCTGCCATAGGCATATGGATGCCGCGTTGGCGCGCAGTCCGCTGAGCCAACTCATAGCCTGCATCGGCGTGGCGCACCACACCCAGTCCGGGATCGTTGTTCAATACGCGTGCAATCTTTCTCGCCGCCATCTCCGTTCCGTCGGCAACCGTCACCTGTCCCGCATGCAGCGAATAGCCCATCCCCACGCCGCCGCCATGGTGGAAGCTCACCCACGTCGCGCCCGACGCGGTGTTGAGCAGCGCATTCAGAATCGGCCAGTCAGCCACCGCATCCGAGCCGTCCAGCATCTTTTCTGTCTCGCGGTAAGGACTGGCCACCGAGCCTGTATCCAGATGATCGCGGCCAATCGCAATCGGTGCGGAGATCTCGCCCGTTCGCACCAGTTCGTTGATCGCCAGGCCCATGCGCGCGCGCTCGCCGTAGTCCAGCCAGCAGATGCGCGAGGGCAGCCCCTGAAAGGCAAAGCGGCCCCGCGCCAGCGTCAACCAGCGCTGCAGAATCGCGTTCTCGGGAAACAGTTCCAGCGCCAGTTCGTCGGTGCGGTCAATGTCCTTCGGATCGCCCGAAAGCGCCACCCAGCGAAACGGCCCCGTGCCGGTGCAGAAGAGCGGCCGGATGTACTCCGGCACAAAGCCGGGAATCAGAAAGGCATCCGCACATCCCGCGTCGAAAGCAAAGCGGCGAATGTTGTTGCCGTAGTCGAACGTCACCGCGCCGCCCCGTTGCAGCGCCAGCATCGCGTTCACGTGCTCTACCATGGTCGCTGTCGAGCGCCGCACATACTCTTCTGGATCGCGCTGGCGCAACTCCGTTGCTTCACTCAACGAGAGCCCTTGCGGCACGTAGCCGTTCAGCGGATCGTGTGCGCTGGTCTGGTCCGTCACCACGTCCACCTCAACGCCGCGCCGCACGATCTCCGGCAGCACATCGCCGCAGTTGCCCACCAGCCCTACGGACAGCGCCCGGCCCTCGCTCCGCGCTGCCTCGCACAGCCGCAGCGCCTCATCCAAATCTTCCGTCACCATCTCGCAATAGCGAGTGGCCACGCGGCGCTCTATGTGGCTGCGGTCCACATCAATGGCCAGAACCACTCCGCCGTTCAGCGTCACCGCCAGCGGCTGCGCTCCGCCCATGCCGCCCACGCCGCCGGTCACCACCAGCTTGCCCTTGAGCGAGCCCCCAAAGTGCCGCTCGGCGAGCGCCGCAAGGGTCTGGAAGGTGCCCTGCAAAATTCCCTGCGCACCGATATAGATCCAGCTGCCGGCCGTCATTTGCCCGTACATCATCAGGCCCTTGCGGTCGAGCTCGTTGAAGTGCTCCCAGTTGGCCCACTTGCCCACCAGGTTGGAGTTGGCGATGATCACCCGGGGCGCCATCTCGTGGGTGGGAAACACGGCCACCGGCTTGCCGCTCTGCACCAGCAACGTCTCCTCGCCGGCCAACTGCTCCAGTTCGCGAACGATGGTGTGGAAGCACTCCCAGTTGCGAGCCGCCTTGCCGATGCCGCCATACACCACCAGATCCTGCGGCCGTTCAGCAACCTCCGGATCGAGGTTGTTCATCAAGCAGCGCATCGCCGCCTCCTGCTGCCATCCCTTGCAGTGCAACTGGTTTCCGCGCGGTGCGCGAATCGTTGGAGCCATGGTGGTAGTCATACTTTCTCCCTGCCGGAAAAACGACTGCTTCACCCGAGCGCAGCCATCTAAAAGCCGATAAAACAGGATACTACCCAAGCGCAGACGCTGCTCGATGAGCGCTTGAGGCCGTTCTTTTGAAGTAACTTCCCCGCAGTCTTGACCGACGGGGGCTCGGCAGCTGCCCGGATCCGGGAGCCCGGATCAGGAGCATCCACCGGCGGATAAAACTCTGGAACGTCTCGAGGAGCCTGAGTTTTCTTGTTTTTGGTTTTGACTACCTAAATCGGCCGGTGTTCTTTATTGAACAGAAATGCTCTTTCCCTGTGCCCTAATGTTTCCACAAAGCCTTAAGCCCAGCCAGTTCGGGCCGAACCGGACTAGCAGCCGTGCTGGTAAAGAGCTTTTCATTTGGCCATTCAGCTTGATTACGGAGGTAAACGCATGAACGCTCGTGTTTCAAAGTATGTGAGTTTAGTTTTTTTCTTGACATTGGTGGCATTGGTTCCCCTTTCTCTTGGCGCTCAGGACTCAGCCAAACCAGCAGCGAAGGCCCCTGCAGGCGATTCCCCGTCCAGGTGGGACATCTTCCTGGGATACAGCGCCCTGATCCCCAACGCAAAAGTAAACGGGTACGGCTACAATGCCATCGACTATGGCACCATTGCCAGCGTAACCCGCTATTTCAACAACCATGTGGGCCTGCAATTCGAGGGAGATGTCCACCTCTTGCTTCCGGAGAACGGAAACGTTACATCAACTCAGCCTCAGGATGATTTCAGCGGCGGATCGGGGGGCGTGATTTTCAGGTTCCCCAAAGGCAACATCACGCCGTTCATTCACGCTCTGGTTGGCGGCGAGCAGGTTGGCAGCTACTACCAGACGGACGTTTGGGGCTTTTCGTTCACCGGTGGCGGCGGCTTGGACGTTAGAACGCCCTTGTTTGACCACCGTCTGTCGGTTCGCCTCTTCCAGGCGGATTATCAGTACCTCAGGGCAAGCTTCGCGAGCGGTCAAGGGGGATCGGTCAATTTCAATCCCCAGGGACGCATCAGCGCGGGCCTTGTGCTTGGCCTCGGCAGCATCGCGCCGCCGCCGCCGGTGACCCTGGAGTGCTCGGCCAGCCCGGCTGCAGTGTTTCCGGGCGACCCGGTTACGGTAACCGCGACGGCTGGAATGCTTAATCCGAAGCTGAACGTCATTTATTCCTTCTCAGGAGACGGCGTGACTGGCTCCGGCGCCACAGCCACGGTGGCCACGACTGCCCTGGCGCCTGGCAGCTATACGGTGAAGTGCAACGTGAAGGAAGGCAAGCCCGGGAAGGAAGGCTTGAAGCCCTGGGAGATCGCCGACAGCTCGGCCAGCTACACAGTCAAGGCTTTCGAGCCTCCTACCATCAGTTGCTCGGCCAGCCCCAGTACCATCAAGCCGGGTGAGACCAGCACTGTCACCGCGGTGGGCATGAGCCCGCAGAATCGCCCCTTGACCTACAGCTACACCGCTGCGGCAGGCACCATAAGCGGCAGCGGCACCTCGGCGGCTTTCTCCTCAACCGGGGCACCGACCGGCCCAGTGGGGATTACCTGCAACGTATCCGACGACAAGGGCCACTCTGCAACCGCCAGCACCAGCGTGACCATCACGGCTCCGTATGTGCCTCCGGTTCCCCACACCCAGGCGCTCTGCTCGATCACCTTCGAGAAGGACAAGAAGCGTCCGACTCGCGTGGACAACGAAGCCAAGGCCTGCCTGGACGAGGTTGCTCTCGACCTGCAGAAGCAGTCCGATGCCAAGGCCGTAGTTGTCGGAAACGCGGATGCCAAGGAAAAGGCCAAGACTGCCAAGGAAGAAGCGGCAGCCGCGAAGCGCAAGCACCCCAAGCCGGTTGAAGATCTGGCCGTGCAGCGCGCTGTCAACACCAAGGACTACCTGGTTACCGAGAAGGGCATTGACGCTTCCCGCATCAGCGTAGCCACTGGCACGACGGATGGACAGAAGGTGGAAGATTACCTGGTGCCCTCCGGCGCGAACTTTGCAACCGATGTGGCCGGAACTACCGAAGTGACTGCCGCTGTGAAGCCGCAGCCGCGCAAGCCCCTGCCGACCAGGAAGCACGCCGCCAGGAAGGCTTCCGCCACCCCCCCCCAATAAGCCGCTCAGCTTGCTCCGCGGCAAATTAGGTCGCCAAGCCCCCTCATGTAG
>Ga0302281_10001958_pt1 | contig 14780 bp, 15 predicted proteins | sample III_Fen_E1_2_FD_198762 | JGI IMG/M metagenome (GOLD analysis project Ga0302281, IMG submission 198762) | Peat permafrost microbial communities from Stordalen Mire near Abisko, Sweden - III_Fen_E1_2 | ecosystem: Environmental > Terrestrial > Soil > Wetlands > Permafrost | place: Sweden: Abisko...
CAATCAATAAACGAGAGGGTTTTTAGGAAAGAATCGTAGCTGTTAAAATAGCTGGTGATTACGTCATTTTAACATTAAAAAGCGATGTTAACAGTGTTCTGATGGTTTCCTGCTGCCGAGGATTCTTATCCAGCATGCGAAGCAGTACGATAGCCCAATGTAGCCGGGCTATTTTAAGCGTGAGGTGCTGGGCACCGGCGGAAAGAGCATCTTTTTTCGCCACAGCATCCAAATCGGCCAGCCCAGCCGCTTCCTGCAATAGGGCCAGGGCAGCGAATTCATAGGGTTTAAGCACCGCAGCGAATGCCTGTGCCAGTAAAAGATCTACGAATATTGCCAATTCAAGCTGGTTGCCAAGACTTTCGTTCCGAATCACTTCCGGTGCGTTTTTGCCATCGACAAGCTCCGGATTCGCTTGCCGCCATATTTTTATCTGCATAATGGCGTCGGCCAACTCTTTATCGCTACGTTGATCGTCCGCCAAACATTGCTGGGCATATTGCGCTATCTCTTTGACTTCGAACGCCAATTCTTCCAGCCACTCGCTCTTCAGCGGGTGCCAGCCGGGAAAATAGCTAGGCGAAACATCCTCGGAGAGAGTAGCCGCAACAGATGATACTGGGTCACTCATCTCATTAACACCGATCTATAATTTAACGGATATTTATACATGAGTTTCATTGTAGCATATTGAAACAAGCGGTTATCGTTAGTGTTTGCGCAGGATAGGGGAATGGAAAATAATTGTATTGATCGCAATCAAATTGAGGCAAAAAAACATTGAAAAGCTAGGGGCTTGAAGTATATTCGTGGTTACAGGGATCTATTCGGCTTAATCAAGAGCGTAAGAACCCTACTACACTAGAGGTTTTATGTTGTACGCCGCTTTCCCGGACAGTGCGAAAGGCTTGCCCTTATTTTCCGGCATGACCGAACAAGATAAGCAGGCGCTGCTGGCAGGCGGTAAGGTTCGTAATTGCCCACGCGGCCAGATGCTGTTCGCACACGGCGAGCCCGTCACCCATTTTTTTGTCGTCATCAGCGGCGCATTCCAGTTATTCCGCGCCAACGCCGAGGGACACGAGAAAACCATAGCGATTGCAAAAGCAGGCCAGACCATGTGCGAGGGCGAAATCATGGACTCCTGCCATGCTCACCGCGTCAATGCCGTGCCGGTTGAAGATTCGGTGGTGATGGCATTTCCGGCCGCATGGCTGAAAGAGACCGCCAAAAAATATAACATCTTTGCTCTCAACCTGCTTTCCCTCCTTGCCCAACAGGCGCATCTGGCGGAAGTGGAAGCGGAGCATCAGGCAACCATGTCCGCAGCGCAGCTAGTCGCCTGTTTCTTGCAGCGGCTGTGTGTGATTTACGATTTTGATCCCAAGGGCTTCGATCTGCCTTACAGCAAGTCCCTGATCGCCTCGCGCTTAGGCATGGAACTGGAAACGTTTTCGCGCACACTGGCTAAGTTGAAAGACCATGGCATTACCGTGGATGGCACCCGCGTGATAATTAATGATCTGCAACGCATTGAAGCATATGTCTGCGGCGTGTGCTCCGTCTCAGGAGAATGCCAGACGCATCAGGCGATGGAAAAGATGGGATTCGACGAGGATCGGAAGTCGAGCTGATTCCATGGATGGGTTTACTCTTACATCCCTAATAGTAAAAGCTGTTGTATGGCCAATAGCAACGGTCTCCTTGGCTTTTATATTTAGAAGCCCAATTACTCGTGCACTAACCCTTATCACCAGAATCAAATATAAAGATTTTGAGATGATATTCCATGAGGGAGTGGAAAAGATAAAAGAGGAAGCAGAATTACAGGATTCAATAAAGGAATTCTCACACGCAGAAAATACAAAGCTACAAAAACTTGCTCAACATTCTCCTAAAGCTGTGGTTCTGGAATCTTGGTTAAAGATTGAGGATGCAGCAAAAACCAAATTAAATGAACTATATCAGCACCAAGAATGGAGAAAACATTTCCAAGGAAGCCCTATAAATTTTATCCTTTATAAAGGCGCGCTATCACCGACAACAAAAAATGCATTACAAGAATTGCAACGGCTACGGAATCAGATTGTTCATTATTCTGACAACGTAATATCAGCAAAAGACTCCGTGGAATATGCAAAGCTGACTAATGCCATTGTAAATCAAATTAAGGGACTTGCTGCAATACCCAAACAACATCTTACAGCACTTACATTTCTCATTTTGAACACTAATAGTCTTATAGATACTGGAAAATACCAGGATATTTCCCTTGAAGAAATTAAAAAGGAAATAGAAAAGGGGACTATATTAGAATTTCTCAAAAGTCGTGTTGGGAAAGACATTGATTTGAGTATGTACTTACATACCGACACGGCTTATTCTGGCTTCAAAGAATTTTATATAGATGAGCTACAAAAACTTTTAGGCGGATATGGTGGACGGGAAAGACGTAAGTGGGGCATTGAAAATTCCGGGCTTTGCCTTCTTCTTGCATGGACTAATGAAATCATTCAACAAGGCTGGGGCTGGCATCCAAATGAGAATTAGTCACTAGATTCCTACCTTCGCGGGAATAACAATACTACTTCATCCCCGAAGCCAGCTTGATGATCTCGCCGTCCACCGCGAATACGCCTTTGCCCTGATGGTGGATCGTCTTCGGCTGTTTTTGTGAGTGGTCAATCCAGGCTTTGACGACCTCAAGAATAAAGATGCCGTATTTATTCACCATGCTCGTATCGATCACTTTGCATTCCAGATTAGCGTAACATTCGTCGATCAAAGGCGCTTTCACTGCAACGGCTTTGGAGGGCGTAAGGCCGAATTTTTTAAATTTATCGACATCCTTTCCGGAAGTATTCCCGCAGCCCACTACTTTTTTAGCTAACTCCACTGTTGGGATATTAATCACGCATTCCTTGGTTTTTGTTACAATACCGAACGTATAATCCCGGTTGCTAAGGACGCAGGCAATAATAGGCGGCTCGAAATCGACCATCATATGCCACGACATGGTCATGACATTGGGTTGCTTGCCGTTCATGGAGGAGACCAGCACCACAGGCCCCGGTTCAAGCAGGCGATACACTTCGGATAAGGGTAAGGATTTTTTTACCATCAGGCACTCTCCAATCCGGAATCCTTCAAATGCTGTAGGAGTTCCTCGCCTTCGTAATGCGTCAGATCTTTCGGCATTTCCGCCGCGACACGCTTTTTCACCGCCGGAGCAAGGAATTCGCGCAATTCCCCCAGCATCTTCGGCGGTGCGACCAGCACCAACTTATCGAAGGACTTTTGCGACAGCGCTTCATTTAGCCGGGCAGCAATCATCTTTATGAAATGCTGCTTGATCTCCTCGCGGGCATCGCCCTGCAATCCGCTCATGTGATGGGCCGACTCGGTTTTCAGCTCCATGCCCGGCACCAGCACCAGCTCCCTGATGAACGCCTCATCGGGATGGCGTCGCCTGGCATTTTCATCCATCTGCGAGCCTTTCTCCACATTGGCGCGGGTATAGATGTGCGCGCCGCTCCCATCGGCGACTAGAATCCAGGTTACGGGCGGTTTGACGATCTGTACAGCTTGTCTGCGTGTCATGTTTTTTCTCCTTGTTAATGTGATAACAACAGCGGAATCTCCGCTGCCGCCAGTACGTCATTGGTCACGCCGCCCAGCATCATCTCACGGAAACGGGTATGCCCGTAAGCGCCCATCACTAGCAGATCGGCGCCTAGCTCTTTGGCTCTGGTCAACAACGCGTCACTGGCGGCGAGGTTGCCCGCGGCAACGACGATGCCCTGCGCATGAATGCCATGGGCATGCAGATATTCCAGCAGCGCCGCTTCCGCCGCCAGGTCATAGGTTTCGCCCGCGCCTTCGGCCGTCAGCACAATTACCTTTTCAGCGCGTTCCAGAAACGGCATGGCGTTATAGATCGCCCGCGCTGCATCCAGCGTGCCTTTCCACGCCACCGCAATGGTTTTATATTTGCCCAGCTCGGCTTTTATTGTCTGCACCGGTAGTAATATGACGGGTCGGCCCGTATTGAATAGTGCGGCGATGAGAGAGGAATCGTAAAGCGCGTTGGCGGTTGTCCGCTGGGTGATTATCAGATCGCTCAAGCGCCCTTCCTGCGCGATGATGTCATCTGGACGACCGGTAAGATGCACCAGCTTCGCCGATGTATGATGGGCGGGCGAACCTTCGCTGTCTAACTGGGTATGATACTTAGCCGTGAGTTCGGCCACATATTGCCTAGTTTTAGCCAAGCGTTCCTTATTATCTTTCTCACAAGCGTCCAGCAGCGCGGGAGTGGCATAGCAGTCCCCATAACCATACATGGAGGCATAAGCACTTGGATCGGGGGAAATATGCAGAAATCTGACCTGCGCGCTGTATTCCTTGCCGAGCATCAGAGCGGTATTTGCGGCATTCAATTCGTTTTCGGAGCCGCCGAAAATGCAGAGGATAGATTGTATGGTCATAAAATGCTCCACTGTTTTCAATGAAAGCACGTTACCCATAAAGTCGCGACAGGGGTTTGATCGCAATCAATCGATGCGGAAATCATTAACCTCTGTTCGTCATGTAAAATCAGTCACAGTTTATAAGTATGCGGTGACGAAATTCGTGCACAACGTATTCAAAATCTGCACGAACCAGCAGAAACCGTGCACTTTTTAGTCAAAATTGTGCAGCGTTTTGTTGATTAAAAAGAGCGCTGCGAAAGTGTTGCCCGCAAACCGACGCTGACTGCGGCTCTCCGAATGGACATTTTAGGTTCTTCCGGCGCGCGTGCTATGCGGGGACGCAACGCCCGGAATCTCGCTAGCGCCAGAATTTTAAAACCCATTTCGTTTCGCTTTTTATATAACAAACACTTGATAATCAACAATACATGCTCATTGAAAAGCGAAATGAACGGCAAAATGAGCGCGCAACATATTGTTTTTCAATGATAGTTGATTTCGTTTCACAATATCACGACAAAAATCGTCAGCGATTACCGGACGCTATTGCAGGATAGAAGTAGCTATCAATGTGGGTTTTCTTGAGCGCTGGAAATTCGATGACAGCCGCTCGTTGCTCGGGTAAGGTTCGAACGGCGTCGATTACGGCGCACCACCCTTCGCCTTCGGCTTCGGGCGGCTTACGCCTTTGTAAGGCGAGTGAAGGCGATCTTAGGCGAAGGAGTGTCGCCCGTAGCTCCTCTTGGAGCGTAGGGGGACTGGAGCAGCATATGTACTATGTTCGCCGCAGCTTAATCATCCGCCTCATATCCCGCCTCCACCGGCGGCACTGCCGGGAACGTCAATATTACCGAAGACCCCCTGCCCAACTCACTCTCGATCTCGATGCTGCCATAATGCAACTCCATCAGCTTCTTGGTAAGTGGCAACCCTAATCCAGTGCCCTCGTACTTACGGTTAAGGCCGCTATCGACCTGGCCGAAACTCTGGAATGCTTTTTCAATATCCTCGGGCGACATACCGATTCCGGTATCGCTGACGGTGATGATAATATGCGAAATTTCTCCCCCCAATTCGCGTGTCGATACGGCGACTTTCACCTGGCCGCCCTCATCGGTGAATTTGACGGCGTTGGAGAGAATATTGAGCAATATCTGCAACACGCGCAACCGGTCGGCGATCAGCGCTGGCAGCATTTTCGGTATGTTGGTTGCAATCGTCACATTCCCTTTTTCCGCACGCTCGGAAAGAATGGTGATGGCCTTAGTGATGGATTTTCCGACATGCACTTCCTCATAATTCAGCGACAATTTTCCTGCTTCGGCTTTGGAAAGATCGAGAATGTCGTTGATAATGTCGAGGAGATGCGCGCCGGATTCGTTGATGTCCTTGGCATATTCCAGATACTTCTGATCGCCCAGCGCGCCGAACAACTGGTGCATCAGAATGGATGAAAATCCGATAATGGCATTAAGCGGCGTCCGCAGTTCATGGCTGATATTGGCGAGGAATTGCGACTTAGCCCGGCTCGCGGCTTCGGCGCTGTCCTTGGCTTTTTCGAGTTCGGCGAAATTGTGTTTGAGCTGCGTGTCGCGCGAACCAATTTCGGTTAACATGTCGTTGAATGAATTGGTCAGGATCACCAGCTCGTTGTTGAATTCCTCGTTAGCGTCGCCAGCCTGCGTGGCGCGAATATTATAATCCTTATGGATGGAAACCTGCCGCGCCGTTTCGGCCAAATTCAATATCGGCTGCGAAATGGCGCTCTGCAATTTAACCGCCAGAAACGATGAAACAAGAAGGGCGGCAAGAATCACTATGGTGGCGATAATAGCCTGCTTTTGAATATAGCGATCGATCTGCTCAAAGGTCGATTCGATATAAATGAATCCGATCGTGTCGCCGTTCTTGATCACCGGCTTCATCAGATCCACCCGGTTATCGCTGGTTTCCATACGCTGCGTTAGCGAGGTCGGGCAGGATTGTTCATATTGCGCCCCGGCATACCAGGCGAACAGATCGCCCTTTTCATGATACAGGCACGCCTGCACAATCGCCGGTTGCACGCTGAAGACGCTCTGTAGGTTATTCGTCGCCTGGTGGTTATCGGAATCGAAGAGTAATTGCGCGGAGTTTCGATCGCCCACCAGGGAAGCTGAAACGTCCAGCTCTTTGATGATGTCGCTTCTCAGACTGTAAACACCGATAACCGAGATAGCCAGAGAGGTAAGCATAACCGAAACGAAGCTCACCGCCATAATGATGAGGGTAAGACGCCGACGGATCGATGTGTTCCTCAAAATCTTCATGCCATCCCCTACTTGTCAATCACCTTGTGAGCAATCTCAAGCAACTGGGCATCGACATGCAGCCCAGATACGACCATCGCTTTCTTATTTACGTCCACCCTGATTTTATTGTCATCCGCCACGAAACCCATCATGCCCCCGGCATCGGCAAAGCCGTCCATATCGCTCACGGTCAGTACCGGGTGCCCCTTCAGCGCCGCCAGAATTTCGCCTAACCGCCCCTCTTCCGATGAGCTGATAAATACAATATGACAATGGCCGGAAATATTCTGCACATTGTTTTCCGTCACCAGCGACAATCCCAGTTTGGCTGTGGATGCCGCCTTGAACACCGCACTCGTCCCCTGCATGGGGCTTTCGCCGAACACGCAAATATCGATCGAGGATTTCTGGCTGATGGCCCTGCCGTCCGGCCATTCGACGAACTTGACGAAATTATAAATAAACGCCGCCTTGATCAGATATTCCTGATCGGCGGCCATGGCTTTTTGCGGCGCAAAAAGCATACTGCACACCACTATCAAGGCCAGCCCATTTTGTAGCAATGATCTGATCACAAATGAAAACTTCCGGGAGTATAAAAACCGATTAACACAACTCCGGACTAGCGATTTTTATTTAAAATAGCATTAAAGCGGCCCGTATAAGGCAAGGAATATCCGGCTTTGCTACGTCTGTTGCAAAAATAACACTCTATGTAACAGTAGCTTGCACATACCATTTTCTTCCCTATAATCGCCCGCATGGCCAACCCTTTCATCGATCTGATTGCTAATCTGATCCACCTCTACAAGTGGTGCGTATTGCTGTGGATGATATTGACAACGCTGGTTTCTTTCAAAGTTATCAACCCCTACCAGCCCGTCGTGCAGAGGGTGATGTACGCCCTGAACCGCCTGGTCGAACCGGCCCTGCGCCCCATCCGCAAATTCCTGCCCGATTTGGGCGGTATCGACATATCGCCGATCATCCTATGGCTCCTACTCGATTTCGCCATTGAGGTGCTTTACCGGTATTTTTATAACCTATAATGAGTTTCTTCCAGCACCACATTTTCTGCTGCACCAACCGCCGCGAACCCGGCCATACGCGCGGCTGCTGCGCTGAAAAAGATGCCGAAGGCCTGCGCGATTATATGAAATCCCGCGTCAAAGCCCTCAAAATCCCCTCCACCCGCGTCAATAACGCCGGTTGTCTCGACCGCTGCGAACTCGGCCCATGTATGGTCATTTACCCCGAATGCACCTGGTATTCCTGCAAAACCAGGGAAGATATAGACGAGGTCATCAGCCAGCACCTGCAAGGCGGCAAAATTGTCGAACGGCTAAAACTTCCATAATATACTGAATAAAAACGATTATTTTCTTTATTTGTTGACCCGCCTGCAATTGTCACAGAATTGTCATACGCAATGTCTTCAAACTGTAATAGAATTGTAATCAATTAGTCATATACATAAGGCATTATAGACCTATGTATCTTGAAGTTTATTAGGAGCGGGTATGTCCTCAAAGAATGCAGGCGATGATCATGGCAGGGGTGCAGGGGCCGGACTTGAAGGCGGCAGCGGCTCTGGAGGATTTGGCGGCAGCAAATACCAAGTCCAAGGCATTGCCGGTGCCGCACCTCAAGGAACCGGGGCAATGGGATTCGGCGGCGGCGCGGCAGTTGCTCGCGACAACGCTTCACGACACCCCGGAAGCGTCCAGCCTGGCGACCAGGCACCTATTACCCCCCCCCCTCCTCCCCCACATGGCGGAACTGTTTTAGCAGCGGAGCTTAAGCAGCTTCTCGACAAGAAATTTCCTCCCAAACCAGGATTTAATACAACCGTAGAACTGGAGCAGGATCGCTTTAACTCCGACCAGCACGATTTTATCATCAGCCGCGGAACTTCGGAAGCCACACACGCCCTTTTCAAAGAAAGCGCCAAATTGATAGACCCGGAGATGACCGTAAGTTACCTGCCGAACGGCAAAGGTGAAGTATGGCATTTCAGCAAGCCAGGAATAATGCTTAGTGAATTACCAGGTAACCATGGTGATGAACTGGCGCTCGATTACAACGAAGACGGCAAGGAAAATAAGCGGATTATTTATAACAAAACAACCGGCAAATTAATCATCCCTGAAAAAGAACTGTTAGGAAGCGATTTCAGCACGATCGACCCCCAAAAGGCCGCCAACCTTCTCGGCACCGATGCAAACGCTACGATAACGTCAGTTTCAAAAACGACCGTTCTGACAGAAAAACACTATGAAAACCCCGCACTGAAACAGGCCTTGCAAGATTATGAAGCAGCCTATCAGGCCAAAGACAGTGACGGCAAAAGAATACGCAACGGTCAGATTTTAGATGAGAAAAATATTCAGGCCATCATTGATAATTACGGCGCAAGCAAGAATGCGCAACTGGCAGAGGAGCAAATCAAACATCTTCGCGAACAAACCGATTTGCTCAAGACAGACAATGAATTCAACCTCAAGCATCCGGAGCTTAAAGACGACGCCAAACTTTCGGAATTCACCAAAACTCCGGAATGGGCAGACGTTCAAGCCCGCCAGCAAGCCATTTCTCAGTACAACAATAGGCTGACGGATATTGGCGGCAAAGACGCCAAAGTTGAAAATTTTCAATACACAGGACTTCCTGCACCACGCATGAATACTCCTTCGGAAGCGCCGTCATCCGCAAATGCCGGAGCGACAGCCAATCATAACGACCAAGCCACAAAAAAAGTTCCTGTTTCCAAGGAACAGGAACAAGATTTAAGAGGCGCTATCGCCGCCTATAACGCTGCCATCCCTAAAGGCATGGAAGATAAAAAAATATCAAAAGATGAAGCTGATAAAATCGTTGCGGCCAATGTCAAATACGGCGCTGTAGGCACGAAGCAGGAAATCGAACGTTTCCGCGAATCCGCCAGGATCATGCAGAAGAAAGATTTCGGCAGCAACGCCGTCGAATCTGCCATGGTCGATGCGCAGAGTAACCATGCGCACCATCTCGCCGCCGACCATACCAACGTCGATACGGGTAAGGGCATCGATTACTCAACAGCCTTCCAAAAGCTAGATAAAATCGACAAAGCAGCTTCCGGCGAATCGACAGTGATTGACCCAGGTAAAATGAAGCAAATTGTCGATAAGGCCGATTTTAAAGATATTATAGCCCGCATGAAAGGTGATAATCGCCACGTGACTGCCGAAAAGGCCGGTCAGCATTTCGATGTGGTCGATCTCGGCACTCTTAGCCCCAACGCTCCAGGAGGCATGGGGACGGACGGTCAAACAGCAGGCCCTAAAGGCCCTTAATACCCCCGTGACACGCGGCTAAAAACCGTTATATTCAGCGCATCGTAACGCCTGAAGGTCTATAGCATGTTCAATAATCTCTCCCATAAATTCTCCGACATCTTCACCCGCCTGAAAAAGCGTGGCGCGCTTTCCGAAGCCGACATCGACGCCGTTGCGCGCGAAATCCGCATCGCGCTGCTTGAGGCCGACGTCGCACTCCCCGTCGTCAAGGATTTCATCGCGTCCTTCAAAGAAAAAGCCGTCGGCGCCGAAATCGTCAAAAGCGTCAACCCCGCGCAGATGGTCATCAAACTTGCCAACGATCATTTAACGCAACTCCTCGGCAGCGAAACCTCCGCCATCAACTTAGCAGCCGAACCGCCCGTCGTCATCATGATGGTTGGCCTGCAAGGCTCCGGCAAAACCACCTCGACCGGCAAGCTCGCGCTGCGCCTTAAAAACAAACACAACAAAGAAATTCTCGTCGCCTCGCTCGACGTCTACCGCCCCGCCGCGCAGCAGCAATTGGAGCAAGTAGCCAAGCAAGCAGGCATCGCGTCGCTCCCCATCGTCGCAAACGAAAAGCCCGAACAAATCACCGCCCGCGCCCTCAAAGCCGCGCGCCTGGAGGGTTACGATGTGCTCCTACTCGATACAGCCGGACGCTTACATATCGACGAACAATTGATGGACGAACTCAAAGCCCTCAAAGCCCTCGCCCGCCCGCTTGAAACCCTCCTCGTCGCCGATTCGCTAACGGGCCAGGACGCCGTCAATATCGCCAAAAATTTCCATGAACAGATCGGCGTCACCGGCATCGTCCTCACCCGCATCGACGGCGACGGGCGCGGCGGCGCGGCGCTTTCCATGCGCGCCGTCACGGGACAGCCGATCAAATTCCTCGGCACCGGCGAAAAACTCGACGAGTTCGAGGAATTCCATCCCTCGCGCATCGCCGGCCGCATCCTCGATATGGGCGACATCGTCTCGCTCGTCGAAAAAGCCGCCGAAATGGTCGATCAAAAAGAAGCCGAAGCCATGGCCGCCAAGATGATGCAGGGCAGCTTCGACTTCAACGATTTGCTCGACCAGCTCCGCAAAATGAAAAAAATGGGCGGCATGGGCGCGATGATGAAAATGCTCCCCGGCATGGGCGCCATGCGCGAGAAATTAGAAAACGCCAACGTCGACGAAAACATGCTCGCGCGGCAAGAAGCCATCATTCTCTCCATGACCCAAAAAGAACGCCTCCACCCCAAACTATTGAACGGATCGCGGCGCGCCCGCATCGCCAGCGGCGCAGGCGTGCAGGTGCAGGACGTCAACAAGCTCATTAAGCAGCAGCTGCAAATGGAAGACATGATGAAGAAAATGAAAAAAATCGGGCAGAAAGGGATGATGAGGGGTGGGTTGCAGAATTTGATGAAGGGGTTTTGAAAAGAATCTCTATCTGCTTGCGGAAGCTACATTACTAAATATTTCATTAGGTATCCCATCATAAGGCTCTTGACCGCTTTTACTTAAAATAAGTTTTTCTGCGCCTAGGCGTTCTGGGGCAAACTGCCTGTAAAGTGGCGCCTTAAAGGGCGGCAGTATATCTATACCATTCTGTGCGCGAGCGCCCCACTCTTTTTTCGCCGCATCAATAGCGCTATTAAAATCGCAACGGCGTTCCCATTTCTGGAATCGTGCAGCGATATTATCTCCCAATTCCTTACGGATGGGATCGACCGCAGATTCTTCGATAATATGTTCATCGATTTTTGCATTTTTTACGCGCTCTTCAGCGGCGGGGAGCACCTTTTTGAAGGCATCGAATATGGTGCGCATATCCTCAAACGTGATGCCCATCTCTACACCTAAACGGACAAGTGTTGCGCTAAGAATATTTTGATCTTCAACACGGTTATCCTTAATCCATAATGCTGTTTTTTTACCACCGAACATATCTGTGGCTTGGATATCGTAATTAGGCGTGAGGGTGCGGGTGTCGTTGAATACGGCAAAGTTTTTAAAATGATTGTCAAAGTTCCCCACCATCAAGCCTGCCACGATCCGCCTGAAAAGCAACTTTGTCTGCTCGTATCGAGGACCTTTAATCTCTCCTTCGGGGTTCAGCACCTTTGCCATGTACCAATAGCTTCCCTCGTATTTATTCTCGGAAGTGAGGCCTAGCAATTCGGTCATTTCCGTAAAATGACGGCGTCCTCCGTTAGGTAACCGATCAAACCTAGTTAAAGCTAATGCGGGAATTTTCATGTCATTGGATAGAGTCAGCTCAACAATTTTGCCTTCTTCCACCTCATCATCCGGAATTAACGCCCTGGTCGCCTCCATGGCAAGAAACTCCGCAATAATGGTAGGCTGATTTTTGCTCTCGCGAGACCCGATCTTGAATATATGGGTGCTGGGTTGAACCATACGGGTTATCTCATCGAAACGCGCAGGATAATAATTATTATTCTTAGTACATATCCCTGATAATTTAGGCTGCGCACCCGATAGAACATTTCGCCCGGCCGTCGCTGCCCGGTGCACTGCTTCGTTGTGTTTTCTCTCCACTTCAGGATCGAGATCGATATCCATGACCCAGAATGCGCCGGGAATATCGCGCCCGAACGTCAACAGCCTTTGAAATTCCGCATAATCGCTGTAGACATGCCGCAACTTGGGTGAATGCTGATCTTTTTTCTTTTGGGCCTGTTCTTTCTGTAGTTCCACCATATCGTCCGGGTAAATTTGCCCCAATGAAATCGCCTGCAAAAACGCATTCCAGCTTTCTGTTCCGCGATTCGCAATGAACGTCATCATATTGGGTTCCCTCTCCATGCCTAATTTGGGGAAAAGGGCTATGGGCTCCTCGCGCTTGGGCATACGCGCCGACAATGCGATTCCGTCGGATGCAAGATAATCTTTATGATACAGAAAAACCCCATCGCCCTCATGATGAGATACCATGATGCCGACGGGCAAATTTTGTCCTGTATTAGTAGTAAAAAACACGATTCCCACACGAGAGGGGTACATACCTGCCCTACCCTTCTCCTCGAAACGCTTGATAAGCTCTATATCACGTAGAACATCCGGATAACGATCGACGAAATCCTGGGCCCACGATTCCCATTGGGGACCCTGGTCACCTACAATACTTTTCCATACTTGCTTAGAATTAAACTGAACCATGGGTGTCAGTATAGACACAAATGATTAATATTCACCAATATTTAATGCAGAAAAATAACCCAATATTTACTCCCCAATCGAATATTTCAGCTTCAGCACCATTTCCTGCAGGTAATTCACCGTCACCTTCTCCGCCGGAATCGCCGGGCCGCAGATGGCCGTCACGCGCCGCCCCCATTTACGCGGCCACATGCGGAAACGCGATTTACTGTATTTGCGGCTGAACGAACTGCCCCATAGGCCCGAAAGCGCGAGCGGTATCACCGGCACCGTCGGATCGCGCTTCACGATCGCTTCGATACCCGGACGAAACCGCCCCAATCCGCCGGTGTAGGTCAAAAATCCTTCCGGAAACAGGCACACTAAATCACCGGCCTTCAGTCCCTCCGAAATCTCATCGAACGCCTGTTCCACGCTTTTTCTATTATAAGTGATGGGAATCGAGCGGTTCAGCACCATCAGATAATGCACCCCCGGCACATTATATATATCTTGGTCAATAAGATAACGAATCGGCCGCTTACTACCCGCATCGATAATCGGCCCGTCGACATACGATACATGGTTGCAAATGAGGATAGCCGGGCCCTCGGCGGGTATATTCTCGAAACCGATATAAGTAGGTTTATATACCCAAAGAGTCACGGCATGAGCGATTCTGCGGAAAAACGGGGCGAGATTAACGGGAAACCTCCATTCAGGCATCTTAAACTTGGGTAACATCGCAAGCGCCAATGCCCGCATAATTAATCCCCTTTTGCCTAACTATACTATTTTTCATGATATTTGTCACCCCGCATTTACTGCGGGGTCTCCCTAAATGGCATGAGATCCCGCAACAAAAGGTGCGGGATGACGGCTTTCGCGTCATTTTCCCCTTTACCTGCGCTCGGAATGTTGCTAGAAAGTCCGCCCTTAAACCTTTTTTCGCAAACAGGAAGCTATGTCGACCACCATCAGAATGTCCCGCGCCGGAACTAAAAAACGCCCGTATTACCGCATTGTCGTGACCAATTCACGCAGCCCGCGCGACAGCAAATTCATCGAGCGCATCGGCACCTATAACCCGATGCTCCCCAGCGACGACGCCAAACGCGTCACCATCGACACCGAACGCGCCAAGCATTGGCTGGCCAGCGGCGTCCAGCTCTCCGACCGCGTACATGTATTCTTCAATAAAGCGGGCCTGGTCAACACCAAGCCGAAATTCAAGCCCGCCAAAGGCTCGAAAAAAGACCAGAAAAATCCGCCGGTAGCCGCTGAAGCACCTGCTGCCGCTTAAACCCCCGCGTTTATTGCGGGGTCCGGTATGACCTCATCGCCAAAAGATAGTGGACCCCGCGACGAGCGCGGGGTTGTCGCCGTCATAACCTCCGCCCACGGCGTCCGCGGCCAGGTCAAAATCCATCCCTTTATTGAAAACCCGGAAGCCCTCTTCTCTGCCCCCATTACCGACGCCACCGGCAACCGCCCCTTCAAACTCACCCGCCACGGCATTAAAGGCACCTCCATCATCGCCA
>Ga0302281_10001964_pt1 | contig 14764 bp, 19 predicted proteins | sample III_Fen_E1_2_FD_198762 | JGI IMG/M metagenome (GOLD analysis project Ga0302281, IMG submission 198762) | Peat permafrost microbial communities from Stordalen Mire near Abisko, Sweden - III_Fen_E1_2 | ecosystem: Environmental > Terrestrial > Soil > Wetlands > Permafrost | place: Sweden: Abisko...
AAAGCCCATGTCTTATCCGATATATCATGGCGACGGTGTGCAGGTGCCTTCATAAAATCCTCCCAATGATGTTGGCAGGATTCTTATAAACTACAATCGTTAATAACTCGTGACTACACTATCTAGGTTATGCTTTATTACACCCGAAAGTATTATAAGATTTTGCGCTATTGAGATATGCGGATAAAAATCGACGTCTGCAATTGCCATTGATAATCCGACTGCAGAAAATCCTGTTAAACCTTCTGATTTTTCCGGGAGTATACAATAGGTCAAAAGTTGTTTGAGCAAATATAAAACATCGCCAATTTCCCAAGTCTCGGCAGTACCATATTGTTCATGTAGTGGATTTTCGTTAAGTTTATCGATGGTGTTCTCAAGTTCCAATTCAAGTTCCTTTTCCATAATTTTCTCCAAGGTTAAGTTGAGTCAATATTGGCAATCCCTTATGAGAAAAAAATCATGACAGTTCACGGTGATTAATCAGAGGATTTTCATGCTGATTGCGCTGTTCAGGAAGCAGTGGAATCTTCATCATCCGCAATATCAATGTCCGTACCGGGAAGCTGAATTACACGCGCTTCGTGTTTTTGACGAGGTAAAGGAAGATTATGAGCACTCGCGCTATGTCGAGGCACATGGTCAAGCGCACGCTATGCTGCTGGCTCTCCTCGAGCCGTCATCATCATTGCAGGGCGCATTGATAAAACTCAAAATCGCTTCTTATTTTGAGGGCTATCCCAAAGACGTTGAAGACCCCGGTTGCACGGTGATAGCACCGCGCGCGGTGATGTCCGCCAGCCGCTTACATCGCCTGGGAGCGCTATGACGAGCGCCGCAAGGGGATATCCTGATGTGGGCGCTGTTATTCGCCTGGTGGCAAAACTCTTATGCCGCCGTGCTGAAATGGGTGGGCATCGCGTTCGCGGTACTGCTCGTGTGGTTCGACATCAAGCAATCCGGCCGCAAAGACGAACAGGCCGACGAGCTGATTGCCCAAAACAAAAACGTGGAGAAAGCCAATGAAGTGGAAACCGATGTGCGCCGCCTTGGTGACGGCGATGCTGCTAGCGAGTTGCGCCGGGATTGGGAGCGTAAATAATAGCTACTGTCAGGTCGCCAAGCCCATCTTGATCGGGAAGGACGACCAGCTGACCGATACCACCGCCCGGCAAATACTGGGGCATAACCGCACTGGAAAGAAGCTGTGTGAGTGGTGACTACCTAATTAAACGCCACTCATTTGAAATGCTGCTTTTTCACCGAGCCTTTTCAATTCAATATCCTCCACTTGTTTGGGAGCAATTTTTATTGCATCGCTGTATAACGGAGGAAATTTTGAAACCATTTTGTCCAATTCATTGGGGTCTTGTTTCGGAATGATATATTGAAAAGGAATGCTGTTTGATTTTGGAATCTCGCCATGTACGGTAGAGCCATAAGCACCTAAATCCATGACACTTACGCCATCTTTTCCTGAGCCCACTAACGAAACAAATTTGAGGTATTTTGGATGCGGTAAATATCGCAGATCATCAGCACCTGCCTGCTCCCTAACAGATGCATATGCTCTTGTCAGCTCCATCAAGGCAGTTCTAATAGGTGATTTTCCCTCGTTTCCAACCATCGTCATGAGTACATTGCCAAAGCGGTCTACAATACTAACGGCATTAAATGTATTGCCTGCGCTTTTTGCGGCATTAGCATTTTTTAGAAGCGCAGGCATGATTTCTTTGTCCGGCTTTTCATAGGAAGTTTTCACTGTGACTGCGTCCGTATCAAAATGTCGTAATGCGTTAATAACGGGATGATCGGCAGGTAAAGTTGCCGGATTGAGCAACCCATCAACAGCCACACCTTCTGATGCGCTGACAATTTTGTGGGTATTGTCAAAGCTGGAATAAAACGCATCGACCGCCCGTTTCTCCACCTCTGGGGTAATTACATCGGTGGCAAAAAGAGCATCATTTGTGCCAGAAAAATCTCGTTTGTCTTTGATGGCAAAATAGGAAAGCAACCTCTTTGCTTGAAGTTTTAATTCATTCGGTAGAGCGGAAAAGTTTCCGTCACCCACACCGCTTACACCAGCAAATTTATCATACGTCATGGAAACTACATTAAAGTTCGCTGTCAACGAAGCTCCGCAGCACATCATGCAAGGATCGAGTGATGATACGATTGTCAATTCATTAGGTTTAGGGAAAGACCGCCCAAGAGAATTTGTTTGCTCGTAGTACCAATCTATAATTTGTCGTTCGGCATGGCCTGTCGGGTCTTTAACTTTACCATCGCTCAAAACTTCATTGAGCGATATTGCCAAAACTTTTCCTGTGCTATTTTCAACGAGAATTGCACCGACACCAAATGTCCCGTTTTCCTTAGCTCTTACACATGCGTCAGCAGCCATTTCTGCTGCTTCTTGTGCATTTGATACTTTGGAATCTGATGCGGTGGTGTCAATGATCGACATATTTTATGCCGTCTTTTTTAACAACCGCTCAACCAGAAGATTGTTGGTTATATTATCTATCGAGAACGCTTTCAAATCAGAGGGATATGCATGAGCAAATTCTGCCGTACTTTTTCCTGCATAACAAATGTCGATAACCAGGTGGTTACTATCCTCATTTTCTGTTGTCTCGGCAAAGTATGAATACACGGAGATGATAGCTCCATTATGAAGTAAATTCACGTCAGTAGCAGTGATTTTTTGTGCTGCATTCTTTGCTAAATTTATAGGGGCATCATTTTCTTCAATTTTGACGCTAACAGGCAACCATTGGTGGTTGTAAGGATTTTTCTGTAGAAGCATATTTTTGCCTGAATTATCGAGCAGAAAAATAGATGATTTTATATGGCCGTTTTGGTTTTCAGCGTCGTTCCAATTATGGTTCTTATCAAGAAAATCCAAGGCTTGTTTTGCATAAGACTGTTCTGCACTGTCCGTGTCGGGTTGTCGAACGAACTGCTCCAATTGCTTTAGCAAATCAAACCTATATTGACGGCTTTCAGTGGAAATAAATGGCTGAGTATTTCGCGCTACATTTGTCATGGCTATTGTCTCCCTGTTCTATTTGCTCGGCTGCCACTAGCGCCATGCTCTAATCCAACACCGTGAAAATGCTCAAGCCACATGCGAGCAATATTGTTTTTATCTGGTTTGCCTATTTCTTGGATGCCATTTACAAAATTATTAGGTCTATCTCTCAGCTTAATATTGGCAGCAAGATATTCGGCTTCTGGCAGGAAAAGAGTGGGATCACCAATGCCTGCGGGCATCAATGTGTTTGCCGATTCGCCGTTTGCAATAATGTGGACTTTCTTTCCCGTAGCGCCAATTTTATAGGTGGCGGTAAGGTGGTTTGCCGTGTCTGCTACCAGCGTTCCGCCTTCTTTAAGCCGCTCAATATCCAACTCATCATCCGGTGAAGTCACCGTTGCAATATATGCCCCATCCTTCATTTTAGCATAGTGATAAGGTTTGAGCGCTTTAGCACCGGTTGCGGAAATGATCACATCGCATTTTTCCACAATGTCATCAATGGTCGTTGGAATAAAACCAGAGCTTGGAGCATTCGCAAGATTGATATAATCAGTATCCGTTACCAAAATTCCCTCAGCACCACGGCTTTTTAGTTGTTTTGCGGCAGCACTTCCCAAACGCCCATACCCGATAATGCCAATTTTAAGCATACCAGGATTCTTAGCTTTCAACCCTTCTGTATGGCGCAGCACATGATCAATAGCATGAGCAACCGCCTCACCCGCTTCCTTATCTGCCGGACGCTTTAATTTGGAATGCGCTACAGATACTATCGGGCATGTAACCCCAACAGCCAGCTTCTCATAACGCTTATGACCGTTGTCAGTAAATTCGCTGACACCAACCAGACGATCTTGGAATTCGTTTTGAATTTCAGTCAGCGTTGGCGCAAAATAACCGCCATGATCCATTAAAATGAAACGTCTTCCTTCCGGCACTACGTCTTTAATAAATTTTATCACCTCTGCGGGGTTATCGAGGTGTGTTTTCCCTTCTTCACCACCCGACTTACTTTTTACAACATCATCCCTAACTTTTATTCCCGATTGTTTTAACACGTCCACAACATGCGGATATTGTGTTTTCGTTGAATTTTTTGGTATCAATGCAACGATCTCACCCATATTAGCAACTGTATGAATCATGGGTAGTGAGCCTTCATAAGCGTGGGTTACGCAAATGAAGACAGGCGTATTTGCACTGGGTTTATGACCATTGGAAAATTCAGCCACAACATCTTTGAAGAAATCATAGCCTTCTTTATTGATGCGACCATTCAAATATTTTGAAGTTAAAATTGGCTGTTTAGGTTGTGTCATAATTTTCTTCTAATGCGTGGGTTGGTTTTCCGTTCCAGCACCTTTCGGGTTTTGGAAGGCGTAGGGTAGAAGTTCTTTTACTGTCATGCTGATAACATGCTTTTTGGAATCGAATTCACCAGAGTCAGGATTGTTTGGCAAGAACACATGCACATTGCCGCCTGATTGATCCATTGTTTTTCCAAAAAAGTCTCGAATTTGTGCCGCTGCGCCATTGCGTGGAGAAAATTTCTTTAGAATTTCGCGTGTTGCACCATCCGGCATCTTCATTGAAATGTCATCGGTCACACCATCAGGATCGCTGAGCGTAGCCAACTCTTTTTGGTCGAGGCTAACAATAAATATATCAGTGAGGCGTTTATTGGATGATGCGTTAATCATCGCGCCGACCGCTTCAAATTCTGCCGAAGGTGTGGCAGGCGTTATGCCGTCTTTTGAATGCTTACCGATGTAATATTTTCCATCAGTGGCGCGGACAATCGCAACCGTCATGGATTTTGGCTTAACCTTGGCCTTCTGATAATAATCCTTAGCTGTTTCCATGAGCAGCTTATTGATTGCCAGCATACGCTCATCAGGATTTTTATTTTCACCCTCCAGCGTTTTTAGCTCAATTAGGCGTTCTTGCTGTATCGCGGTGCCGATGGCAACCCATGCGCTGGGGTTATATACCCACTCATAGCCTTTGCTCATCATGGATTTTTGCGAACCAGATTGGTCGCTCAATTGATAGGAAATGTTTGGCAAAAGGTCGCGTATAGTGCGGCTAAATACACGATTATGCTCAATTTCAGTCGCATCGCGTTTGTCGTTAGGATCGCCTTGCAAAAGGCTCATTGTGCCGTCATTAAGCGGCACCATATGCACAATCGTATCCTCACCCACACGCATGCGGTTATTGTAGATAATATCCAAACAACTACCACAGGGCGAATTACGCTGGCCGACATTGCCAAGAAATTCCTGTCCTGCTTCAAAGTTGGCGCGTCCGCCCATGAACCATAATTCTGCAATCTGTAATTCTTTCCCCTCGTGGCCACGCGCTTCCGTCACCACGTTGGCTTCCGCGCAATTACGAGTCGTTTCTGCATTTTGGAGGTGCATATTTGCTTGCAAGAGCCAGCGGCCTTGTTTTGTCCTAACCAGCGCTGCGCCATGAAACATTGCGCCACCACGTTCATGGTCCAATGCGTGAGACCGCTGATCGGCCAGCAGCTTGTTTATTATGGCGAGTCTCTTCTGTTCTTTTGATTCGAGCCCTTGCAAATCTTTTGTTAAATCAACAAACTCCTCGAACGGCTTTTCATATCCAAGCCGATTGCTTCCATCCTGATCTGCGATGCGTAACTGTACCATTTAGGTGGTCTCTCATAAAAAGCCGATAAAACGCCGATATTCTATCATGTTACCATAGGAATGGAAAACATAAAGTTAAAATTCTATTACTAAGCCACCAATTTTGCGAGTATTTTGGTTAATTTTTATATTTTACCGGGCATTTATCCCCTTTTATAGAAAAATACACCGGCGAAGTCTTACGGTTTTCCTGCTCCGCCGGATGTATTGGCAACTACGCGGCCATAATGTACGCGCAGCCAGTCGGCGAAAAGACAGCCAACCTAGTGGGCGAAGACGGGATCGCCGTCGTTCCCACCACTGCGCTTGCTCTGCATCTGGTGCAGTTTCTCCTGCAGTCCCGGCGTTTAATGAATTCCGGTCTCCTCGTCGCTTCGCGTGGTGCGCACGCAAACGTCTGAGGTGAGAAGTAACGTAGTTACGCGTCCATGCCAAGCGATATGATTTTGTTATCGATGATAATGCTTTGACTTGGCTTACAAGCACTTATAAAGTGCGCGCATATTTCATCGAGGCGCTCGTTTTAGTAGCCGCTCGTCTTTGTGGGAACACACCCCAATAGACGATGCAAGAGCATGAACGAGCCGATGTTATTCATGAATAATGCGAGTATTGGCGCTCCCCTGAAAATGATCCGGGCGGCGCAATATCTGCGTATGTCCACGTTTATGCAAGATTGCTCGATTGAGCATCAGCGCGCTTATATCCAGGCATTCGCCTTGCGCCACGGCTTTATCATTGTCATGGATTATGTGGATGCGGGATGCAGCGGCACCGATGTTGAATACCGCCCAGAATTCCAACGCATGATTGCAGATATCGAAGCGGGCAATACTGATTTCGATGTGGTGCTGGTGTATGATATGAGCCGTTTTGGTCGGTTCCAAATCGAAACGGAAGGGCCGTATTATCAGCATAAGCTGCGCATGCATCAGATTCGTTTGGTTCAGTGCACGAAGGAATATAATCCGCAGCGCGGCCCCTATGAGGGGCTGATTGATTACCTCGATATGATCGAAGCGGGACGCCATAGCAGCAAGCTGTCAAATCGCGTCTATGAGGCGCAGAAAAATTTTGTCGGTTTTGGATTCAGGCAAGGAGGCGTACCAGGCTATGGCTTGCGCCGCGTGCAAGTGGATGGGCGCGGCAATTTGCGGCATGAAGGCAAATTCTTATCGCATAATCAACGCAAGGATTATCCCACGGATCGTATAGTGCTCGCGCTTGGGCCGGAAGAAGAAGTGGGTTGGGTGCGGTGGATATACGCGCAATTCGTGGAGCATAGAAAAGGCAAAAAAGAGGATGGCGCACCGGCTGGTGAATCGTCACCTCCCGTCAAACGAGCGCTTCATGTGGGCGATCAGCGTGGCGCTGGCGCAGAATTATGTCGACAGCCTGCGCGATAACGTCAAGCGCAGCATCGGCCAGAAATTACGAGGCGGCGAATGGATCAGCCAAGCGCCGGTGGGCTATTTGCATGTGAAAGACGCGCGCGGCAAACCTGATATTGTGATCGACCCGTTGCGCGCACCGCTGGTACGCCAGCTGTTTGAAAAATACGCCACCGGAAATTATACGCTGTCTATGTTGGTGAAAATGGCAAAGGAAAGAGGCTTACGCACCTTTTTGTCTGATAGGCGGTTAATGCACATTATTTGGCGGAAACGTTCTGTATCTAACAGGGTTCGGCAATGAGAAGAAGTAATCTCCGGGTTTCCTTCGCTAAGCACATCGCAGCAAAATTTCGTAAATCCTTTGCCGGGTTCATCTGTGTCTCGTTCAAAGTAGGGCTTCGGTAGGCCGACATGTGTCGCCCAGAATTGACCAATACGATATACTGATCGCTCCCAATCCCTTGGTAACTCTCGATTGCCGCCACCATCTTGTTTGAACGTTGCTAATTCGCTTATGATGTTATGCCATTCATATAGTTCCTCAAAAAGCCCTACAAAATCGAAGAAATACCCATCGTACGTAAGATTTATTTGCGTCATGATTTCCGCTATGTCGTTGTCGCATAATAATTCCCTCATCTCACGCAAATGTCTCTCAAGTTTCTTGGTTTTCTCTCTAATTTGCTTCGCAGAGGACGGGTAACCTTTGGGAATGTGGAAATGATTGTCTTCAATATATAAATGCTTAAAACCTGAGCCATCTATAAACACCAAATCAATCAGATCATTTAGCGCTGTTTGCACTTCTTTACTCTTGGGCAGGTCAGGATAATCTTCGATACGCATATCTTTTCTGCGAGGATAAATTTTGATAAAGTTAAACATTATAATATTTTCATCACATATTTCGCCCAAGTCTCCAGCGCGGCGCGTTTCTCGTCAAGATAATCGTGTTTATTGTAGTTTTTTTGTAGCCCGGGCTTGGCATGTCCTAAGACGGCGTCACGGCTTTCACGAGCAATCCCCAGCGCAGCCATTCCGCTTTCGCACGTTACACGAAAATCATGCACACGGAAAGGCGCAAGCATTTTTACTTCGGCGCCTTCAGGGGTGTTTTCCCGCAATATTTTCTGTGCCAGCATATCCAGCCGCGCCTTGGCCTTACTGAACCCGCTTACGGGGCAATCACCAGCAGTGGTGGTGAACAGAAAATCGCCCTTGTTCCAGCGCGGCAATGTTTCCACAATTTCCCAGATATGTGGCACAAGAGGAACCACATGATCCCGCCGCCCCTTGTAGCGAGCACGTGGAATTTCCAGTAATTTATCTTGCTCGCTGATCTCCGGCCTACTGGCCTCAGCAATTTCGCGCAACCGTTGACCCGTTAGCATGAGCATCTTATACATTGGCCCGAAGGGATATTCCATTTGTCCTGCGGCTTTCCATATGGCGCATAATTCCCAATCTGCCAGTGCTCGCCCCGCCTCTTTATCAGAGCGCAGATCACGACGTGCCATACCAGCCAAAGGATTCGCGGATATGATTTCGCGGTCGGCAGCCCAATTAAACACGCGGGAGAGGTGCTTACGGACCTCACGGGCAATGCCTGTGCGTCCTTCCTTTATCAAAGTATCCAGCAAATCATGTGCATCGCTCCGGCGGACATCGGTGATGGGGCGTTGCTTCCATTCGGAAAGCACATATAATTCCAGCACTCGCTGCGTACGATGCCAGTCTACTGTGGTGGGCTTAGCATATAACTCTATAAAACGCTCCACCACGCTTTCCATGCTATTGGTGATGCGTTGCGCTACTGTTTCCTGCCGCAGCACCATGGGATCACGGCCCTCCGAAGCAAGACGCAATGCCTCCCGCGCCTTCTCACGCGCTGCGGATAAATCCACGACGGGCCACACGCCTAATGTCAGTCTGCGCTGTTTACCTTTCAGGATATGGCCTTTGCTATTTACGCCGCCTTCCCCTGTAACCCGGTACATCAGCGACCAGCTTTTTACGCCATTTTCTGTAATCCGCATATAAAGTCCGGGAACCGGCACATCCTTAATTACCAGCCGTCCTTTGGGCGGGGGACGGAGGCGTTCTATGGCTAGCGTGGTAAGGGTCTTGTTCATGATATAAGCGAGTATAAACGTTGCTGTCAGTTACTCGATCATATCGCGTAATATTCTGAAAGTAAATGATATTTTGCTTTACTTGGCGATACCTAGGGTTGCAGGAGGTTACCCAGCAATGAACGAGTGATCTTATAACGTCCATGAATTTTCTGGCTTGCCTAAAACTGTGACTATGAAAGCGATAGTGTCGTAAATGACAGGCCCAATTGGTGTTGAGGCTAGAAGCTGCAAACGCGTGAGCGAACGCGACGTCATATCTGGTGTAATTTCCCCGTATCAACGCTTTGACATTAAATAGCACCATAAACGAGCCCACCAGCCCTGCTGGTCATTCGGCGCGGCTATCTGTTCGTTTACCGCTTCTAAAGGCGCTGGCGACATCTTGCTGTCGTAATAGGCCGTCCGCGCCTGCTTGTCGCGCGCATGCCCATGAGCGACCTGCTGCTCCGACCATGTATCCGCTTCGATGACTTGACCCCTCATAATGATGTAATGCGAACGACACGGTAAATTCCAATTACCGATCGATGGATGTAGGGACACGTTTTCGCCATCGAAGGTCATGCGCCATTGCGCGGGTGCAAGCGGCGTAACGATCTCGCTGCCGCAGCCGCAGCAGCACAGATGAACAGCGGTGGCGTAACGGGACGACACATAGAGCATGCCCGGCGCTAGTTGCTCCGGTATGTCATCGACTAAACTGTGCGCGAGGCGATTGTAACGCATCATGTGTCTTCTTTGTTCCAGAGGGCGTTGCCATCGGTTGTGTAGCTGCAATAGAATTCATTCAGAAGGTCGCGATAAAAGCCGCGCAGTCTTTTCCAACGTATCACGGCAAGGTCGGCGTTCAAGCTGTTGAGATCGGCGACCTGAATATTGGACTTGTAAACTACATCCTCTTCGCGTGCTATGAAGGTAGCCCGTTTGCGCGCTTCGGTGCGGTTGCCAGGGGTCGAGAGCGTTACGCGCAGAACGCCGCCGAGCGAACCCTCTTCCAGTTCCAGCCCCATGCCGACGTCGATGAAAGATGCGCCGATCGCCTCGAGTTTATCAAAGACGGCCTTCTTATCCTGACCGTCATCCATGCATACGAAAGCAAAGGTCACGCCGTCAAGGATATGGACATTTTCTGCTGTCATCTTAACGGGGAACGGTTTGATACCGCGATGCATGCGGCTATAGATAGCGCGGAAGTAGTCGACTTTCTTCGGCGCTTCGCGAAGCTCATCTAAGGATGCCGCTCCCGGCGCGCGGAACGCATTATGATTCAGAAAATGATCACCGTCGAACAGCCGGATTTCCTGCACTGGCGTTTTCGCAACCTTGTCGAGAATGTAAGCGCCGGTGCCGCCGACGCCAATGAGAGCAACGACCTCCTGCTTGAGCAAATCCGCGTGCGCAGCTGTGCCGGTGCGGCCCGAGGCTGTATCCGGATATTCGAATACAGATTCCGTATCGTCATCGCTAGTCGCCTGTAGCGGACGCGACTGAATTGTTGGATCGATGGCTATGGCCGGTGCTGATAGCAGCGCGTGATAGGTGGTCATTTTTTCGTAATAGTCTGCATAACCGCTCGGTGGCTTACGGGAAAAATGGTACTTCACCTTGAAGCCTGCACGCTCCTGCTGCGGCTGCAATTCGGAGCCGCCCATTGCTACTTTGACACCGTTGGCATCGCAGGGATTGTCGCCGTCGAAGAAAACCTGATGATCGCTCACCGGCTTTTGCGTAGTGTCCCCCGCCAGCTCAAGCGGCGTTATGAGATTGCCCCAATCGACCTTGCGCCCTTCCTTGACGTAGGGCACGGCGACGACAAGAAATTTCTCATCGATGATGCGGACAAATAACCCGTCGTCGCGAAGCCGTTGGAGATCCAGATTACGAGAGAACAGTCTCCGTGACATTGAATACGGTCTCCTCAAGAGGGTTTTTGCCATGCTTCACGGTCACCCTTTGACCGACGTCGAGTTCGCCCATGTGGTGCGGTTTCACCGCGTTACGGTATGTCACAGTGTACCGTATGTCTGGCCTGGTGGGGCCACTCGGAAAAGCGAGCTTGACGGCTTCTTCGTAACTAACGATGCGGCCTTCTACGGTGCGCGTGCGACCGTTGACGATGATGTGAGACTCACGTACAAGCTCCTCCTCAATTTTTTCGAGGTGATGCTCGGCCTTTTCGATATCCACTTCGGCGCGGCGCTCAGCAGCAACTGCGTCAACCAATTCGTGCTCCACCTTCTGCAGCTCGTTGATGACCTTTTCGTCGGTCGTTTCAGAGATGTTTTGTCCGCTCATTTTTAGTCTCCTCTTATAGTGTTAAAGTAAAAGGCGGGTATGATCCCGCCCTTTATTATTTTGGATTCTTACCAGCCCCATTATGCGCCGGGCGGTGCATGGTATAGGTTTGCCCAGGCCTAGGTGTTGGTGGCAAGGGCTTACCCTGAATTGCGGTACGCTCATGACCGGTATCGCCGCCTCGAGGTCCTTTAATTTCGTACTCGCCAGAGTACGGTGCTGTTTCACCCGGTTTATAATTTTTAGCCATTTTTTTCTCCCTATTTGAGTATTTTTATATTATTTTTCAAAATATTATTACACCATTTGCACTAGTGCTTGTAGATTGCTATACTGCAATCACAGCCACATAATTGCACATGTGACTATTGGTTGCAACTTTAAAATCAAAGGGAGGTTCTATGCCAAAAGGGCATTTCGAGGCTGAGGCATTTTTTTCAGCGCTAGACAGCCAACGGCAATCACAAAAACTAACTTGGAAAAAAGTAGCAGAGTTATCAGGGGTAAGTGCTTCGACCCTTACCCGAATTGCTCAAGGTAAACACCCCGATGTTGATAGTTTGGGGGCATTATGTAATTGGGCAGGATTGAACGCTGATATTTTTTTTGAGAAAACAGATACCATGCACGTCGCTGATCCGTTGGCACAAATTACTGCGAATCTGCGTGCAGATAAAAATTTACGTCCAGAGGGAATCATAGCAATCGAGGCAATGCTTAAAGCGGCTTATGATGCGTTTAGAAATGATAAAGAGGCGGCATAACTAGCCAGAGGTTGTTGGATGGTATTGAAACGGGGCTTTCTTGCAGAGGCAAACAAATATGCCTTGGAGTTCAGAAATGAACTGCAAGTAGCCCCTCATGACCCTCTTTGTCCGTGGCAATTGGCAGCCCATTTAGAAATACCCGTGATAGCCATCTCCAAATTAAAGATGCTGGAAGAAAAGCATCATATATTTTTCCAGAAAAGCAAATGTCCTGTCAGCGCTGCGGCGTTGCCAATAAATGGTATGGGTCGTGGTATTGTTTATAATGATCATCATCCAAAAAACCGACAATCCAGCAGTATCGCCCATGAGATTTCTCATATTGTTTTAAGGCACGATACCGCACAAATTATGCATGCGGACGGTACAAGAAATTTTGATTCGGCACTTGAAGAGGAGGCCAGTAATCTAGGTGGAATTTTACAAGTTCCCGACAAAGCTGCTCTGTACATATTATCGGAAAATATTCCGATCCCGAAAGCATGCGACGATTACAAAGTCAGTCCACAATTAATGGAATGGCGACTAAATAAAAGTGGAGCGCGTAGAATTGTAGCGCAGCGCTCAAGAAAAGTGCAGTTGGTGAATTTTCCTAGCAATAATTGAAAGCACTTATGTGTATGAAGCCAACCTTAGAAGACCTTGAAAAGAGCACTCCTGAAAACTGGGAAAAATTATTTCGTAAAGCCTATCAGCATCATTTAGTTCAACTCACCGTGACCGAATCAAAGGGACCGGTAATGACAAGAGCGCGCGTTGAATTGGATAGAAGAAAATTAAATCTGGATCGATTTGCAATTATTATATCTGTTTTATCATTTTTAGTTTCAATTATTGCTGTAATAGTAGCTATTTATCATCATTAGTAATGTTGATGCTACGGCACCACAGCAAGTGGTGCTGCTGAGAGGAATAACGTACATTCACAACATACATTCCGGGGTAGCACCGGGGTAGCGGGGAGTGAGGGTTTTCAGAGTTGCTATATGTTACTGCAAGAGGCCTTCCTCCCTAGCGTTGCACCACTTTAGCATATGGAGTATGTTACTGTTGGAAACCTAGCGTTTCCGCGCAGGCGGTTACTGATAAGCGTGAGGTCGGAAGTTCAACTCTTCCCGGGCCCACCACGCTTCGCCTTCGGCTTCGCGTGGCACAGCCACGTGAAGGCGATCTTAGGCGAAGCAGTGCCCGGCATAGCCCGTAGGGCGACGACGGGCTAGAGCAACACATAAAACGGTCTAATTCCACCATGAAAGCATTAGTAAAATCCAAAGCCGAACAGGGCATCTGGCTCCTTGACGTACCTGAGCCGTCTTACGGCATCGACGATGTGCTGATTAAAGTGCTTAAAACCGGCATTTGCGGCACGGATGTGCATATATATAACTGGGATAACTGGGCGCAGAAGACCATTAAAGTTCCGACCGTGGCAGGGCATGAATTCGTAGGCAAGATCGTGGCGGTGGGCAGCAATGTCGTCGGCCTTAAGGAAGGCGATCTGGTGAGCGCCGAGGGGCATATCGTATGCGGGCGCTGCCGCAATTGTTTAGCCGGGCGCCGGCATTTATGCGCCCATACGCTGGGCGTCGGCGTCAACCGCGACGGGGCGTTTGCGGAGTATGTCGCGGTTCCGGCGGTCAATGTCTGGTCGTGCAGCCCGGATATTCCGTTTGAACAATTTGCGATTTTTGATCCGCTGGGCAATGCGGCGCATACGGCGCTGTCGTTCGATCTCGTGGGCGAGGACGTGCTGATTACCGGCTCTGGCCCCATCGGCATCATGGCGATTCCCATGGCGCGGCGCGCGGGTGCGCGGCATATCGTCATCACCGATGTCAACGATTATCGGCTCGATCTCGCGCGCAAAATGGGTGCGAGCGCGGCGGTCAACGTTGCTAAGGAAGATATCAAGACGGTGATGAAGAATCTGCATATGAGCGAAGGCTTCGACGTGGGGCTGGAAATGTCGGGCAATCCGGCTGGGCTTACCATGATGATCGAAAATATGGCGCATGGCGGGAAGATCGCCATGCTCGGCATCCAGCCGGATAAAGCCGGCATCGACTGGGATGCGATTGTGTTTAAAGGCCTCACCATTCGTGGCATTTATGGCCGCCTGATGTTCGAGACATGGTACAAACTTACCGCCATGATTCAAAGCGGCATGGATATCGCGCCAATTATTACGCACCGTTATTCCTATAAGGATTTTCAGGAAGGTTTCGACGTGATGCGTTCGGGTAAATCAGGCAAAGTAATATTGGATTGGACCTCATGAGCAGCTTAGCAAAGAAAGGCGCCGGTATGGCAAATACATTGGACGAATCGCTGGGCGCGGAACTCACCGCCATGGACAAGGCGGGCACGCGCAAAAGCTTCCGCCATATCATGACACCTATGGACACTTCGGTCACCATGGAGGAAAAAAGCGGTGAGGTGCTGGTACTGTCGTCGA
>Ga0302281_10001966_pt1 | contig 14754 bp, 9 predicted proteins | sample III_Fen_E1_2_FD_198762 | JGI IMG/M metagenome (GOLD analysis project Ga0302281, IMG submission 198762) | Peat permafrost microbial communities from Stordalen Mire near Abisko, Sweden - III_Fen_E1_2 | ecosystem: Environmental > Terrestrial > Soil > Wetlands > Permafrost | place: Sweden: Abisko...
TGGTTGCGGGCGTCAGCTTGAACTTTTCAGCAATCCGCAGACCTTCCACCCAAAAAATCTCGCCGCCCACCGTAGTTGCCAAAATTAGATTTCTCCGCCGCACCATCGGAATTTTTGCATTCACAAACAAATCCTGCAACTTCACCGCCGACTTCATGCCGATTGGCTGAAACCGGTCGCCCGCGCGCCAATGCCGCAAAATGATTTCGCCGCCGATTTTGTCGGCATCAAAAAATTCCGTTTGGTGGGGCGAGCGTCCTCGCGAGCCGCCGTATCTTTTCAAAGTCCAACCGAATTTCAAACCAGCAAATTCCACGCGACCTGCCCTGCCCGACAAATTTAATTTGAATTCATCCGCCTTGAACTTTTCTGCCAAGCGTTCCTTTACGTTTGCCAGTTTAATTTTCCCGTCCGCATCGCGCGCGACAGACAAATCGGAACTGACGCTCACAAATTTTCCCGTCGCCACGCGCAACTGCTCAACCAAATCAAAATCTGCTACCACACCACTGGCGACCAGTTGTTCCTGCAAAACTTTCCGCTGAACAGCGACTGGCAATCGCGCGAACGCCATCGCCGGTTTGGCCAGCCATGCTGCCGCAGTGGCGCTCACAAACTCGGCTTCTGCGCCGGTAATTTCCATCAATCGTAAAACGGTTTTGGCCAAGCCGGGCTGATATTTTTTTTGCAGCAACGGCAGTAGTTCATTGCGAATCCGGTTGCGAATAAAATCCGTGGAGAAATTTGTCGCGTCCTCGCGGAACTTGATTTTGTTCGCACGCGCGAATTCCAAAATCTCATTTTTGGAAAACCCGAGCAGAGGACGCACGAGCGCAATCTGCTTGTCGGCGGATGACGGCGAACGCCATTTCATTCCCGCCAAACCTTCGCCGCCCGCGCCGCGCAGCAATCGCAGAAAGAAAAGTTCCACCTGATCGTCGGCATGATGCGCGAGTGCGATGGTGGAAATTTTTTGTTCACGCGCGATGCGCGCGAGGAATTCGTGGCGTAGTTTGCGCGCGGCCATTTCCACGGATATTCTCTCGTGTGCGGCAAATTTTTTAACTTCGGCGCGTCCGCCGCAGAATTTCAGCCGTAATTTTTTTGCGGCCTGACGGACAAGTTTTTCGTCCGCATCGCTGGAGCGCCCGCGTAATTGGTGGTTGAAGTGCGCGACGGAAATCTGCCAGCGATTTTTTTTGGCGAGCGAATTTAGAACGTAAAGCAATACCAGCGAATCCGCGCCGCCGGAAACGGCGACGAGGATTTTTTGGCCGCGCGAAAGCAGGTTGCGATTCTGGATTTCGCTTTCGGCGCACTTGAAAAATTCACTCACGCAATCAGTCTGCTTTTTTTTGGTGTTCACGGCAAGAGACTCGCGGAGACACAGGCTATTCAGAAATTACGGCCCAAGTTTTAGACGGTAAAATTGCAGCGGCAAGTTGGTGGCCGACGTGTCAGTGAACAGCCAGACGCCATTCGTGCCGAGTGTGTTGGTGGCGAGCGGCAGCCAGTTCACGGGTGGAAGCAAATTTGTGGTGGCCTGCAAAATATAGATGTAGCCGGGCGAGCCGGTGAGGTTCAAATTGAAGCTGCCATTGGCATTGGCGGTGACGCCGTTGATGGCGGGTGGAATCAGATTCACCGTCAACGTGGCGACGCTGCTGGTCGTCGCGCCACCGTTTGCGCTGGCGACGACAAAATAATTTGCCGCCGCCGACAAAGTAAGGTTGGACAGCGCGAGCGTGGTGTTGGTGAAAAGCGTCAGCGCAGTGTTGTTGGAATACCACTGGAACGTGAGCGGCGTGCAGGCGGTGGCAGCGACGCCGAAGGTCGCGGTCGTGCCGATGAAATTGGTCTGGCTTTGCGGCTGGCTAAAAATTACCGGTGGCGTCTGGTCTTGCACGACGACGGTGTTGGTGGAGAACGCGGTGTTGCCGGAGGCGTCGGCGACGGTGATGACAACCGTATTCGTGCCGAGCGGCAAAAGAAAATTATTCGTCGGGGTTTGCGTGATTGTCAGCGCTCCGGACAAATCGGTGGCGAGGATGAAATTGGTTCCGGTCACGTTGGGCAGCAGCGCGACGCAGTTGGAATTCGCCGCCACAATTAAATTGGTGAAGCTCCACAAAATCGTCGGCGGCGTAGTGTCGCGCACGATGACAGTGCGTGTGACAGTGTTGGTATTGCCGTTGCCATCGTCGGCGGTGTAAGTGAGCGTGTTGGTGCTGACGGCGTTGGTGTTGACCGTGCCACTGGCAATCACGACGACGACGCCCGCGCAAAGGTCGGTGGCCGTCGCGCCGGGATCGGTGAAGGCGCTGCCCAACTCGACGTAAAACGGGTTGGCGCCAGCTAGCGTGATGACAGGCGAAATGGTGTCCTGCACGGTAAGCACGGCGTTGCTGGTGAGACTGCCGTAAAGATTGGTGACAGCGACAATGACGGTGTGATTCGGCAGGTGGAGGTTGGTGATGTAATAACTGGTGTTGGTCGCATTCAAAACCGGCAAACCGTCGAGACTCCATTGATAACTCAACGGTGCCGTGCCGGTCGCGGTGACGGTGAAAACATTCGTGTTACCACCGCATTGGATGGTGCGGTTGGTGACCGACGAGCTGGTGATGGCCGGCGGCAGCACGACGGTCAGATTTGCGACGCTGCTGGTGGTCGCGCCAAAAATATTTGTCACGAGCAGGCTGTAATTGCCGTTACTGTTGGTGGTGACGGCGGTGAGTGTGAGGTTGGTGGTGGTCGAGCCGGCAATGCCCGTGCCGTTGGCGAGATTCAACCCGTTTTTCTGCCATTGATAGGTGAGATTGGTCGAGCCGGTGGCCATCGCGCTGAAGACCGCAGTACCGCCGGCCAGGAGGGTGAGGTTAGTGGGCTGCGTGGTAGTGGCGGGCGCAAAACCCGGTGTCACAGAAACATCGTCTAAGGCAAAAGCGACCGGGTCGTTGCGGGCGCCGAATTGTAAAACGGTCGTGGCATACGTGGCTTTGACGACAAACTGCATATTTGTCCAGTTGTTGATTGCGCCCAGATTGGTATTGTTGAAAATCGTATTTACTGTCGGCGAATTCGTGTTCCAGTTCACGATAAATTGATTCGGCGTCACGGTGGAACCGTAACCGGTGTTATTCGGATTGTTCAGCCAAAACGAGACTAAATACAACTGCCCCGGCACGGTGGACAAAGTCTGTGCGGCATAGCCAAGCGTGCTCACATTTCCCAAAAATGCGCCGTAACTTCCAGAATGCACAAATTGCGGCGGAAAAGAAACCACGGCGTTCTGGCCAGAGTTGCCCGTCACATTCCAACCGGTGAAATCGCCGGTCTCAAAACCGCCGTTCTGCACGAGGGACTGGCTGACGGTCAGGGCAAACTGCCGGCTCTGCACCGTGCCGCTGGTCTGGTTGGTGAAGAAAACCGTCGCGGCATAAGCGCCCGCCGTCAGATTGCTGGCGGCGGTATTCAGGCCGGCCGCCACCGTCACCTGCCCGCCACCAGCCAAAGCACCACCCGCCGGAGAAACATTCAACCACACGGACGTGTTGGCGATACCCCAATTCAACGAGGCCGAAGACAGGTTGCTCAGGGTGAAATTTTGCGACGTTACGTTGAATGGCCCACCGATCACGCCACTTGCGGTGAAACCGGTGGCCGGCGTGATGGCTAGCGGCTCCAAAACTTGCAGGGAAAATTGCAGGTTCTGCACGACATGCGTGTTCCCATTCGTGAATTGGACAGTGGCCGGGTAAGTGCCAGCGGCCAGGCTGTTGGCGGCGGCATTCAAGCTGATGGCGACACCGTTGGTACCGTTGGGCGGCAGGGTTCCGCCCATCACCGAGGCATTCAACCACGCCGACGTATTCACCAGCGACCAGGCGAGGGAAACCGCGCTGGAATTGGTCAGCAAATAGTTTTGCAAGTTCGGGCTGAACGATCCGCCGGTAATGCCGCTCGCGCTAAACCCGCTCAGCGGCGTGATGACCAGCGTGTCCGGCGCCAGCACGCTGATCAGGTTTTGCCCGTTCGGCGTGCCAAGGCCGGTGCAAAGGTCGTAACCGGCAACCGCATTATACAAACCGGCAGTGTTGGTGCCGGTGTTGTTGCCGGTGGTGACATCATGAAAACAGATGCTGTAGTTGGAGTTGGTCGTGGTGCCATAAAGTGCCGGGTTGAGAAAACCGACCGGCGGATTGCCGCCCGCCACCGCCTGTTGATTCACGAGCGCCGTGAACCCGGCCCACAACGGCGCGGCGCAACTGGTACCCATAAAATAATTGGTACCGGTGTCGTCGCCATTGTTATAACTGACAAAAATGTTGTCCGCCGTGAGCGCCACGTCGGGAATGTTGCGGTGGGAGGTAGAACCGCCATTGCTCGTCATGCTGATGTTGGTCTGCCACCAAGGGATGGCATAGTAGGAACTGATGCCGCCGCCGGAACCTTCGTTGGAAATGCCGGTGAGATTGTAGTTCCAGACCGTCTCCGAACTCCACGCCACGCCATAGCCGCCCATGGTCAGGGTTGTGCCGCCGACAATCGTGGCATAAGGACTGTCTGCCGGCACAGTTGTGCCGCTGTCCAAAGACTGTGCGCCAGTGTAGGCATCACTGTCGCCGGAAGATTGAAAATACGACTGGCCCTGTGCCGCCATGAGCTTGAGAACATTGTCCCAAGTGGTGGCGGAAGAACTGGACCACGGCCCCACCGTCCAGGAACTGCTCACCTGCTTGGCGATGTTGTCGCTTTGAATCTGGCTTAATACCGAAGAATCAGCACTGTTCTCCTCATAAACCATCACCCGGGACAGCCCGGGAGCGATGGCGATGGCCATCTCAATGTCCAAGGACACTTCATCATTGTTGCCAATGCCAGGAACCACGCCCCCGACTACCACGTTTGTCAGGGGAACATAATTGGTAGCATTGTTTAGCGCGCCTACGATGTTCTCGTAATTGGTGATGTCCACCTTATAATAATCCGAATACTCCAGCACCGCCACCGTCTGGCCAGCTCCGGTCAGCGCGGTGCCGGGAACATAGGCATTGCGGAAATCATTGCCCAAGTATTCGTGACCCGGCCCGGTGCCGCTGAAACTCAACGGCCGGGCCATTGACGCTTTCAGTTTCATACTGGCTGGCCGGGGCCGACTGAAGTCGTTTAAGCCTTCCACCGAAATTATTTTTAAGCCCACCGGCACGGACGGCTCGGAATCTGGCGCATAAAAATCACGCGCTTCAATAGGATGCCGGTAGCGGTTAAGCCGGATTTGAAACGCCCGTTCAATGTTGGCGACCGGCCCTTTCACATCCAGCACCATCCGGTTTGGAAAAGTCGCCACCACGGTCAGCCCGTTGCTTTCGGCGAACTGCCGAACCGCCTGATAATCCAGTTCCGTCGGGCCAAATCTTGTGGCCAATTCCGCCGGCTGGAGAAATTTGTGGTAATTGGTGCTGGCCGGATCGTAAAGTTGGCGAAGCAGTCCGTCCAGACCGGCCTGATTTCTCAGCGGCAGCCCGATGGCCAACCGCAATTGATTTGTTTCCGGCAACGTTCCAATCGGCGACAGCCGCCGGACGACCTGCGGCACATGGCCGGGCAAAAACAGCCGATCCGGCGCCGCGCTTGCCGCCGTGATTCCGGCCACGCAAAAAAACAGCGCGGCTAGGCCGGTCTCTTTTCCAAATGGCATTAGCCTAAAAATAGCACAAATCGCTGCAGGCAAAAACTGCGGGGCAGATTTTTTTTGTTTGCGGACGGGCATGACTTTTTGCCGTGTGGTTTTCAGGGAACCAGCATCAGCCGGTAAAATTTTTGCGGAAAGTTAGCGATGCCGGTATCAGAGAACTTGAGCGAGTTAGTTTCTGATAAAATCTGGCCGCCCAAATTAATCCAGTCCGGTTGCATCAGATTGGTTTTGTATTGCACTTGGTAAAGCGCGCCCGGCGTGGTGTCAAACGTCAAATTGAAGGCTGCCGGACTTTGGACAATCGCGCTGAGATGCGGCACGGTGACTGGTTTCACGCTGACGTCGTCCAAGCCCAGAATATAAGCGCCGTCTTGAAAACCGAATTGGAGCAGCGAACTGGAATCGTCCGCCGTGACGATGAATTGCAAATTAGTCCAGTTGAGGAACGGCAGGTTCACGGCGTCATAAATCGTCTCGCCTTCCCATTGCACCTGAAATTCGTTTGGCGTCGCGCCGATGAAATTTATTGGATTATCCAGCCAGAGCGAGATCAAATAAGTCTGCCCGGCGATGGTCGGCAGCGTTTGCGAGAGATAACCCAGCGTGGAAGATTGCCGCAGCGCGGCACCATGATGCCCGCTGTGAACAAAACCGCTGCGGTCGGTGACGAGGGTGGAACTTGCCGCCAACGTCCAACCACTGAAATTACCGGTTTCAAAACCGCCGTTAACCACGATGCTCTGGCCGATGCTCAAGGTGAACGGCAAGCTTTGGATGGTTTCATTTTTAGCGTTCCGTACCGTCACGGTGGTTTTGTAAATGCCGGCTTTGAGCGTATTCGCCTTCGCGGTCAGTCCCACTGTGAAATTGGTCTGCCCGCCGCCGGCCACCGTCCCGCTGGTCTGGCTAACGGCCAGCCACGAACTGGAGCCCACGACTTTCCAGACGGCGGCAGTGCCGCCGAGATTGGCAACGGTGAAATCCTGAACGGCGGGAATGAACGCCCCGCCGACCGGCCCGACAGCGTTGAAGCCATTCGTCGGCTGCAACGACAATGGCGGCACGACCTGAAGCCGGAACGTGACATATTGCACCGCCGGCAAAGTCCGGTTGGTGAACGCTAATCTGGCCGAATAATTTCCCACGGCCAAACTGTTGACCGCCGCAGTAAAATTAGCCGCAAGATTGGTCGTCGCTTGAGGTTTCAACAAACCGTTGGTCGGCGAGATATTCAGCCAACTCGCCGCTTTGGGATTCTGCCAGGCCCACGTCAGCGGTGCGTCGCCGGCGTTGGTCAGAATGATGACGGAATTTGACGGATTAAACGGTCCGCCCGCCGCACCAAAAGCGGTCAGTTGCGGATTGGAAAAAATTTGCAACAAACCAGCCGTGGAAACACTTGCCCGCCCCGCCAGCGCGTCAATCAAACCTTGCCCCGCCGGCGTGCCCCAGCCGGTGCAAAGATCGTATCCGCTGACCGCGAGAAATTGGCTGGGGCTGCCGCTCCAAGTGTTGTCGCCGTTGGTGATGTCGTGAAAATCGTTCGTGTATTCCGCACTCGCGCCGAGCGCATAAATGACCGGATTTATGAAACCGATGGCAGGTTCGTTGTTCGCCGCTGACTGCTGGTTGGCCAGTGCCGCCAATCCCGCCCACAACGGCGCCGCGCAACTCGTGCCACCAATTCCGCCTAAACCCTGACCGCCACCGGCAATGATATAGACATTGGCGGAATTCATCGCCACGTCGGGAGTGTTTCGTTGGGTGGTTGAACCTTGGTTGGCCGCCATGCTGACATTGGCTTGCCAGATTGGAATTGAATAATAAGAACTGATGCCGCCGCTGCTGCCCGTGCCGCCGCCCCAATTCCAGACCGATTCCGACTGCCACGCGCCGCCCGGCCCGGTCGTCACCAATGTCGTGCCACCCACTTGCGTGATGTAAGGCGAGCTGGCCGGCGCGTTCTGCAAATATAAATTGTCAATGCCGTTGACAGAATTGGCTCCGGTCGTAAACGCATCACTGTCGCCCGTGGCGCTGAAAAAAGATTGTCCCTGTGCCGCCATTTCTTTGAAAATGTTGTCCGTCGTCGTGCTCGGCCCACCGCCCCAACCCCACGAACAGCTTAAATTTTTCACCGTGTTGCTCGCCGCCATCGCATTCAGAATGTCATTTTGCGAAGCATTCTGGCTGGCGGAAAAAACCATTATCTTGGAAAGCCCCGGCGCCATCGCCATCGCCATCTCGATGTCCAACGACACTTCTTCATTGCCGCTGGTGGAAGCCACCGAGCCGTCATAGCCATCCAGCAAAACCGTCTGGATGGCGATGTTCGTCCGTTCGCCGCCCGCCAGCTGCGCATACGCGGCGATGTCGTTGGTATAAAATCCGTCGAACTCCAAAAGCCCCACCAACTGGCCCGCACCCGTCAACGTCGTGTCCGGCACATACGCCGCGCGAAAATCATCGCCCAATAAATCTCCCGTCGGCGCGGAACCCAACGTCTTGGCGACAACCCTGCTGGAAACGGAATTTTTTTTCACCAGCTTGGGATGTGGCCGTTCGTAATTGCTCAAGCCGCTGACATCTGCGACCGGCAGATTCGTGTCCACCGTCGGCTCCACGTCCGGCGCAAAAAAATCGCGCGCCTCGTTCGGGTGTTTGAACTGACGCAAGTTGAGGTGAAACGCGCGCTGGATGTCCGCCACGTTCGCGCGCACATCAAGCAGCATCCGGTTGCCGTGCGTGCCGGTGATTTGGAAACCGCTCGCCTGCGCAAAAGTTTTCACCGCCGCGTAATCCGCTTCCGTCGGGCCGAAGCGCGCGGTGAATTCTTCCGGCGCCAAGTAATGATGAAAATTCGGGCTGGTCGGATCGTAAACGTCCTTGAGGAATTTATCCAAGCCAGCTGGATCGCGCAACGGCAGGCCGATGGCCAGCCGCAACTCGTTTGTCTCCGGCAAATTGCCGACGGCTTGCAGTTTGCTGACAACCGGCGGCACATGGCCGAACAAGGTTTTCAGGTCGCCGCCAAAAACCGGACACAATGCGACTGTCCAAACAAAACAGAAAATCGCGAGTGCTCTTATACTTCTGATTTTACAACGCATTTTGGTGACGACTAAACTTTATGAGATTAAAGCAATTTGCGTTCCGAGTTTTGCCAAATGCTTTTTGAAAAGACTAGCCCATCCCGCCGCCAAGTCAATTTACGCAAATCAATTTACCCAGCGCCGTTTGCCCGCTAAAATCTCTGCGTGTCTGTCCAATTCACCATCCTCGGCAGCGGCTCGTCCGGCAACTGCGCTTACGTCGAGACCGAAAACTGCCGCATCCTGATTGATGCCGGATTTTCCCCGCGCCAAATCCGTGCGCGCCTCGCCAGCATCGGCAAGACGCCGGAAAATCTTTCGGCAATTTTAATCACGCACGAACACTCCGATCACATCGCGGGTATTCTCGGACTCGCGGATAAATTTCACATTCCAGTTTATTGCAATCGCGGCACGCAGGACGGAACGATTTGGGCGCTCAAAACAAAATGGGATTCCAAAAAGAAACCAGCGTTCGAAGGCGCGGACGGCACGGCGCACTTGAAGGCGAAAATTGATTGGCGCTTGTTCGACACCGGCGGCAGTTTTGAAATCGGTGATGTCGGCATCGAGACGTTTTCCATCCCGCATGACGCGCAGGATCCGGTCGGATATATTTTGCGCACTGCGTCCGGCAACATCGGTTTTGCCACCGACCTCGGCCACGTCACCAAGCTCGTGCTCGACCGCATTCGCACCGCGAACGTCCTCGTCCTCGAATCCAACCACGACGTGAAGATGTTGCAGGATTGTCCGCGCCGCTCGTGGGCGTTGAAGCAGCGCATCCTCGGACGACACGGCCACATCTCCAATGCCACCGCCGCCGACACCATCGCGCAAGTCATGTCTTCCGGATTGAAGCAGCTTTACCTCGCGCACTTGAGCCGCGAATGCAACAAGCCCGAACTCGCGCAACACGTCATGGCCGAGCAACTCCATCACATCGGCGCCACGCACGTCCAAATGCAAATCGCCGCACAGGATGTGCCATGTGAAACTTTAGAACTTTAAGCAAATGATTCATAGAAAAACCACTTTAATTCTTGGCGCAGGTGCGAGCGCACCTTTTGGTTTCCCGACTGGTTATGAATTGTTGCGTCGCGTGATTGCTTGGGCCGATGTAAATCCGGGCCAAACCAATCCAAATCTGTTTTCCGAATTTGACAGAACTCAGATAAATGAATTTCGCGAAGCACTAGAAAAAAGCGGCAAAATTTCTGTGGATTCTTTTTTGGAGCGTCGCCCAGAGTTTATAAGAATTGGCAAGAGAGCAATGGCGATGGCGCTAATCCAATGTGAACATCAACCACATTTGTTCAAGCGAGACGGTAAAAGCTGGTATGAATATTTATTCAACCAACTTGATACGCAATTTGATGATTTTAACCAAAACCAATTGAGTGTGTTGACGTTCAATTATGATCGCTCGCTAGAACATTTCCTTTTCACAGCTTTGAAAAACGCTTCCGGTAAATCAGAAAATGAATGTGCTAAAAAATTAGAATCAATCCCCATTATTCATTTGCATGGTGATCTTGGGGCATTGCCTTACACAATAAACAGTCCAATGCGGCCATATAATTCAGAAATCACGCAGGTGGCTCTGAACATCGCCACCAGCAGGATGAAAATTATCCATGAAGGCATTGCAAATGAACCGCAGTTTGCGCAAGCCCACAACATTTTATCAGAAAGTGAAATAATTTGTTTTCTTGGTTTTGGCTATCACCGATTAAATATGGAACGACTTGGTTTCAAGGCCACCAAAAATGGTCAACGGATTGATTATCCAAAAGCTTCAGAAAAAATTATTGGTTCGACATATGGACTGACCCATGCCGAATCCGATCAAATTGATTCACACTATGGATTAAACCTTAAATATGCCTTTGACCGTAATCGTTACTGTGCCCCATTTGAAGTCTTTCAATATTTACGAGAAACCGGAGTTCTTCATTAATGCTCCGCATTGAAAAAATCTCCTCGCTCGATTTGCCCGAGCTTGCGCCGTATCGCACGCTCAAGCGTTCGGGCGAACACGCGGCGCTCGGCATTTTCGTGGTGGAAGGCGACAAGGTGCTCGACCGGATGCTGGAAAGCGATTTCATCCTCGTCTCCGTCCTGCTCATCGAGGAGCGCTTCGCAGAATACGAGCCGCGCCTGCGCGCCCGCCTGGAAAAAGATATCGCCGTTTTCGTCTGCGAGAAATCGCTGCTGACCGGCATGGTTGGTTTTGAAATTTATCAGGGCGTGCTCGCCATCGGCAAAATTCCGCCGCCGCTGTCGCTGGAAAAAATTCTCACGGCCAGCGCGCACCCGCGATTTTTCGTGGCGATGGACGAATTGGCGAACGCGGAAAATGTCGGCGCGCTCATGCGCAACTGCGTGGCGTTCGGCGCGTCGGCGTTGATCGCGGGCGAGACGTGCAGCAGCCTGTTCCTGCGCCGCACCGTCCGCAACTCGATGGGCTCAATTTTCAAACTGCCGGTGCTGAAATCCCCAAATCTCGTGCAGACGCTTGGCGAATTGCGCGCGCATGGCATCAAGTGCATCGCCGCACATCCACGCCAGGACGGAAAAACTTTGTCGCACGCGAATTTCACCGGCGATTGCTGCGTGGTTTTTGGTAGCGAAGGCCACGGTATCTCCGAAAAAGTTCTCGCCGCGTGCGACGAGGCGGTGGCGATTCCGATGTTGAACGAAGTGGATTCGCTGAACGTGAGCGCAGCGGCGGCGGTGTTTTTTTACGAGGTGAACCGGCAGCGCGGGAAAGCATAATTTGGCGCTCGACAAAACGGGCAATCGTAGGAAAATCGCAATATGAAGCCCAAGCAACTTACCAACGTCCTCACCAAACTTATCGGTCTTACAATGTGCGCGCACAGTTTTGTTCCGGCTATCGGAGCGTTTATTGCACTCTGGAAAGTTTCTCAACCACATCGAGATTTCGGGACAACATTCGAGTGGTCTTATTTTTTGTTGGGTGTCATCCCCTTCGTAATTGGAATCGCCTTTATTTTGTTCAGCCGCCAAACCACAGATGTCCTGTTCAAAGACGAGGCGTAATAATTTCCCCAGCTAGAGTGCGATATTTTCTAGTACTACTTCCGTGCGGACTTTATCAGCGTTGGCGTCCAGTTTGGTAAACAGTCCGCGCCAGAAGCCGAGTCCGTAAAAAATGTGGCTCGTCAACAGCAGCGGCCAAGCAAGCAGCGCGCGGACAACTCCCGCATTTTTAATCGAAGCCAGTGTTTGCAAAATCGTCGCGATAAAATAAACAATCATTGGCACGGCAATGAGCAAACGCAGCGAATTGGGAATGCTCAAGCAATTCAAAAAAGCGAGCGCGGCGAGATACAGGCAAAACAGCGGGGGCACAAAATTCAGCGCAGAGCCGGGCGTCGGGTGCAGACGGAATTGCTCCGCCCTGCCCCGTCCGTAAGTCCGCAACATTTTCAGAAATGCCTTGAGCGTCCGGCGCGGGCGGCGATGCACGAAAAAATTTGGATCATAGACGAGCCGCTGGCCGCGCTTCTGCAATTCGTCCATCAACGCGTTTTCCTCATTCGGATAGAGCGCTTCATTAAAGCCGCCGAGCGCCAGCAGCGTGTCGCGGCGTGCGAGCGTGTTGCAAAGGATGAGTTCTTTTTCGCCGGTATCGCGCATTTCGCCGACAGGCGTGTAGCGCGCGCGGCTCGGCCCGAACGCCAGCCAGCTCGCCAGCACCACGGCAAAAACCTGTTCCAACAGCGGCGCACCCGGCGGACACACGTTCGGGCCGCCGACCATTGCGACAGCGGGGTTCTGCAAAAAATTTTCCGCGCGATGCAAATTGTCCGGCGGCGTCAGCGCGTCGTCATCAAGAAAATATATCCATTCGCCGCGCGCGGCGCGCAACGCGACGTTGCGCTGGACGGACGGTTGTTTGCCGCGCGCGACGATGATTTCCAGTCGGTCGGCGGGATAATCCAGCTTGCGTGCGGCGGCGACGGCCTGCACTTCCGCCAGTTGCGGCGGCGCGGCGATAATGACGGTGACGATGGGCAGAGGCTGGCTCACGCAGGAAAACTAAAGTCCCGCCGTGCGACTTCAAAGTGCAAAATGCAAATCATCGCAGCGGCGCGGCACGGACAACGGTGCGGCGGGTGGAAATGTTTTGACTTGCGGCGCAAAAAATCTAAATTAACGCTCCGTTTTGTTGATGGGGTCATAGCTCAGTTGGTAGAGCGTCTGAATGGCATTCAGAAGGTCAGGAGTTCGAGCCTCCTTGGCTCCACCAAAACGAATTAAGCGTTGAAACATCGGTCGTGCTACGCACGGCTAGTGTTCTTTCAGCCAATAAATTAAAGGGTCTTTTGAAGGTAACGGTTAAGGTTTGAGCGCGTAAAAGGCGGTTCGAGCCGACGTTTTCAAGAAAGGACTTCATTTCTAACCAGTTGTTGCTAAACACTGGTTTTTGGGCTGTATTTGCTTCTAAAACCCATTTTTTTAAGGGTTCGAGCCGATTTGTTTTGCTTCCCTCAAGAGCAACAATTTGTTGCTCCAAAGCGGCTTTTTGCGGCACAAGTGGGTTTTTGAGTTCTTTGAACTCGGCAACATCAAACACCCCCTCGGTAAAGCCGTCGTTAATCCGATCAATCTTCGCTTTAAGCGAAGTCAGGTCGGATTTGAGGCGGTCAATTTTCTGCTGCTTTTGGAGTGTCGGGGACGCCGCCCCCCGTCGCCAACCGGCATTGAAAACAAAAAACCCCGCGATAATGAGACCGGAGTTCGTGGCTGGTTGCACAAATTATTTTAGGGCGGAAACGGGCGCGTTGGATTTTACCAACCCGCACTCGGCCATCATGGTTCTAGGCGTGATTCTCCGCCATTCTGTATCCAACATCTTGGAACATCTTTTTTCCAAAAAGCAGAAGGGAGAATAGTATTTAAACGAGGCCATGCGTTCTCTAGTTGTGGGGTGTTCACCCCATTGTCCGTAGCGGTCAAAAGGGACAATGTCTCCAAGGAAAAATTATGGAGACGCAAATCAAACCCTTCTCGCCGTCAACCTTGAAACACATCGGCATCGCCGCCGACCATGGCGGATTTGAATTGAAGGAATTTCTGGCCGGAAAATTGCGCGCCGCCGGTTTTGAAGTCACCGATTTTGGTGACCGGCAGTTGAAGTCGGATGATGATTATCCGAATTTTATCATTCCCTTGGCGCGCGCGGTTGCGGCCGGGACGGTGGATCGTGGCATTGGTATTTGCGGCAGCGGGGTCGGCGCGTCCATTGCCGCGAATAAAGTCGCAGGAGTAAGGGCCGGCTTGATTGACGAAAACTTTTCGGCGCATCAAGGAGTCGAGGACGACGATTTGAATATGATCTGTTTCGGTGGCCTGCTGGTCGGTCATGCCTTGGCCTGGGAATTGACGCAGACATTTCTCGACTCGCGATTCAAAGGTGCTGAACGCTTTCGTCGCCGACTGAAAGAAGTCGCGCAGCTCGAAAGTCCAACCCCAATTTAAACACCATGAAGATAAGTCCGCTGGCCGGAAAACCGGCGCCCGCTAGGATTCTCGTCAATGTGCCGAGGCTCGTGACAGCCTATTACACCGGTGTGCCTGATCCTAAGGTGCCGGCGCAACGTGTGGCGTTTGGCACTTCCGGCCATCGCGGTTCGTCATTCAATCTGGCTTTCAACGAATGGCACATTCTCGCGATCACGCAGGCGATATGCCTCTATCGCAAGTCTAAGAACATTGTCGGCCCGCTGTATCTCGGCATTGATACGCACGCGCTTTCGGTTCCGGCTTGCGCCAGCGCGCTGGAAGTGCTGGCGGCCAACGGGGTAGAAGTGATGCTCGCCGAAGGGGACGAATACACACCTACACCGGTGATTTCCCATGCGATCCTCAATTACAATCGCGGTCGCACCACAGGGCTGGCTGACGGGATTGTCATCACGCCCTCGCATAACC
>Ga0302281_10001968_pt1 | contig 14748 bp, 21 predicted proteins | sample III_Fen_E1_2_FD_198762 | JGI IMG/M metagenome (GOLD analysis project Ga0302281, IMG submission 198762) | Peat permafrost microbial communities from Stordalen Mire near Abisko, Sweden - III_Fen_E1_2 | ecosystem: Environmental > Terrestrial > Soil > Wetlands > Permafrost | place: Sweden: Abisko...
GTCGATTGGCATGGAGTGGTAATCCGCGTACTCAGCGCAGGCATAAGCGGAAGCAGCCAGGGCTAGCTCTCCGTGATCGTGAGCGGCGTCATGCTCGGAGGAGTAACCTTCCTCTGTGACCTGGCGTTCGCGCTCCTCGCAAATCCAGTCGATGGCCTTTTTTCTATTTTCTGTGTTCATTATTTTTTCCTTTTTGTTTGGGTTTACTGCGGTGATTTCAGGTGATGATGAGGTCGCCACGTTGGATGGCTTCGCGCTCCAGGCGCTTCATCTGGGCAAGGTCGTCGTCCGTGGGATCAGGGGTGAAGCTGCGGGTGTTGCGGCGGGGGGTGGCCGCTCCAGCGAAGGAGCGCCTCTCCCCCCGGAGCGCGACCTCCTCCGCTGGAGTGCCAGATTCTTGCCGTGAAAACTCTCCAGGAGTGGCGGCAGTTGCGTCTTCGTAGCGGCATGGCGTCGAGTCGTCGCCACCCCTGGAAATGTGTGAGTACCCACCCATGCCCCTCGCCTCGCTCTCACGGCGGACGATGCGCTGCTGGCCGGTCCTGGAGTCGGGCAGGAGCGCCCGGTACTCGCGGCGCATGGCGCTGCGCAGGGCCTTGTTGATCTCTTTGGCGCTGTCCGGTGAGCCGTCCGTCATCGGATCAATGCTCTCTGCCTCGCATAAGATGGTACCGGCCTTTTCTCCCGCGTAATCCTTCGCCAGGACGATGGTCGCCTGCACCGGCTGCTCGCCCTGGGGATCGAAGTGGACGCGCACGCTCTGCTTGTCGAACTGCCAGAGGTTCGGATGGGCGAAGTGCCACTTGGTCGAGATCCCGAAGGGACCGTCTGCCGTGACCCGTACCATGCCACGGGAGACGATGCGCTCTTCGGCAACCGGCGAGGCTAGATAGAGCCAGTCGCCCTGGAGTGAGGGGCGGGGCTGCTCGGCCAGATCCTGCATCCAGCGCACCTGGGGAATCCAGGAGCCGTATTCCCGGCTCTCGACGGGGTAGGTGTTCAAAAAAGCGATGGCTTTCTCCATGGCGGCAAGGGCCTCTTCCAGGGTGCAGAAGTGCTCGTAGGGGTTTTTCCGTCCAGCTTGGCAGGCGGTGTAGATGTCGCCCTCGCGCTTCATCTCTCCCCGGTAGCGGCCCACCTGTCCCGGCTCCAGGGCGAGGCGGCTCCAGAGGCGGTTGAAGAAATTCTCCACGAGCTTGCGCTGCGGGTTTCCCTTGGCATCGACCCAGTTGATGCCAAGGGTCGAGAGGGTCTCCATGACCCTTTTGCCCTGCCAGACGCCGCCTTCCAGGACGATCCGGTCAGGAATGCCGGTGTCCCGTGCTGCCCGGAGGATAGCACCAGCCGTCTCCGCGCCCCGGTAGCTCTGGGCCGGGCGCACGACATAGGTCCAGCTCGGGATGTAGCTGGTCGCGTCATCATGGCAGAGGAGTAACTGGAAGCGGCCCAGCTTGTATCCGTACTTGTCACTGGCAGGGCATCCTCCCCAAGGCCAGGGCACTGCCACGCCAAAGTTGACCGTGCCGTCGTCCCAACTCTGTTGCTCCCCGGCATAAAGACGCCGGCCATTGCCAGGAGCCAGGCGCATTTTCCCCGGCTGGAAGGTCGCGGTACGGAGTCCGCGATCTCCCTGCCGATGGAGCGCGGTGAGGGCGCGGACTTCCTGCGCTGCCTCTATGACTGCTGTGGGTAAGCTGTGCTTGCTGCGACGGCGTGAGAGGGCCTCCTCTAGTGCGTCGTCACTCCCGGCGATGATGTGGGCCGCCATGGTCATGGAGCCGGATTCGCTATTGGCATTGGTCTGCAGATAGGTGCTCTGGAACTTGGCCTTGCTCTCGGGGGTGAACTCGAAGAGGCGCTTGCGGCCAGAACGGAAGGTCTGAGGCTCCAGGGCCTCGCGGCCTTTCTCAACGAGGGTCTTCCTCCAACGGGAAAAATTTGCCTGGGGAATCCCCGCCGCTCGGCAGGCCGTGGCCTCGCTAAGGGAGGGCTCTGCCCGGAGCATCAAGAGGACGCGCTCGATGTCAGCTAGTTTTTCCTGTTGGGATCTCATCGGCGTGTGCCTCCTGTTTTCGTAGAAAAGGGCGCGACACCGGGTGTTTCATGACCCGAAGTTGGGGTAGGTGCAGGATCTCCCTGTCCAACATGCCCGGTGTCGCAAAGTGATGTGTAGAAACGATGGCTCATGACTTCCGCCCTCCCTTCAAACCGGCGAGCAGTTCCGGTGGGGCTGAGTCGAGGAGTTCCACGAATTTCTGCCGGAAAAGAGCGCGAGCTTCGGCGTCGAGATCGCCCCATGTCTGGAACCCGTTGGACATGGTGACCAGGGACTTCGGTAGTAATCCGCAGATTTCCCCCTTGGCGTTGATGCCGAGGTAATCAGGGGCAGAGCGCCGCCCTCCCTCCGTGGTCTCCTTGCCGCGAAGTCCCGCCAGGCAGGCTCCAAGGCCGATCTCGCCACTCAGAATCCGAGGCTCAAATTCCTCCTTCAGACTAGGGCTGCGGCGGAACATATCATGCACTCCACGGGCCTGAAGGAGCGTGTCGGAGGAGAGGCCAAGGGAGGCGGCGAGGGAATCCAGGGAAATTACCGATTGAGTCGGTAATTTCTTTGGACGACCCGCTCCCTGTTGGAGTTTGGAGGCCACAATCGGATAGCTGAGGTAGGCAAGTGCCCCCTTGAGGTAGTGCCTGCGGTGGATCAGCGTGGAGAGGATGATGTCTGCCGCCTCCTCGGCGGGGCGGTAGATGACTGGCACCTCGGAGAATCCTGCAAGTCGTGCCGCCTGGAGGCGGTGCCGTCCGTCGATCAGGAAGACATAGCCGGGATGGCCCTCGCCATCGTGGTCGGTCTCCATGACAACCAGTGGCTCATGGATGCCATGAGCAAGGACATCCTCGGCCAGTCCTAGCATCTCAGGAGAGTTATCAGACCAGATGCCGGGCAAGCGCTGGAGCAGCTCTGACTCGGCAATGGACTCAATGGGGAGTGTGGTGGGTTTCTTCATTTGGAAAGTGCTATTGAGGGCCAAAGAGGCTCGTCTGGATGTCCCCTGTGCGGGAGGCGATGCGGTTCAGCAGCTCCCGGACGGCGGCGATGTCGCGGAGTGTGAGGGGCTGGACGCGCGCCGGATCGAGATGGATGATCTCCAGCGCCGCATCGGCACTCTTGAGAAGATCGAGCACATGGTGCTGGCGATTTTCTCGGACAATCCGGCCTAAGTTGGCCTCCATGGAGTCTTCAGAACTGCTCATTTCCCGGCCTCCTGAAACTTTACCCAGGCTGCTTCAAGTCGGGGGCTTTTGCGCTCTCCAGCCAGAACGCGGTAGGCGTGAATGCGGGTGACCCCAGAGGCCTCTGCAAATTTTCCAATGCCAGGGAAACGGACGCGGCTACTTTTTCGTTTGTTGATTCGGCCTTGTTGCTGCAACATGTCCGATAAATCCACCAAATCGGACAACCTTGCAACAAAAATCGGACAGTTCTGCAACTTTTTTGGACAGATCCTCTGTTCTCGCTGTCCGATTATCTTTGAGCGTTGTCCAATGTTGCAAAAAAATCGGCATTTCTCGATCTCTTTTCTACGAGATCCGCGACGGGAAGAGGGAAGTCACCGATAAAATGATGGCGCGGTTGGAACAGGCAGAAAAAGATGCCGGAATTTTTCACTCTTTGGGGGATGTGCTCCGCGTGGAGACCCAGATGCAAAGAGGAGAATATGTGTCACCAGCCGCCGCTAAGGAGGTCGCCCGGATTCGAGAAGAGGTCATGCCCGAGCGGATGAACGAAACCTCTCTCCTTATAAAACTTTTCCTGGCCTGGTTCAGAGCGCAGGGTATTTCACTGTCAGACGAAGACCTTGACCTTCCCCTGGAGGAGCTGACAAAGAAGCTCAAACCTCCCGCGAAGTCATGACCCTGCTTCTCCTGTTATTGGGAATCTGGGTAGTGTGGAGACTTATTAAATGGTCATCTAATCGGGAAAAAATTAGAACTCCTCAACAGATGACCACATTTGTCCTGGATCACTTTTACGAGATGACGACTCCCAAGCACTGGCAAGAGGTCGAAAAATGGATCTCTAAACACGAAGAATATTACGGCACAGAAGGAATTTTAATTTACAGTATGAGGATCGCTTGGGCTGTCCCAAAAATCACAGTCCTCAGCACGCTGGGGTCTCGGTATGAAATCATCTTTTCGGGATCAGATGATCATCCGGGGATTCATTGTGCCAGTCAATCCCCCAACTTTCCGGCTGTTCATGACTTTCTGCAAAATCTCTGCAAAAATAAGTTCCTTGAGATCGCTTCCGCGCAACTCCAAAAAAAGGGAAGGGCACTTGCTGCGGCACGACAAAACGTTGAAGTTGCCGCCCAGGAAATGGGATTCCTTCAGGAACTCAAAACCCTTTATTCAACCCACGGTCTCCAATGAAAAACATCCTACTTTTTTCAATCGCTCTGACGATCCTTTCACCACTCGCCCGCGCGGATAATTTCACCACGCTCGACGGCGACACCTACACGAATGCGACCGTAAAACGAGTTGAGCCCGATGGTATCGTGATCGCCGATACAGATGGGGTACGAAAGCTGAAGTTTAAAAATCTCGCTCCCGAAATCGGCGTCAAGTACGGCTACGATCCAACCAAGGCCGCAGCGTTCCAGGCTACTCTGCAAGCCAATGCCGCTGCCGGGCAGGCGGCAGCCGCTCAGGAAAATCAAAAAGTTGCAAATCAGCGTGCCGCTGCTGATAAACAAATCTCTGCCGCTCGGGCGAAGATCCCCGAGATCACCACGATCTCCCCTTCTACAAACGCCCTGGGAGGACCTCATGACACAATGACCCCTGAGGAGGAAGCCGCGCAGAAGACAAAATTAAAACTATGGTCGGCCATGGGAGGGCACGGGAATGTTCAAACGCCTTCTGGCTCTCATTAATGAGTAATCCTTTTGATTTCCTTTTCAGTCTCGGGGCTATCGGAGGGATTGCCGGTGTCATTCTTGGCTCACTTTATCTTTTTTTCCCCTTGATCGTTATGATGCAGCTTGGTCACATCAAAAAACGCATCGATCAATCGACCTCACTCTCTACGTCGCAAAACGCCGCATTACTTCAGGCGCAAACAGCGACCGTCGCAGAACTCAAGGTGCAGAACGATCTCACCCGGCAGCTACTCCGCGCCTACGGACACGATCCGGAAGTTTAGGAAGGAGCGAAGTCGAAGGTCTAAGGTTCAGGGAGGAAGGCCGGATCAGAAGCTTTCGACTTTAAACCCTCGTCTTTCGACTCAGCTTTTCGCCTTCCACGCCCTCACCGTGTGCATCGCCTTCACCGTGATTAGTACCTAGCAGCACCTCCTAGCAGTCTGGCGGGGACATGCTCCCGACGCACCTCCCTTTTTGCCTTTTTTCAGGTTTCAGGTTTCCGCCTTCAGCTTTCGCAAGCTGCCTTCTCGCTCAGACACCCCCTCTCTCCACCGATGAGTGGTCTCATGGGCTCTTTGCCATCCTGATCCTGCTCATCATCCTGGTCGCCGTCTCGACGATCTGGAAAAACTTCCGTCCCGAACCGTCGCTGGAAAAGCAGATTGAGGAGAAGATCAACAAGGCGACCACGGCCCTCGAAACGCGCATCGAAAAGAAGCTGGATGACCTGAAGCTCCAGATCGGGGGGAGGGAAAAAGATATCCATGAGCTACGGTCCTCTCTGGAGAAGGCCGTAGCGGATCTCAATCGCGCCATCGGATTTCTGGAAGGAAAAGCCGACTGAAGTCATGAGTAAGGAAGCCGAAATTCAACAAGAGCGTCGCGAGGAGTGCCGCCGTCTCGTCCTGGAACATCTGGCCTCTCGCCAGGTGCTCGCCTGTCATCCGCAGGATATCCGCCGCAGTCTCAATGCATGCCGCGTGAATGATTTCACGGCGGAGGAGGTTGCCGCCGCTTGTGTCTTCCTGGTCGGTCTCAAGTACGCCGAGCAGCTCACCGCTGAGATGGGAGCAACCCTTTACTACAAGGCCGCCAGTGCCGGAGTGCTCGCTTACGAGCGGGGAGGCCGCCTCGAAACCTGAAGATTATGAAAAAGAACCGCATCCCGTCGTTATCTCTGGTCTCCAAGGGGAAGGCTAATCGTCAAATGGTCACAACCAATGAAGTCATTATTGATCGTAGCGCGGCACGCTTCGCTCAACTGCTCACGATCATCATCGTCTGTGCGCTTGCCGGGCTGCTCGGTGCGCTGACCGGATGTGCTCATGAGCATGTCCCGACCAGCGCCCGTTCCTCGGCGCTGATCGATACTAGTCTTGTTTCTGCATCCAGTGGAGTGAAGAAGGTGCAGGCATCTCTTGCCTCCGCCCAGGACGACGCTCGTGAGATCTATCAGACCTACACGAACGCCGTCACTAATACCGTGCTCCGTCAGGACTTCATCGATCTGGAGAGCGCGCTGTCGGAGTCGCAGGATCAGCTTGCCACGGTCTCCACCAATCTCTTCACCGCGACCAATAATCTGGTCTGGTATGAGGCCGACTATCTCGCCACCCACAAGCTTGCCGACACGCAAGCCCTCACCATCATCTCCCAGGCGAAGTCGATTGTCTGGTGGCGCTCCAAGGCGCTCTGGGGTTGGGGGTTCATCTCACTTCTCTTTCTCGGTGTCGTCAGCTTCCTGGCTCTCAAATACGGAGGTCCCTATTTCGCCAAGATCGCCGGTGCCTTTGCTAAAGCTCCATGAGTGCTCTCAATAACACGTTCTGGAGGCGTGCGTACTGTGACCAGAAGGGCCATCCCTCCAGCAATCGCGTCCACATGGGGGTCATTCTCTGGCCTACCGGATTCTTCATCCTCGCGCTCGGGATCATAACGATCGCTACAAAGAAAGTTCCCGATGTGCCGACCGGCACCGGGGTCTTCTTTGGTGTGGTGCAGGCCATCGTCGGCCTGATCCGTGGCGTGCAGACCTATCTGGAAAATAAGGCAACGCCCGTGACGGCGAATACCTCAATCTAATCCCCGAGATGCACACCCTGTTCATCATCCTCTTTCTGATCGTCAAGATTCTGTGCTGGATCCCTGTCGTGATCGCCGGAGCCGCAGTGGTGGGTGCCATCGTCTTTTTTGTCCTCTTGTGCATCTTCCCTCTAGGGGAAGGCGACTGGTGGAAATAACTCCTAAAGCCAACCTCATGAAAATCTCCGATATCCTTTTTGCCGCACGCGCTGAATCGCCCCGCTTCCGTGACGCCCTGGCTTTCGTTTGTAAGTGGGAAGCCACGCTCGACAAGGATGGCTCTATCGTCGCGGAGAATGACCATGATGGTGAGGGTATCACCTTCTGCGGTCTGACTCAGAAGTCAGATGCTCTCCCGGTCGATGCCAATGGCACTGTCACCGCCTCTCCTGGGTGGATCGTCACGCGCTATCTCACCGGCTACTGGAATCTGGTCCTCGCCTCCACGCTGCCCTTTCCCGTGGGGGAGTGTGCGTTCAACTTCGGAGTCAACTGCGGGAATGGCGAAGCCGCCATACTCCTGCAAAAGACGCTTAATGCCCTAGGCCTCGGCCCTCTCGCCGTGGATGGGGGGCTCGGTCCTCAGACGCTGGATGCCGTCTGGAAGGCTGATGCCAACCAACTCGCTCGCGCTCTCTGCGCTCAGGCAGTCACCCATTATCACGGGATCGTGGCTGCCAATCCGGAACGCGACGGTGATCTCAATGGCTGGATCCATCGCACGGATGATCTGCTGGAGACTTTTTGCACCTCAGCAGCCGCGACCGCAGCCGCTTCACCTTCTGTCCACCCTTCGACCATCGACCCTAGTCCTTCGACTCAGCCCTCCTCCCTCACCATCACCCCTAATGTCGGAGAGACGATCGTCGTGGACGATCAAGCCGTTTCTTGAGTATGCCACAGACCTGCTCCAAAAAAGGGTACAAAAAAAAGGATGCCCAGACTGCCGTGAATGCGCGGCTCTCCGATCGTGGTCATGGTCGTCCGGACGGTCTGCGGATCTATGAATGTGATGTCTGCCGTCAGTGGCACATCACCCACCGTCGCGGGGAGGGCATGAAGTCATGAGCGAGGATGCACCCATCACGCGCAAGGGCAAGATCGCCCGGCTTCCCGCCGCCATCCGGGAGAGTCTGAATCAGCTTCTTCTTAATGGTTCCAGCGGCCCCAAGATCATCACCTGGTTGCACTCCAAGGAAGAGGTCCTCCGTGTCCTGGATGAGGAGGGAGAGGAGCCGATCACCGCACAGAATCTCTCCGAATGGCGCAAGGGGGGCTATGCCGAGTGGCTGGCCCGTCGCGAGCGCGTGGAGGAGATCAAAATCCTCTCTGCCTATGCCGCCGAGCTGGCCGAAGCTGCCGGGGCCTCGGTCTCCGATGGTGCTGCCGCGATCCTCGGGGGGAAGATCCTCGCCGCCGCCGAACGTCTCGCCGAAACCGCTGAAGGAGAAGAATCCCTGGTTGGTCTCTCAGTTGGTCTCTCGAAGCTGCGTGATGCCGATAGCAAGCTGCTCCGCGCCCGTGTCTCGGAACGGAATGCCGAGCAGAAGGACCGTCAACTCGATCTCGACGAGGCAAAATTTCAACGCACCACGGCTCAACTCTTCATCAAATGGGCCGCATCTCCCGAGGCGCAAGCGATCCTCGGCTCCGGCGACACGAAAACGGTCCAGATGGACAAGCTGGTTCAACTCTTCTTCGGCGAACGTCCCGCAGACATCCGGGGACCGGAGGTCGGAGAGGGAACGAAATCTGAAGGCTAAAACTTGAAAGCTGAATTTTGAAATCACCGCAGTAAACACCAACCATCCATCCTTAATGAGCATCCCACGTAACATCTCTTCAGACAGTTCCTCTCTCGCTCCCTCAGTGCAAGATCTGGAGCAGCTCCGCCTGGAGGCCGTCACGGTCTCTGTGGGCTTCGACGATCTGCTCGACATCACCCTGACGACGAATCACCCCCATCTCGACACGATGGTCGTGGTGACTTCCCATGAGGATCGCAAGACCCAACAGGTCGCCGCGAAGCATGGGGCCATCTGTGTGACTACTGATCTGTTTTCCAAAAATGGGCGGAAGTTCAACAAGGGCGCGGCGATCAATGCCGGGATGTCTCACTTCCAGTATCACGGATGGAGGCTTCATCTCGATAGCGATATCACGCTGCCTGACAATTTCCGCCGCATCCTTTTCAACCACACTCACCTGGAACGTTCCTGTCTCTATGGCGCGGATCGCTTCGATGTGATCGGCAAGGGTCAAATCGAGCAGCTCCCGGAACTCTTCGGTCGCTTCCCTCAGCATCGCTTGCGCTGTCTGATGGATCCCACCCACGATCGCAATCTTGTCGCTCCTGCTGGCGCTCGACTGATCGGAAATCTGGATGGGTATACCCCTCTGGGATATTTCCAACTTTGGCACTCCTCGTGTCAGAAGAGTTACCCGTACTCCCTCGGTGATGCCGCTCACGATGACGTGATGTTTGCAAGGCTCTGGCCGGTGTCGGCCCGGCGACTCCTCCCAAGCGTGGCCGTCTATCACCTCTGCCCTTCCACTCCACAGTGGGGTGAGAACTGGGACGGAAATCGCAAGCAGGAACGCATCGACTGATCCCCTTTCACCTCGCAGTAAACACCAACCCAACCCGCCACCACCATGTCCGACGATATCACACCCTCCACGCCAGCCCCACAGGCTGCCGCTCCTGCTGCTCCTGAGACATCTCCTGTCCCACCAGCTACTCCTGAAGTTCATCCCACGAAGTCCTTCATTGATGCCTTCCTCGCGGGAGGTCCTCTCTTTGTTAATAAGCTGAGGGAACACTTGCTCAGTCTCTGGACGGAGTTTGAACAGGTCGCCGCCGAGCGCGATGCCCTGGTCACCAAATTCGGCGACAAGGCAAAGGCCGTCATCGACGAGATCCGCAAAATCTGATGGCCGATAAACCGCTGATCCAGTTAAGGCCCTATGCCGTCGATCCGTTCTGGAACGACGCGCTAGGTATTGCCTTCTGGATCTGGCGGAGGCAGTCAGGTAAGTCCTATACCGCCGCCGCCAAGGCTCTCCGTCGTATGATGGAGCATCCGGGGCTGCTGTCGGTATTCTGCTCGGCATCGGTCAATCTCGGTGTGGAGTTCGTTCGTAAGGAGGCCGTTATCTGGGCCACCCTTCTGCAAAAATATCGCGCCCTAGTAAAACAGCAGGGTCTCAAGCTGACCTGTTCTGCCGATGATGACAAAGGCAACCTTCTGGATATCGACGCGATCGCAGACCTCTTCGAGCATCAGAAGCTGGAAACCAAGATCTGGCATGATCGTACAACCTATTCCCGATCAATCGTCGTGGCACCCAACCCTGACACCGCTGTCGGCTGGACAGGTGATATATGGCTCGATGAGTTCGGCAGGATGCCGGAGTTCAAAGCCGTCCTGGAAGCGGTCCTTCCCTTCATGTCCTCTAATCCCGAGTTCATTCTTCTCGGGATCACTACTCCACCGCCCGATGACACGCACTATTCCTGGGAACTCACGATTCCCAGGGAGCAGGAGTTCCCCACTAACCCCAAGGGTAACTGGTACCGCTCCGCCGCTGGCTATCTCTGTCACCGTGTCGATGCCTGGGACTCCTACGAAGCCGGTGTCCCGATGTATGACGATCAGACACGCCAGCCGATCACACCAGAGGAGCATCGGGAAAAGGCTTTCGATAAGGATGCCTGGGATCGGAATTTTGCCCTCCGCTTCATAAAGGGGGGACAGGCCGCCGTCTCTCAAGTCGTACTGCAACAGGCGATGTCAGCCGGTCGGGGGCAGTGCTTCGCCCTCAATGTCTCGGAGGAAATCGCCGCATGAATGCCAAAAAAGTCGATTTCACAGTTGAGATAAAAGATAAGGAAGGACTGGTCGTCACCATGGGAATCGTGATTGGAAAGTCCGTGACCTGGAAGGGATCTCTGAAGGCCGTCTATGAAATCATTCTTTTGGAAAAACTGGCTGAGGATAACCGGCACTCAAAAATTGCGGCGCTGCATAACGAGGTAGCTCGTCTCAATGGTCTGCTGACCGGGAGGCTCCATGAGTAGGCGGCGCATTGTCTCCATCGGTGATATTATTCCCCAATGGTTGCCCGATGTGCTGGTGCCGGGATCGAAGCTCTCTCTCGGCTACGATATCGCCACCACGACGAAGGCGAAGAGTAATCCCTCATCCCTCTCTCTGACTGAGCGAATCGGGGTGATGAATTACATCCGGTTTATTTTACGGTGGAAGTCGGCTGATCCCGCCGTCTCGAAGGCTATCCTGCTCGCTTTTCTCATGCTCCTCTCTCCACGGCGTCCCGTCGCACTGGTCGTGGACTCGTCTAATGAAAAGTACTACTGCGCACAAATTCAGGAGGAGTTTTCCTCTCTCGTCAATGTGATCCTGATCTCTTCCGGAGAGTCGACCGTCTATCTCGGGGAGAAAATGTCCAATAAGGTTTACCTGGGGAATCTCTTCATTAATGCCCTGGATGAAGGACGCATCGCCGTTGCTGATGAGGAGTGGGTGGGAAAGGACTGGCGACTTGTGAAGCGCACGGCAGGATCGTTTGAAACTGATGTCGATGAGGGTGGCAATCACGGCGATACCTTCGACTCATCTAAGCTCAGCTTGCATGGTCTCGATGGAGTTGGAGGCCCTGCGGAGGCCTTCGCCGCTCAGGTAGGAAATTTTAGAAGCGGTTCCGATACTGGCCGGATCCTGCTCAACCCTTACGCCAGTCGCTATGAACACAGAGGAGGATCGTTATGCTAACTGACACCATCAAACAGAGGCTGAGGGATTATTTCCAGTCGCTCATTTCCACCACTCGCGCCACGGTCGTCAATCCCTGGGCGGAGCAGGAGTCGATCACGGAGCGGATCTCCGCTGATCGGGTCCATGCGATCATCGAATCGGCCAAGGGGGGTGATCCTCGTGATCTCTTTGCCCTCTATCGCGATATCATTATCTCCGATAACCACCTTCAGACGGAACTCAATAAGCGCAAGCTGGCCGTGCTCGGTGACACGCTGACAGTCGGCCCACGAAATAAAAAAAATCCGGACGATGTGGCCGCCGCCGCGATCGTCGATGACATGATCAAGGATCTCTCGGCTGACGATCCCCAGGATCCTTCCTCCTGCTCCTGGATTCGGGCGTGCTCTCATCTTCTCGATTCGACGATGTGGCCGGTCTCGGTTGTGGAGAAGGTCTGGAAGCCCTCTGTGAAGCCGGGCCTCCGGTTTGAACTCTCAGAGCTGGTCGCGGTTCCCTATGCTCTTCTCACGTATGTTTCCAATAGTGAGGACATGGCCGGTGCGCTGAAGATCCGGGAAACGACAGAGATCGGTTATCCTACCGGCACTACTAATGATGTCGATCCGGTGAAGTATATCGTTCACCGGGGACATCTCCTGACCACTCATGATATCTGGGGTGGACCGATGCGCTCGATCCTCTTCTGGTGGCTCCTAGGAACGATGACCCGGGAATGGTGGGGGCGTTATCTGGAGCGCTATGGTTCCGGCTTTCTAGTCGGTCATTATCCAAAAGGTGATGATCAGAGCCGACGTGTCCTGGAAAGGGCCTTCAGTTATGCCGTGAAGATCGGCGGTCTCGTGGTCTCGAAGGATACCGAGGTTGAAGTGATGCAGGCCGCAAGCTCTCAGAGTGCCGAGGGGTATGAGAAATTCATCCGTCTCTGCAATGAGGAGAAGTCGAAGCTCGTGATCGGTCAGGTGCTCTCCGCTGAGGCTCGCTCCACAGGTCTGGGATCAGGTCTCGGTAAACAACACGGAAAAGTGCGGGATGATTTTAAGGAGTTCGACGCTCGCGTCCTGGCTGAGACACTGGTCAATCAGCTCGTTAATCCTTTTCTAAAGTACAATGCTCTCCCAGGGCGGGTGAAACTCCTTTGGGGATCGGTCGGAACTGACGAGAAGGCTACCCTCGGCGATTTCCTGGTCGCACTGAAACAGGCTGGCCTGGAACCGGCTGATGAGGCTCTTGAAGGTCTGTCTGAGGAGGCGGGGTTCACTCTGCAACGGGCGGCTGTCGCTGCTCCTCTCCCAGGTGGATCCATGGCTCTCCATGCGCTCTCAGCCTCGGGTCATCTCCCTGCTGATCTCGTGGATCTGGTCGCCGCCAATGGTGCGGCGAAGCTGGCGCGGACCTTTCGCGGGAGCCTCGCCCCGGTTCGGCGGATGATCCTTCTCAGTGCCTCTCCGGGAGATCTGGAACGCAATATCAAGGATTTCTATTCCGACTGGGATCCATCTCGTGTCGCCGATGTGGTCGATGAAGCCCTGGTGGCCTTCGCGGCCAATGGTGCGGCGAGCGTAAAGTGAAATTTCCGTCATTAAATATCCCTGACGAAGTCGCTCTTCTTCTCCTTAATAATTCTCCCTGTGCCATAGGGGTCTCAGGAGGCAAGGATAGTTCCGCTCTCGCAATTGCTCTCAACCACCACCTTGATTTAATTGGTCACCCTCGCCAAAATCGGGTTCTTGTTCATAGCAATCTGGGAAGCATTGAATGGAAGGATTCGCTCCCTTGGTGCCAAAAGTTATCCCAGTTTCTCGAACTTCCACTTCTCGTGGTTGAGCGTCCGGCTGGTGGACTGATCGAGCGATGGGAGACTCGTTGGAAAAATAACTGGAACCGATACCTTAACCTCGAATGTCTTAAGGTCATCTTGCCCTGGTCAACTGCCTCAATGCGGTTTTGTACTTCGGAACTCAAAACTGACATCATCTGTCGGCACCTGAAAGCGCGGTTTTCAAATGAAATCATAGTGTCGGCGAGTGGAGTGAGGAGTGAAGAATCCTCCAATCGAGCCAAAGCACCCGTATTTAAACTGCAACCAAAACTTCAGCGGGGAAAAATTCAAGGGTTCGACTGGGCTCCCCTGAAAGACTGGTCTCTCCAGGATGTTCTTAAACTCCACGAAACAACCGGGTTTCCCCTCCATCCGGCTTATATTGAATTTGGTTCGGCCAGAGTAAGTTGTTCGTTCTGTATGCTCTCAACTGTAAATGACCATAGTGCCGCTCTAAAACAGGAAGAAAACCATCAGACCTATATCCGTCTCTGTGAACTAGAACTTACAAGTGCTTTTAGTTTTCAAACCAACCGCTGGCTCTGTGACCTCGATCCAACCCTACGTGAGAAACTCATCCCTGGAAGCCGAGTCCGGCTGTCACATGCCAAATCCATAGCAGCCAGAAGATGTGATCTTGAAGCAATGCTTCCGAGGAACGCTTTATTCATCGCCGGAAAACCATGGCCGCCAAATAAAATTAGTCTTCGTGACGGAGTGATCATTGCAGGCATCAGAAATGAAATCCTTTCCCTCTATGGAATCGACAGTAAATCAACAGGCCGTCAGATCATGAAGTCCATCAATGCCCGTGTCGAAATTCAGGAAAAGACCTGACCCTTTTCACCAACCCTTTTCAATCTTTTTGCATCAATCGAATCGGAGGTGAAGAGGTCGCGGCGCGGGAAAATCTCTAAGTGCCTCATCTCTCGGTATATCCAACCAAATCCAAGCAGATCGCATCTGTTCCAACCTTTTTCGCTGGTCTCATCCCGCCCCACCGTTTGTTCCCCCATTCAACGTTACCGTCGCGCTCCCTGCTGAGGAGTTGTATTGAAATGCTATTCCGCCTGCTAGTGCATTGGAGCCGCTTCCCCCATTCACGGTGATCGTTGCA
>Ga0302281_10001984_pt1 | contig 14711 bp, 17 predicted proteins | sample III_Fen_E1_2_FD_198762 | JGI IMG/M metagenome (GOLD analysis project Ga0302281, IMG submission 198762) | Peat permafrost microbial communities from Stordalen Mire near Abisko, Sweden - III_Fen_E1_2 | ecosystem: Environmental > Terrestrial > Soil > Wetlands > Permafrost | place: Sweden: Abisko...
CGCCAACGCCAATGATGCTAATGCGTTTCACGTCTTTGAGATATTTTTGGTCCCAGTCTCGCGCAGCCACTCTAGTGCCATCCACTGTAATGATCCAATCCCATGGATCTGGTGATTCAAAGGGGGCAAACGTAAGCACCAATTCCTCAAACGCTTCGGCTACCGTCAATTCATCACGTGATGATCCGCCTCTGAGGTAATGTGATTTGAAAAGGACAAATCCTTTGGATTGCCCACGAAAGTCAACTTCCACGGTGATGGATGTATCCATGGGAGAGACTGAAAATTGAAATTAAATACAAAAGCCACTTGGTAAATATAACATCTTATTTATTCCAATTTTATACGTTTAATTCCCTGGCATGGAACGCAACGCAAATCACCGGCAGCATACACATCAGTGTGCATACACACTGGATTCCAACAATCTCGCGTGCCACCTTGGCAGTCACATTTTTCATGCAGAGTTTGGTTGCATGTTGCACATGATGCATGAATGGTATCCACCTCATCATAAGCTGCCACGTGAGTTGCGCATAGAAATTCCACAAATGATTCTCTATCCACCACAGTAGGACGTGGCATTCTTGGCACTGCATGCGCCAGGCAACGAGGCGTACATTTAGGAGCACTATACTCTTCCCCATAATTTTTGGCATCATCACATTCAAAATACCTTCTGCATGATGAACAAGCTCCTGGCATGGCACAAACGTAGCATATGCTAATGCAATCACCGCAATATTCAATAGCACAAATTGGGCAGTGTAACCACCCTTTGGTTTCCGGTCTACACCAATCAGCACCGCAATATACAACTGTACCCATTGGATGTGCATTATCATCGCCATAGCATATGTTATAATCTAATTTGCTGCTCGTAATCCATGTGTCGCATCCGTAACATTGTTGCGCTCCTTCTGGACGGCGTTTGCGAACCATACATTCCCATAGCATAGTTTGATCTCGTGCCAATCGCAACACAAGGAGATAGCGAGCAATCTTCACAAAGAAAGGCAAATTCATCAGAGTCTTCCTCTTCTTCTTCCTGTTTGCTCCATTCCCACAATATTTGCATACGTTGAATTTCCATGGTTCTCCGCAAACCAAACACGATGGTCGATCGTGGCTCCTGCGATTTGGATAACCTTCCATTATCGCGCACCGTTGGCGTAACGCGGGGCCATACGCATAGAAACACACCTGACGGAAGAACCACAAAAAGAATGAATGGGGATAATAGTGACCCTGATCCATGATGATGTTTAATCATTTCCTGGCATATATTTGAAAGAATCACGCACACACACATCAAAAATGACCACCTACCTGCCGCCGCCTCCCAAGCAGTTGGCACCCGTAGTGGATGCGCCTCGCCTGGTGCATTTGAAGTTTGAAATCACTTACGTGGAATGCAATCTGGCCCCACGTACCATTGAGAATCATCCAGTGTTGCAAGTGTTCTTGGGAGATCAGTTTGTGCGCGACTGGGAAACTGGGGGAGTGGTCAACCTCAAACTCAATGAGGAAGACTTGAGCTGGCGCTATGATGGCAGCTTGGTTGGCACACTCAAACGCGAACATCGCGAGATGCCTCCCATGGCAGGCATTGGTTTTGACTCCTATGCAGTGCATAGAAATGAGCAAGGCCACAAGTGCTACGTTAACGTTGGCACATCCTATGCTCTGCTCTCAGACGTGTTGCGTGATGTGCATACCAAGGGCGTTTACGATCGCAATCATGAACTCACACTCCATACCGTCGTGGTCACCGGTAGCGAGCCCATTAAGAAGGGAATAATCAATGTGCGTATCATCAAAGCGCAAGTGGGACCAGCTCTAGTGGCTACCGTCAATTCATTCATCTCTGGCAATGCTGCTGTGGGAGCGTTGCAAGGCGATCCTGAACAGGTGGCAGCCACACTCAACACGTACGTGGAAAGCACGGTGGCTCTTGAGCAAACCATGCCAGATACGCTGCGCAACACGGATCGAATGCATGCCTTTAATGACATTTCCGAAACGGGAGCCCAAATGCTCAAGAGTCCAGGCATTTTCTTGCCAGTGGCTGCATTTGCAATCATTGAGACGCCACGTGCCAATGAGGGATTTTTTCTCAACGCTTATCAATGTGTGATGAAGCGTCGTGGCCTGACCATTGGCAATTGGCATGACTTTGACACCAAGGAAAAGGCACGAACTTGGTCACTCATCATGTGTGAGGCCGTGCAAACATTTGACTACATTGGAGATGCTGTCGAAATGAGCTCACGCATGGAAAAGATTATGCAGCGTCGCCATGTGGGCAACGAAGAGTTTTCCATGATTTGGAACTCTCTAGCAGGTGATTGCGAAGATGGCGAGCATGGCATTGCTGCCACTTGCAAAGCTTTTTCTCGTGTCACGCTGCAACATCCTGATCTGCGTGAAATGCAAATCATTAGCAGGGAATATATCAAACTGGGAACGCTCAGCGTTGTGCATGGTGCCAAGATTGGAGACGAAGAAGGCTATGGTGCACACATGTATCTGCCCATGATGCCCAAGCATCAGTGGTTTGCCGCACTCCAGCGTTCGCCTCAAGGGCGTCAGTTTTGCGAGCGCATCCTTCCAGCCACACCGCTGATTAGCGCCGATCCAGCAGATGCCTGGAAATCCGAACTACCCTTCCTTTTTGGAGAGGGAACGGGACGCATCGATTGCCTGGGTCGCTATGATCCCATCATTGATCAAAGGCGTTACATTGCCATGCAAATGCCTTCAGTGGCAGGTTTCAAAAAAGAGATCCCCCGCGCAGAGGGAGCACCCTCCACTTTCTATTTTGCCAACCTGCTGGGCATTACGGATCAGTTTATGGAAGAGAATGGAGTACCTGTGGGTGGGTTCATCTTTTGCCAAGTTAACGGAGATGGTTCCCTCAGTCGAGGCTGCCTCTTTGAAGACATGGTCAACGGCAAGTCAAATATTGCCATTGTTCCTCAACCACCTGTACCTGCCCCCGTTATGGCCATGATTGGAGAGGCTGTGGCGCTACGACCCCCTGCAAGACCCCTTGAGTTTCATCCGGAAAGAAAAGTGGCTGGTCCAGCACGAGATCCCCACTTGGATCGCTACGTGGCAAGCGTAAAGCAGTTGGGCCGAAAGGCACCTGCTATTCCTCCAGCAGAGCCTGTGGACATGGTGATTAGGCCTCACCAGTACGGGGCCAATGTCATTCAACAGATGATATACGAAACGCAACAGTTGGATCGCATCTACGATGCATCCTATGAAGTGGAACACGTGACCAATGACATCTACCACTATAGGTTAAAGTTGTGGGTGAAATGAAATGAAAGATATCACTGTTTACTCAATTCCACCAGCATCTGTTTCCATTTGGCCGCCCTGCGCGCCCATTCATCACGTTCAATCTCCAATTCCAACGCCTCCTGTTCAAGTGCCTTGATTTTGGCATTTGCCTCTGCCAGCTGCGTTTTCAAAGCGTTAAGTTCCCCATTATCCTCCTCCTGTTGTTGTATGATCCGCTTTCTTAGCTCAAACGGGGCAGGCGGCAAGATAGTGTCAGGGTCCGTAGTATTGCGAATGCGCCAGTGGCTGTCGCCATTAACATGATCAGCGTCTTCCATCTCTCTTTTATTTGCTTTCTCTCATCACGGCATACCTTTGTAGATTGGGCGAACCTTTGCAGTATTTCTAAGTAGGGGTTCATGCATCGTCATTTGAATGACGGTGGTGGTGGTGGTTTCTCCCTCTGCCCGAGTAAAGAGTACCACTGCATAAACAATGACGGCCAGCGAACTGGTGACCAAGGCAACCGTGGTAAAGGCACGGCAAATGGCAATGGCTTCTGCCACAAGCGCCTTGTCGGGTAGGTGAAGCCAAGCATCGAGAGCGCTCCAAATGTCAGTGAAGAGATTGCCAAATAGCCAAAACCAGCGTTCCCATCCCACATGGCCTTTGCCCATGCCATGATCCAGTTTGATGAGCGCCAGCGGAGTGCCCAAGTGGCCCACCAGCGAGAAGACTAGCGAGAAGCGCGCATACCACAGGTCAGGTGATGCGGCTAGCGCGTAGCCTTCAAGCACACCATAAAGGGTGACCCAAACCACGAGCAGCAGGAGTTCACACACCAGCTGAAATCGCACCAGTCGATGAAGTGCACTGCGTGGTTCGTCCAATAACCATCGCAGAGGGTTAGGCAGCGGCATGAGGGGTTATGGTCGACCGCCACCGACCAAAATGGCTCGCGTAACGCGTCTGTTGGGCGAGGAAGACGATGAAGAAGAGCAGCAACCGCCACAACAACAGCAGTCACTTTTGCCCGGTGCCGATGGTGATGAGCTCACGCAAATTGGCTTAAATGCCCGGCAGAAGCAAATGCTGAAGAAGCAGCAGCTCACTGGTACCATGCGCATTGGGGCACAAGGGAAACGTTCACTTCGCTATGAGTTGCGCAATGCCCTAGCCACTGTGCTGGCAGCCCCACGCGAAATACCCATTCCAGAAGCTCTAAGCTGGGGCATGCAAGATTTGCTCAATGAGAGCGAAGACGAATGGACACGCATAGATCCGCTGGTAAAGTTGCGCAAAACCATTAGCACGGGGACTTGCATCATTTGCATCAAGGAGGTGACGCCCATTTCGCGCTACCTGGTTGCGCGTGCGTCGCAGTGCACCTACCAGCTGCAAGTGACTGGGAAACTCAGGACTGAACCCGAACGCTACGATGACAACGAAATCGTGATTAAGCCTTATCGTGGCGGCAGCGATGGACGCGATCGCTACTCCAGCTTTGGACTTGCTGACCTGGACTTGGATGCACTGGTGGGGCCAGAGTACATGGAACAGGTGGAAGCGCTTATGATTACGCTTGGACCTCTCAGTCCTTCCGATGTGTGCGATCCCGATTGGATTGACACCCAACAAGATGAAGTGCTAGCGCTGATCAAGGGCGAAAAGGTTGCAATGAAAGCAAAACCAACTTTTTAACACAATTCATTCCGAATAAACTCGAATAGCTCATCCACATTCATGCCATGGTAATAGGCAATGTTCCAAAAGTGTCCAGGATAGCGTGCACACAACTCTGATGGTGAACGTATCGCCTTTACGCCGTCTTCCTTCATCAGCGCCCTAATGTTACGCGCAATCACAGCTGGGTCGCCCACGTAAGGCCATCGCTTTGCATGATGAGCTGCACGTTTGTTCCTGCTGGGAAGCCTTACGCAAATCACATAAGGCGTTTCTTCATCCATTTCCACGCTGGTTTGTGCAATACGCATCACCACATCAATTGCCTCGTCGAGCACATTGTTGGGCACGGCACGCCCAACGTAGCGTTTCAGCGGGACCAGTGGTAACACGGCTTCAGGCAAAGGAGTAGTAGTAATCTCATCCTCCTCCTCTTCCTCCTCCTCTTCCTCCTCTGGTTCTGGTTCTCGCCACAGCAGCCATGACGAGAGAGCGGAACCCATTCGCTCCCACTCCGAAATAATAATGAGGGGCGTAGCATCCGAAATCTGTGCCACCTCAGGTTGCAAGTTGCCGGTACCATTTGATTTAGGAAGTGTGCGCCCTTGGGGAGGCCCCCATTGCGTGAGACATCAAAGGTGTTCCATTTGCGCCACACGAAGCGGATGGAGCGCATTGTATTGTGATGAATGCGAAAGCTACGGCTGGGCTACCTTACCCATGTGCAGCGTCCCTGGATGCACCTATCGTTGCGCACGGAGCGGAACACTGGCCCGCGCCTCAAAATGCGCCATGCATCACATTTGTACCATGTGCACTGAGCCATATAGCCGGTTGAGCGAAATTCATGGATATTGCACTTGGTGTGGTATTAATTATTATCCAGATGGCCGTCTTGAACACTGCAAGAGAGTGGCCATTATTTTCATTCGCCACCGTCTCATGCTTGGAAATCTGGATATGAGCCGCCTATTGGGCAAGTTCATTTGGGCAACTCGCAGACGGTACGTTCCAGTTCTATGATAATGCCTTTTCGCTGCACCACGTAGACATACCCTTTGTGGCAAGTGCCCCGCGCAGTGCGAATGTTAAAGTAAAAACGCATGTTCTCCTTGTATGGATGGGGAATGGGATCTACGGGCAGCAGTGATTGATCCCCATAAACCATGAGTTGTGCTTGGCCTGCCATTGCATCAACGCACATGGTCAGCGTAATGTTGGGAGTGCGTTCCATGGTAATCAAACAAGCGTTGAATTGGTAGGCTGGGATGCTTTCCAGCACATTGCTAATGACGCTGAGCTCCCGTGGTATCGGATTAAATTTCATGAGCCCCTCTTTTTTGAGCAAAGGGTCAAAAATATGCTACCCCGTATACCAAATGACGTGTGGGGTCTCATACTTGGGTTCATTCCACAAATTAAGCAGCTGAGTGGTTTTATTAGCGCTTCCACGCAAACGCGTCGCATTGGGTGTCTTTTCATTGCACGTCGTGTTGGCGCAGTGGTGGATAACATATTGCTAGCAGTTTTGTTCCGTTATAAGCTGCACATGAAGATTGAGAGACAAGATTTGCATGGAAAACGTATTGGCACATGGACATTTGATGAGGTGAAAGCATTAACGGCTCAAGTGGAGCCTTGGGTGATAGTGCATATCAACGCATGGCGCATGGCCTATGAAACGGCTAGGCGGCATGAACTGAATGCAACAGCTGAATTTGAGCGCTTGAGTCGCAAGGCAGAAGCCATCAAACGTCGCCTTGATCGCCGAAATGAGGAGCTTCGCGAGGGTCGCTACGGTGTCAGACGGTCAGCCCATTTGAGAGGGGCAGATGACAAGCGCTGGACTGAACTGAAACGCGACGAGGAGATGCATCTATTGGCTGCAGAGCAAGCGCGTCCCGCTTACATTGAAGCCAAGCAAAAATTTGAAAAAGCCGCGGAACGTCAATGCCATTACAGGAAAATTTTGGTCTCATGGCTCAAAGTGGGGTGTGCTGATGGTAGCAATTTGCTGGGTCGCTACGTTGAACCGGCTTACTTTCAAAGACTTGTCAAAGAGTATCCGCAAAACATAGTCCAGGCGCTCCTAAAGAAGCGAGAGGCTGATGCTGAGCTGGTTCGCTTGGAAGAGGATTACAAACGCGCCAAGAAAAAACTATTGAAAATCAAATGAATTTAATCGCTTTCATCAGTGCCTCTCTCAGCTCCTCAAGCGTCCCAGTGTTTTGAATCACCACGTCAAATTTCGCACCATCCAGCGCAGTTTCGCTTGGATGATTGGGATCACGGCGTTCTTCTGCCCTAGGCGCTCTGCCCTCGAGACGAATCACAATGCCATGCCAAACTTGTTGAATCTCAGCCAACTCATTTGGGAACCGAACGTCCGTGACCAGCACGTTATCTCCTGGCTCCACGCTGGCAAATGCCGCTTGCACCCAAACATTGGCATCCACGTGTTCACGCATAGCCATTCCCACTCGTTGTTGAAGCGTGCCTAGTGTATGCGAGAATCCACGCGGCACTGTTTGCTTGCCTTCATCGCTTAGATTTGCCTCCATGGTGGTGGATGTCAGAGTGGCCACCGTGGCTTTGACCAGGTGGGCAAAACTGATTCGCTTCCAATTCATCTCGGGCATTGATTCTTGCAGTAGGGTGGCAGCAGTATCCTTGCCAGCGCCAAATTTGCCAGATAGGCCAACCACTAGACCACGACCCTTCATCATCAATGGAAAGGGTTCCAATTGATGTGTGGTTGGTGCATATTTTGCCCACGCTCACGCCAATCCAGTATGTGGTGCTGCGCCGCACGCTTTCGCTCTTTGTGCGCCACCCACATCGTTTTCCTTCGAGCGCAGACTTTTGCTATGAAGCGTTAAGCAGAGTGATGAGCGATCACCACTTGGGTACTGCAATAGCAATGGGCAGCATGATGCTTACGGGTGGTTTCCTGTTGAGCGTCCTCAACGGAGATTCCATTTGCTCCTACCAGGACTTGGACGTTTGTGTCGTTGGCACAACGCTTGATGCACTCGTTGAAGCTAATCCCGTTATTGCCGAGTGGATTCCACAAGAGGAAGTGAATCTTCAAGGCATGTATGATGGGATGACCGTACTCTATTATCAAGTTCCCCATCCTGTGAATCGCATGTTGGATCTCATTGTATTTTCCCACTTCTCGCTCATGCATGAGAATGTCCACACGTTTGATATGTCTTTTTGTTCAAATTCCCTTTGCGGAAATCGCTTGATCATATGTGACCTTGAGGCCGTTGTTCACTGCAGCACAACTGTGCACATTAGCTGCTATTTGCGTGATCGTGTGGCAAGCGCGTTGCTGGAAGGTTATGCGCTTCCAGATTTAGCCCTCAAGTGTTTGGCAAGGATCGATAAGTATCGTAGGCGCAGCTACACTGTCTGGGTGGTTTGTGATCATGAGATTATTCCCCATGTGCTGGCTTTTGATCCAGAATACGTGAATGAGGCTACCAGCATGTGGCAACTAGTATGCCATGGGGATGCAGAGCGCGCTGCGCTGCGTCAACATGAAGCGTCATGCGAAAGCGTTGCTGTACTATGGTGCAAACTATTTACTTCAAAGCCAAACTCAGAAATGCCACAAGCGGCAGATGATCCGATGGATAGGAGCGTGTAGTAAAAGGCTCGGGTTCGTTCTCAAGCATGGTGCGGTTGTACACCAAGAGCCATTCACTTCGCGACTCGATGCGCGGTGCTCCGCCCAGGAATATGTGATCCAGGCGCGAAACCATGTTACCCAGATCCGCCTTGAATTCATCGTGATCGTAGCCCACAAAGGTTCCGTGCAACTCCTTTTGCTCCAACGTATTCATCTTGACGCCCAAGTCTTGCAACTCGCTGGTGAGAATGGCTCGCTGCGTGGCACCATCGCGATCTGGGAAGAAGTTAAAGTCTCCGCTGAGAGTGAAAGCCTCATTGGCGTTGCCGATTATCTCGCGCATGGAGCGCAACACGCTATGGCACGACTGGGTCTTGACGTGCTCATCGAGCTGGAAATGCGTGTTAAACACCCAAAACGGCGTGGCCCCGTAGATAAATTTCCCCTCATGAATGGGAGCAAAGCGAACGCCATTCACAATGGTGCCAAACCCAGTGCTACCCACCTTGGTGCCACTGATCACTCCCCAAGTGTCAGAGGGAATGCTGGGGGTGTCCGAGAGCCAGCGTTTGGCCACTTCCAGTGGGTAAAACCTATCAGCCTTCCACATGGTAACTTGGCCAAAGGCGAGAGGCTGTGAATTGCGATACTCAATCACATAGCGATATGCGGGAGAAAATGAGGCCAAAAACTGCTCGGGTGTCTCGTCTACCCCAGGCAGGGCACGGAACTCTTGCAGCGTCACAATGTCAGCATTCACCTTGAGAATGAGCGCTCGAATGCGAGCGCTTCGGTTCACCCATTTTGTGGCCTCGTATTTCTCCTCCCTCATCGCTTGGTCCACATTGTACTGCAGCAGCGTGAATGGGAGGCGATCAAATGAGGCAGCGACATACAAATTGGGGTCCATTTGCTGCTGACCCTCTTTTTCATTCAACTGTTTTCGCCCTCTTATTCACTCGCACCCAGCGATCAAGCGGTTGAGCGCCAGTGGCATTCAAATGAGCCAGACACTCACGCAACAGATCGCGCTCATCATCTGAGCGCAACACTCCACTGGCGTTGGGATGAGCATCTACCCAAACATCCACGTCAGGCACGCTGTTCTTGCGCAGCACATGGCAAAGCACAAAGGCCAGCAGCGCTTCCTCGTGTATGCCATCCACATGATGAATGTAATACACAGCATCTGGGCCAGCCTCTGTGGCAATGCGTTGGGCGCTCCTCGTGTACCAGGCAATGACAGCAGCGCGTTTGGCATCCTTCTTTGGCAGCGGAAAACGCATCAACTCTGGCGTGGGCAGCGGATTACGCGCATCTTCTCTTTCCCAAAAACATTGATACCAGCTATCACGAGGAAGGCCCGTCTTTGTCATTTCACTGGTCGCTGGTTTCAGATTGACAATATGCGTTACTCCACAAGTGTCAAGCAAATGAGTAATTTCATCCTTGTTTTCGGGAAAGGGGCCAAAGAAGACTCGACTCTTCAGTGGTTCGGAGAGATAGGCCATCACTGCCTGCGATTCCGCCATGACTGAGCAGCAGCAGCAACCCTATGTGTTACTTTTACCCCTACAACTGATGGCTCATGTTTTCAATCGATGTTGGCATCATGCTTTCCGTTTGGCTCTGGTTTGCAAGGACTTTTCGCGCATGGTGAAACGCCGCGAGTTTTGGATGCCCGCTGTTCAGCGAGAAATGTTATTACGTATTCCCCTCGCTCCCTTGGCCATTCGCGAAATGGTTGATCCATTCTTTGAGTTTCCCAAGCATGTCTTTCTACGGCCACGCAACCATCATTGGGCTCAATGGCTCTTTTGGATGTTCCCAAAGTTGCATGTTAACTGCCATATCAGAGTGGTGGAAAAGCACATCATAGTTTTGGATTATTGTCAAACCTCGGGCACCAAGTCACTTCCATTGTGGAACTTACTTCAGTTTTATGTCAAAGCAGATGGAGCTCCCTCCATTTTGATTCACAAATATTTTGAAGGAAACAAAGACCCACATTTTGAATGTGCTAAAACCATGTACCCAGAGCCGCGTTATACTGTCCATTTGGAAAAGCGGTTGGTGTGGGTGGATTCACATATAGAGGATAAGGATAACGATTCACTGGCCATGTGGTGCGGAGGCGTTGAAACAAATGACACGGTAGTTCCCAATCTTAAGGCTGGGCACTGGAAAGATAAAAAGTGACGAAAAGGGTCTCAATCATGAAAAATCTGGGGCGTTCAGAGTTTGTGCTCCTTGAGCATGGGAGGAAGCGTCCGGTGAAAGTGGAGGAATTCGATGGGAAATTCTATTTGGGAGAGATCCAAATCTTGCGCTGCAGCGGTAACGCGTCACTGGTTGGGAGTCAACGTATGTTTAAAAGCAACAGGCTCATTAGTTGCTCCCCCTATTGGGTATTCACGCATCCTGCCTTGATGTACAAGGCGGAAGGTGACATTTTGGAGGTTTGGGGAGAATCTGCCGCGCTTTGCGTACCATTGCGCAGGGTGGATCGCCTTTCCATTGACTATCTGATGGGAGAGCTGCAGCTGCCAAAGATTATGGAAGATCAAGCGCGCTCGCTGCTAGGATCAGTCACGCAGCAGAGACAAACGGAACTGGAAAGTAGCGCTGGGCATCCATTGTATGAGCAGAGTGATTGGTGGCGCCTCAGGCCGCTGGTTTTTGTGGTCTCATACTTGGGCCACGTGAATAAGTTGCGCAAACACAAAGAATGGCCCACCACACGTTTGGAGGGCGTCTCACACAAGCTGCGCACCGAACCATGGTCGCTTGTGTGGTGCGCTGAGAAACCGCGGTTGCGAGCAGATGGCTACTATAGGGCAGTCCGTGATCACAAGCTGCAACCCACGCTGGCAGTGCAAGTGGCCATTAAGATCTTCTTTGATGCCGTAGATGTGCAGCGTGAGAAACACAAACATACGCTTTTCATGCGTGCTCATTACAACACTAATTTCCCGTGCCTGCCGCGTGAGGAGCGAGCCACGCTGGAACGTGATGTTTATGGCCTACTCATGGAACATGCTATGCGCTGGGCCACACCTGCTCAGGAGGCGTTTGCCCTCAAAGATGACATGCGAGACGCAACTACTACGCTGGAAGCGCTTGAGCGATTTGCACGCAATGCACGCGAAAATGGAGAACCCGAATGCAGGGAGGGCGAAAATGTGCCTGCCATTTTTGGCTACGATCAGCTCACGCGCAAACAACAGGAAATCTTTGACTCCACACAGAGGCATTGGATTACGCTCATCAGCGGCGGGCCTGGCACTGGCAAGACTGCGCTGGGCACTGCGCTTTGCAGTCATTGGCGTTACGTGCTGCAAGTGGGATTTGTGGGCATGTTGGTGAAAATGATTAGGAGACGAAACGGAAAACGCCGCGAAGTAGCGTATACCATTGACTATCTGCTGACCATGGCCCAGCATGGGGATGCAGAGCTGGTGCGTGCTTGGCTGGACAAGTTTGAGGTGGTGGTGGTTGAGGAGATTAGCAACGTGAATTCCAAACGTTTTGCCTCTGTCCTCGCTCTTTTTAGCAACGTTCGCAAACTCATTTGTGTGGGTGACTATGAGCAGCTGAAACCCCTCGAACCTGGAGATCCCATGGGGGACATGCTGCTCGCCTATCCTGGCAGGGCCTTTTTTCTCACCGAGAACCTACGTGTTCAACCTGCACTGGCAGCGCTGCAAGAGGCTAGTCCCGCCATTAGCGCTGGGCACCCAGAGCGCATTCGCTGGTCATCCATGGGTCCCATTTCGCTGGTGCGCCAGGCAGAGGATGCCCTGTATGGACTGCTCAAGTGCATCTTAGAGCTGGCAGGTCGTTATGCGCTCAGCCACTGTCATATTATCACGCTGCAAAATCACAAGGCAGATGGACGTTTTGCCCTCAACAAGGCAGCTGAAGAGGTATGGACGCGGCTGGGAATGCTTAAGCCCCCGCAGCGTCGCTACGTACCAGCACACATTTATCCGGGGGCCAAGATTAGTATTACGAAGAATTACAACGCCCCCATTGACGTGGGAATGAAAGGCAAATCAGGCCACTGGCAAAGCGATCCCGTGGTCAATGGCGATCTGCTCATTGTGCGTTCAGTGGAGAAGCTTACTGGGCGCACGGGAGGCCTTCGAGTGGTGGTGGTGGACAGTGAAGACCCAACGGATGAGCCAGAAGAACGTACGCTGTGGGTGGAGAACGAACATGGCATTGCCCACAAACACGTGGTCCCTGGCTACGCTTCGACTGCCTTTAAAACACAGGGAGGAGAGTTTCGCTATGTCATTTTTTGGATCGACAAGGAGCCTGGAGATCAATGGACACGTGCCACAGCCTACGTTGCCACCTCGCGCGCTCGCCTCAGACTTTGGGTGGTAGGCGATCAGCGTGAGTTTGCAGGGATATGCAAAAGGCCTGAACCCAAGCGTCGCACGATTTTCTCTCAACTTCTGGATCGCATTCCAGATGCCAATGTGCCCTTGTCTCATTTCACGCCCACTGTGCCAAGCACACAAGAAGAACAAGAACTGGCCCCTGCCCCAGCGCCTGGTATCGCTCCTGTGGTGCCTACCATGGCCAGTGTGGCTGCAGAGCTGGCCAAGGATAAAAAGAAATAAATCTTGTATTCCAAACGGCAAGTGCCACATACCGAGCCAAATCACGATTGCTCAATGTATGCAAAATGATCAACGCGTTTTCCTTGCATGCGGCAACACGTTCCTTGACACGCTTAGCATAACTAATCAGCTCTGGCACACCCGGCTCACTATGGAAAGGACTTATGACATCGGTATCAAGTCTGGCTCCTGCGTCCAAAAGCATCTTAAGTACCGCCACCCACAACTCGTTGTCAATGTCACTTCGACGAATGAACAGCTCAACAATGCTTTCGTTAAAACGCGGGTGAATCCTCGTAGCATCGTAGCCAGCCTCGAGCATGTGCCTAATGATACGCGTGGATTGCAAGTCGTCCGCATTAACACCAGGCCAATTCCAACTAGTAAAAAGAAATGGTACACCAATATTATCGCACTGATTGACGTCCCACTCAGGGCGCTTAGCCACAAGCAAAAAGTCTTCATAAAGCCATTCGCGTGATACCAGGTAAAACCATACGGGAGTGTAACTAATATAATCACAGGGGCGATATCGCTCTAGAATGCTTGCTACGCTGCGACTTTCATCATTGATCCACAGTATGAATTGATCGCATAACTCTTTAGAGAGACACTCACTCATTTCACTCTTTTTTCATTCGTTTTCTCAGACTCATGGAAGCCTGGCGTGCACAGTCCGTGCTGCAAAGCGTAAATGTCACCAAGGGCTTGCCAGCCTGATTATCTGTGTTTGCTGTGGCCATGGCACATCTTTCGCAATAATAACTGCCACACACTACACAGCCCAATTGATCCATGCAATTGGGACAGAATGGTCCGGTTTTGCATTTAAGGCATTCCGCGGCGCTAGTATCAATTTCGATCGGACAAAAAGGACCCATACATGGCATGTATCCATGACACATGACGCAATGCGTGTCACACTTGCCACTCACATCAGGTAGACCGCAAAAGTTACAATTACGCTCTGGTAATGCACAGTTATGCGTTAAAACGTGATATGCCAGTGCTTCTGAGTAGGCAGCCTTTTCGTTGGTTTCACGCACCACTTCTCCAATGGAATTGGCCAAGTGTTCTTTGAGTGAACCACCCTTACTCATTGGTCCGTCTTTATTCTTTTCGCGCTGATACTTTCCGCGCATTTCTCAGAGCAAATGGTAAATACAATGGGTGCATTACGCTTATGCTCATCAGTGACCGCGCTTTGAGGATACTTGGTCACGTAAGCACATAAGCCGCAAATAACCTCGCCACATACTGCACAACCATCAGTGTCGATGCAATTTGGGCAAAGACCAAGACGTTGGCACTTTGGACATTGTAACGTCGTAGACTTTGCTTTTGCCATGCAATAGGGGCCCAAGCAAGCGCAGCGTTTGTTACAACGTGTACATTTGGGTAGCCCTTCTTCGGCTGGTTTCACAATAGCCATGTCGCAAAAGCGACACAGTGGAAGTGCGTTCATGTAT
>Ga0302281_10001985_pt1 | contig 14704 bp, 13 predicted proteins | sample III_Fen_E1_2_FD_198762 | JGI IMG/M metagenome (GOLD analysis project Ga0302281, IMG submission 198762) | Peat permafrost microbial communities from Stordalen Mire near Abisko, Sweden - III_Fen_E1_2 | ecosystem: Environmental > Terrestrial > Soil > Wetlands > Permafrost | place: Sweden: Abisko...
GGAAAAAGGTTAAACCAGCCAAACGGCACGCAAGCTAGTTTTCCCGCTCAAAACTTCAAAGCAGGGGGATTTCACCACAAGACTTGTCAGGTGCATAATCCCAGTTTTAATCGCTTGAAATTGGCAACCGCATTTGAAAAGCTTTAGAGTCGCGACATAAAAGGTTCCGAAACAAATCCCTTGATTACAAATAAACAATTGCGGAAAAACCGGGGGGCCTGCGCGGGAGTGTTATTTTCTATTTTCGTAGGCATTGCTACGGCGGCTGCTCAGGACGTGATCGCACCGGCACCGGCTTTATCGGTGGCACCGGCGGCGGTTCAAGAAAATCAGTATGACAGTCCGATGCAAGTGTTCATTCCGTCGGGTGCCGGTTTGGGAACTACCACCGAGCCTTTTCGTTATGGTTCTTTGGTCATTCGTCCGCATGTCCTTTACCGGTTTCTTTACGGAATGGGTATTTCATCATCACCGGGCCAACAGCAGAACACGATTATTCAACAGGTTTCACCCGGCGTCATGTTTGATCTTGGCGATCACTGGTCGCTGGATTACACCCCAACCTTGAGTTTTTATTCCAGCAGCGATCTGCGGGATACGCTGGATCACAGCGTGCAACTTGGCTGGGGTACCGCATGTGGAAATTGGTTTTTGCACGCATCGCAGGGTTTTTCCATCAGCTCCGATCCCCAGGTTGAAACGGCCGCCCAAACCGATCAGCAAAATTATTCCACCGCCCTCAGCGCTACATATCAATTCAACGATAAAATGTCGGTGGATATTGGTTTGGATCAAAGCTTCAGCTATATAAGCAACGGGCAAATCTCGACAAACTCGACCTATCTAATTCCACTCTCAAGTTCACGTGGGTGGTCCACCATGGACTGGTTTAATTACGCCTTCTGGCCTTGGTTGGATACCGGAATCGGAGCCGGCTTCGGCTACAATCAGCAAGACAACAGCCCGGACACTTACTACGAACAATACCAGGCCCGGATCCGCTGGCGGTTGACGGAAAAGATCAGCCTTCAATTGAACGGCGGTTTACAGGACCAACAATATTCAAGCGGCGGCGCGGGTGATTTAGTGACCCCCGTCATGGGAGCTTCCGTTCAATATCAGCCGTTTCAGCAAACTCAGTTGAGTTTAAGCGCCAGCCGCGCCTTGAGCCCGTCAGCATTTCAAAGTCAGTCCAGTGAAAGTACCTCTATTTCGGTTGATCTCAATCAGCGATTGTTGGGCAAACTGTTTCTCGACATTGGCGCCGGATACGGTTTCACCCAATATTCCTCAACGAGCGACGCAAATTCCGCTTCGCGCAGCGATGATTATTATTCATTCAATACCCGCTTGAGCTGCAAGTTTCCAAAACGAGGGACGATTTCAGTTTTTTACCAGTATAGCGACAATTCTTCCAGCCAATCCGACTTTCTGTCTTCAGGCTCCACTTTCTCGTACTCCAGCAGCCAGATCGGGGTTGAATTGGGGTACCAATATTAAACAGATGGCGATGAAACAATTTTTTGTAGCAGATCTGATTCGGTTAAAATATGCTTCCAAAAACAGTGAAACCCGCAGTTAACCAAACCATGAAAACCCAATATACCTCCGTGCCGCCGTCGTCGGCGTTCCTACTGTTCGGCATGCTTTTGCTGGCATGCTCCTTCGTCACCGGCTGCACCACTTCACCGAGCGGAAAAAATATGAGCCCTGCGGCCGCAATGGTAGATCTGAAACCAGACTTGATTGTGCTGCGTGAGGGTGATGTGGTGAAAGTTTCTTTTCCCGGTTCGGCGAATCTCGACTCCTCTCAACCAATCCGACGGGATGGGAAAATCCTGCTGCCGCTGATCGGCGAAGTCACGGCCGCCGGACTGACCCCGGAAGCGTTGCAAACCAACCTCAGCCAGCTCTACGCGCCCCAAATTTCCACCAAGCAATTGATTGTAACGGTGGTGGCGTCGTCATTTCCGGTGTTTGTCACCGGTGCCGTAGTTCATCCCGGAAAAATCTTGTCAGATCACCCTCTCACGGCACTCGATGCCGTTATGGAAGCGGGTGGTTTTATGTTGACTACCGCCAATTTAAAGGATGTCCGGGTCATCCGTAATGAAAACGGCGTCATGAAAAAATACAGCCTGAATTTGAAACTGCTGCTGGACGGCAAAGATTCTCAGCCGTTTTATCTTAAGCCTTCCGACATCATTTTTGTGCCGGAACGGTTTACGTTTTTTTGAGTAATATAACGATTACTTAAACGGCACCCAACGGGTGCCGTTTTTTTGCTCTGGTTGAGCCCATTCTTAACATCAAACTAGGAAGTCACCAGCATTTCTTCCGGAACCATGCCAGCTCGCAGGGCATAGCGTACCAAGCCCGGAATGTCATGCAAATTGAGGCAGTCCATCAATTTCATGCGGTGGTATTCGACCGTTTTAGGGCTCACCTTTAGAATTTCGCCGATTTGCTTGGTGTTCTGTCCTTCGGCGATCAGTTGAAGAACTTCACGTTGTCGATCTGTCAACTGTTTGAATGGACTTTCCTGACTGGCGGTCACCGGGTCAGAAAATTTGTTCGGGAGACGGGTAGAAATCTCCCGGCAGACGTAGATTTCTCCGTGGAGCACCCGCTCCAAAGCGGTTGCCAGTTCAGCTGCGGTCGTTTTTTTAAGCAGGTAGCCGGCTGCGCCCGCCTTGAGCGCCTGCCAGCAATAATCTTCGTTGCATTGCATGGAAAGAATGATGACCCGTATCCCGTTAAAGTCTCTGGTGATTTGCTCGGTCGCATCCAAACCGCTCAAACCCGGTAATGCAAGCGCCATAAAAACTATATCCGGCCGGTATCTTTTGACCAGATTTAGGACTTCGCGGCCCTCGCCGGTTTCAGAAACCACTTCCACTCCGGGCAATTTTTCCAGCAACGCCCGGACGCCCGCCCGTACCAGCGCGTGGTGGTCTGCCAATATGACTCGCACCGGCTTTTGGGAATGTTCCGTATTTTTCGCAAGTGGCTGGTCTGCCGGTCCTAGTCTGGCGCGGGATCGAACCGTTTGCCCTGCACGAAGCTTTTTCAAAAAGTTCGTGCTTTCGGAAGGGCTGTGTGGCACGTCTTTCAAATACCCACACAAGCGGCGCAGACGCATTTCTGCTGGTTCCGCCAAGAGTTCCTGAATCGTCTTTAATAACTGGGAGACGTCCAACGGTTTTTCCATTAGGGCACCCACGCCCGCCGCCACCGCCACCGGGTATTGATTGGTCTGGCCGGTGATAACAATAATCGGCACCAGGGGGTTTTCGTTGGTGATGCGTTCAAATACGTCCCAGCCGTTTTTGATTGGAAGTCCAAGATCAAGCAACAGCAGGTCGATTCCACCCGCGTCAAATCTTTCCAAAGCTGCTTGACCATCCGACGCTGTCACCACGTCATAGTTTTCAGCCCGCAATACTTTGCCCGCGGATTCGCGAACTGAAGCATCATCATCGACTATTAAAACTCTCTTTTTCATGATAAAATGTATAGTTTGCAATCGTCGCCAACGAACATGCGTGGAGTCTAGGCTCGCAGCGGTGCGAAGCACCCGTCTGAAATCAGATAGCGGTTGCCGTGCCAGAAGCAGCAACGATATAATTTGAGAAAATCGCGGCGTTTTGCAGCCGATGAATGAAACAGCAATTCCATGGATGAAATAATTCATTCCACATCTGGGCCAACGGGTGCCACCGACAGGGCTCCAATGGCCAAGTTGCGGCTGGTCGGACTCGTGCTGACGGCGCTGCTTGGCTCGCTGCTGGTCATTTGGACGAGCCACAAAACCTGGCAACGCGTTGAAGGTTTGCAGCGGGAGTTTGCCGGCTTGAAGGCGGATAATTTTTATCTGGGCGTCCTTGTGCGCGGTGAAATTCACCGGCTGAACGACACCCTGCTTCGTTACCGGCTGCAGGGAGACACCAACGACGCCGCCGTTTTCAGCACCGCCGCAAATGATTTCAAACTGTGGCTTGACCAAACCATCTCCAAAACAACCGGGTCGGATGAACGAAAATTCCTGCGTCAGGTGGCCGCCGCCTACGACAATTACTTGGCCGAAAGCGTGCCGGTGTTGACGGCCGGCCGTGGCTGGCTGCAATCCACCCAAGCCAAGGAATTTAAGAACAGTTACGAAAAAGTCCAAAACCAATCCCGGCATCTGTTGGATTTGTGCGATTCATTCATTAACAACCAGCGGACTTCATTTGGAGACTTGATTGAGCATTCGAACGACACCTTGACCACCTTCATGCAGTTACTTCGACTTCTGTTGGTGTTGCTGCTGACATTGGCAGCGGCTCTGGTCATTCTGGTTTATCGCGGAATGATTGCGCCGTTGCGCCATCAGTTGACCGAAACGAATGCCATTATTTTGCGCCAAGAAAAGCTGGCTGCGCTTGGCGTGCTTGCCGCCGGTGTGGCACACGAGATCCGCAATCCGCTGACGGCCATCAAATTTCGACTCTACAGCCTGAAGAAAAACCTGCCCGGGGCGGCGTCCGACAATGAAGACGCGGCCGTTATCGGCAATGAAATCAACCGGCTCGAGCGGATCGTCCGGGATTTTCTTCAGTTCGCCCGGCCCTCCGATCCGGCGCTGGCCCTTATTCCGGCGCAACGCATTTTGGAGGAAGTTCAGGAATTGTTACAAGTGCAATTAAACAAGTCGGCGATCGAATTAAAGCTGGAAACGTCGGCTTCCGCATGGGTGCGTGCCGACAGGCAACAGATCAAACAAGTGCTCATCAATCTCGTGCAAAATTCGGCCGACAGCATTGAACATGGCGGAATCATTACCTTGCGGGTTCGCAGCGGTTCTGGTTCCGGTTACAGCGGCGACAGCGACGCCGTAATTCTAGATGTTGCCGACAACGGCAAGGGCATTCCTCCCGAGGTTCAAAAGCGATTGTTTGACCCGTTTTTCACCACCAAAGAATCTGGAACGGGACTGGGATTGCCCATCGCGGCAAGCATTGTTGAAAAGCATGGCGGTGAACTCCGCTATCAGACGGAATTGCGGCGCGGCACAACATTCAGTGTGGTTCTGCCGCGGGTACAGGAACATGAAACCTAAAATACTCCTCATCGAAGATGACGCCAGCACCGCCGGCTCGTTGCAGAAGGTGTTGTGCGCCGAAGGCTACGAAGTATTCGTCGCCAGACGTGGTGACGCGGGTTTGGAGCAGGCGCAGCAACAGACCTTTGATGTCGTCGTCACCGATTTAAGGATGCCTGGATTGGGCGGCTTGGAACTCGTCGCGCAACTCCACGCGGCCAAGCCCAAGCAGCCAATTATTCTCATGACCGCGCATGGCACGACGGAGACTGCCATTGAAGCGACCAAATTGGGTGCCTGTGATTATCTGCTCAAACCTTTCGAGGCCGACGAATTGTTGGATATGGTGGCATCGGCAGTCGCCAGCAGCAGGCTCATGTCCGAGCCGGTGGAAATGGGTGAGGCTTCGCCGGGACGTCCGGCAATCATCGGCACCAGCCGGGCCATGCAGGCGATCTATAAAGAAATCGGTCGCGTCGCGGCCACTCCGGCGAATGTCCTGATTCGGGGTGCGACGGGCACGGGCAAGGAACTGGTCGCCCGCGCAATTTATCAACACAGCCAGCGTGCCGACAAGCCGTTCATCGCCGTGAATTGCGCGGCGATTCCCAACGGGCTTTTGGAAAGCGAACTTTTCGGTCACGAACGCGGCGCGTTCACCGGCGCACAGGCGCGACGTATCGGACGTTTTGAGCAAGCCAGCGGGGGCACACTTTTCCTCGACGAAATCGGAGATCTGGATACCAACACGCAAGGTAAACTTCTACGGGTTCTTCAGGAGCGATATATTCAACGACTTGGTTGCAATGAGGGCAGTATCCCAGTGGATGTTCGAGTGCTGGCGGCGACGCATCGCAATCTGGAAGCGGCCATCAAGGAGAAAGAGTTTCGGGAGGATTTGTTTTACCGGCTTAGCGTGGTCACCATCACATTGCCGCCATTAAGCCAGCGGGCAGAGGATGTTCCGCAACTGGCAAAATATTTTATTAATCGTTACGGAAAAGAACTAGCGGTCGAATCACCTTCGGTTCAACCCGAAGCCCTTAAATTTCTGCAAGGGCAGCCATGGCCCGGCAATGTGCGCGAATTGGAAAACGTGGTTCGTCAGGCTTTGTTGCTGGCCCGGCCGTTTGCCATCAGTCGCGATCATGTTCAACAGGTTATGGCGAAGAGCCAACAGCCGGTGACCGGTAACCATCAAACGCACGCGGCCTACATAGCAGAACTGCTCGCGCGTGCGCAACGTGGCGAACTGAATGACGCCTATGCCAGTCTGATTGCCGAACTTGAACCGGAGCTGTTCAAGCAAGCCATTCAATTGGCGCAAGGAAACCAGGCCAAGGCTGCGCGCTGGCTCGGCGTGACGCGGTTGAAGATGCGCGAGAAACTGGCCCAATTTGGATTACGTTCGGAGTTGTCTGAACGTAATGAGTAGTCGAAGTGCGGCCAGTTGATTTCTATTGCATGAGCAGCTCGAAATTTTTCAAATGCAATGCTGTGGGTAAAGAACTGAAAAGGAAATTATATATTCCGCTCTTGAGGAACTCTCGATTTCAAAATATCACCATCATCCAAGAACAATTTCTTGCCGGTTAATGACCCAAAATCATTCAATACACTGTTCGTTTTCGAGACACTGTCAAACCGACGGTAGTGGTGGACTACACTGATAATTACCAAGGCGTCGGCCATTTAGTAGCTTTTTGGGCAGATTTGACGCCGGTATGGAATCCTGTTTCGTCTTGATAACCAACTGGAACATTGATGCTTATGAAATTCATCAGTTTGGTAATGAGCCACGCCGGTGAAAATCCAATGGATTCGACATTTGACCACTGCTTGTTCGTTATGGAGGTAGTTTTTGTCGTCATGCTTGCTAACAAAGCATGAACAATGCCATAATTGAAAAAGGCACCCATTGATTCGTCGAGATCGAGGCTTTCAGCGGACCGCCGGCGATCGAATTATTTGTTGAAAAATTCTTTGACGACTTGGGCTACGCGCTGGATCTGTTTATCGGTCAATTCGGGAAAAATCGGCAGGCTTAAGCATTCACGCGCGGCTTTCTCAGCGAACGGAAAATCGCCGGCCTTATGGCCAAGGCCGGCATAGCATTTCTGTAGGTGCAACGGCACCGGGTAATGCAGTGCACAGCCAACCTGGTTTGCTTCCAGAAATTTTTTCAGTGCTTCGCGTTGCGGATGCCGCACGACGTAAAGATGCCAGACGCTTTCGGTCAACGCGGTGTCGGATGGCAGTTGCAGCGGGGTGTCGGCCAGCAGTTCCGCATATCGTCGGGCCACCCGTTGGCGTTCATGTGTCCATTTTTGCAAATGTTTTAGCTTTACTCCGAGAACGGCACCTTGAATGCCTTCCATGCGGTAGTTGTAACCGACTTCATCGTGGTAATAGCGAACGGTTGAACCATGTTCGCGCAATGAACGCGCTCGCTTCGCAAATTCTGCGTTATTGGTCACCAGCGCGCCGCCTTCGCCAAAGGCGCCAAGGTTTTTGCCCGGATAAAAACTAAAACAGGAAATGTCGCCAAACGTCCCGACCACCTTGCCTTTGTATTTGGCGCCGTGGGACTGGCAGGCATCTTCGACCAAAGGCAGTTTGTGTTTCCGGCAAATTTCCAGGATTGGATCCACGTCAAACGGCTGGCCGTAGAGATGAACGGGGAGCACCGCCTTGGTACGGGCCGTAATGGCTTTTTCCAACTGTTTCGGATCCAAGTTGAACGTACGATCGTCAATGTCCACATAGACCGGTTTGGCCCCGGCGTAGGAAATCGCCCAACTGGTGGCAACAAAAGTGAATGGCGTGGTTATGACCTCGTCACCCGCTCCAACGCCAAGCAGTAACATTGCCACATGTTCCGCCGAGGTGCCGCTGTTGAAGCCGACACAATGTTCCGCGCCGCAAAACTCGGCGAAATCTTTTTCAAACTGCGAGACATCCGGGCCGAGACAAAAAGAACATTGATCTATGGTCTTTGCTATGACGGCATCTAATTCCGCGCGCAGCGGTCGGATTTGGGCGTGAAGATCAAGATAGGGAATTGGTTCTGACATAATATAAGCCACCGAAAACTATTGTTTTTTAAAAGGCTTGGGAAGCGAAAACTTGGCACTGTCCTAATTTGAAATCGTCCGGCTTCATTTGAGTTTGCGAATTTCTTTAACAAGTGATACCCGCACCGCAGTTTCGGCTGATTCAACCGGCGGGATTTCCAGCACGGCAACGAACCTAGTGCGCTCGTCATGCTCGCCGTCCAGATGGCTCCATGCGTAAGCGCGCTTGGCCTTGGCGTGACCGTGTAGATCAAAAACCTCGACATCACCCTGCCACACAGTTTCACCGCGAAAGACTTCATGGACAGGCACAGTTTCGCGCCAAGTCGCGCCGCAGTCATGCAACTGCATTAACGCGACTTGGACGCGGGCTATGTAATCTTGTTTATTCTCCACAACGCTCCACAAGTTCGGCAACCGTCCATGCTCTAGATTCAACGCCAGCGGCCTGTGCTGGCGTCATACGAATCGCGCCGTGAGTTTTGCAAAAGTTGTAATAGGCAAAATTCAGCGCAACGGCAGCTTCAAAGTTTTCAATTTTCTTGCTGAAAGCGTTCGTGAGGCGCGTGAGACGGCGGCAGTGCATCCGCAACGTGTGATTCTGCTTTTCAACGTGAGACGTGGAAATGCGGCTCACGTCCGGCATACCGCTCACAACGGTTCGTTCGGTTTTCACAACTTCGCAAGGCGAATAGCGGCTTGCGGCGTCTTTGTTGAGGTTTGTAATGGAGTAGGTCTTTTCTATCTGACCGTAATCAACTTCGGTTCCGAAACCCCGCTCCACCGCGTCCGCGTATGAAGTCATTGAATCGGATGAAAGCTGAATACGGCTAGAAACCCTTTCCGCTAAATCATCAATAAACATCTTGGTATGGTAAGCATCGCGCTTGCCGACAACGAATGACGGAATCAATTTTGTGTCCGCGTCCAATGCAATGAAAGTCCACACGTCGCCGTAAGCTCCAGCGCGGGCAGCGTTCTTGCGCTTTGCGCCGATGAATCCCCAAATCTCATCAACTTCAATGTTCTTGCTGGCTACGCCGCGCATCTTTTCATCGTGAATCTTGACGCACGCTTCACCAACGCGAACACCAAGCCGCATAATGGTGTCACGATGGATGCCAGTCATGCGCTCAATGGAGCGGATGCTGTTTCCTTCGGCGAGCATGGAAACCGCCATTACTTTCTTTTCGGATTTGAGTTCGTTTGCCATAAAATTTAATGTTGCTTTATCGTATGACAAGAATTACATTCTGTCAACATCTATTTGTATGACAATAAAGAAAAAACTTGGTAGGCCAAAGCTTCCAAAATCGGAAGCCCGCAGCATCATGTTAAGCACCCGCGTAAATACTGATGAATTTAAGGCCATTAAGACCGCCATATCGAAGTCAGGTTTTGATAAAACCGTGTGGCTGCGGAACGCAATTCTACGCTCGTCTGCTCTATGATGTTACCGTCTTTTTTAAGAAATGGGCAATGTTCAAACGGGTAATAAACGCCTTTATTTGACTTTAGCCATTGGCGACGATGCTCGATTACCAAACACATTAGTCGCACCCATTTATCGCTTGTAAAATCTTTTCCATTGTTCGAGTCGTGGCGATTTTTTTCCAAGATCAAATCTAAAAGACGCGGCTGCATTTTCTGCTTGTCGCCTTTTTTATAGAATCTTTCGGCATTTTGCCGCATTGCAAAAGCATATAAATCAGCAGCTTGCAGGTGCAGAAATTCTTTTGGTGATTCCGAATTGATACCGTTCTTGAACGGAAGTTTATCGCCAACAAATTCCCTCAGTGCCTCCGCTCTTGGAATCAGCCAATTATCATCTTGGTTGGAGTCGAAGATGAATTTTGCCTTGTCTTCAGGTTTTCCAATTGTTTTTGCCATTCTGGAAAGACTGGTGAAGAAAGTGCGATATGCAGTCCTGATCGAGTCTTTTGTTAGTTTCTCTGCTTCCCAAGCTCCTCCCATTGGAAAACCGCAATCGCAAGCTGACAGTGCAAGACTGTATAATAAATTATCTTTTTCCGTATTAGTCCACCCATCGTAAGGCGTTTTTTTGTAGTTTTTATGCTTATCTTGGGCAAATTCAACAAAATGGAAACATCCCACCCTGTATTCATTCAACACGCTTTGCCATTTTTTGCAAAATTGCTCCCATTTATCTTCCGCCACCAGCCAGCCGGCGATCACAATGACCGTTGGCTTGCGTTGCTCATTATACGATTCATCAGCGAACACGGTAAAAATCATAAAATGCTTGTGATAGCCTTTAATAAATGGCATCTCCAAATAGCCAGCGCTATATTCGTAGGCTTCTTTGGCTGCCAAGCTTGCATATTGACTCATCATGGCAGCCTCCTGTTTAGACTGTCAATCGTCTCTTTGAAAAGCCAAAACAAGCTGAAAAAGCAAATTAGGACACTACCGAAAACTTTTCGGGATTATGCACTTTACAAAGGCACGGCTGAAAACGGGTGAAATTTGACCGGCGACGGATTTTTTACTTTTTCCGCTTGGCGTTCTTCTTGGGCTTCGTCGGTTTGATGAGCGAGATTTTCCGCATCATGTCGTCAAACCGCGACGGCTGTTTTTGTGGCTGCTTTTTCACTTTACTTGACTAGATTTTACCACTTTTCTAGCGGTATCAAAACCAAAAGTTCAAAACCCATAAAGGCCGCTGATTCTTCGGCTGGAAAACCGTCTGCGGAAGGCAAAAGCTCCCGAAGACAAAAACCAAAGCCAAACGTAGGCAACCACTGGCAGGCTAGAGTCGAAAATTTAAGCTGCCTTTGTCAGTGGTATTTTTATTCGCCTTGGGAGGGAATCACAGAAAAAGACCTGTTGCATTTTGTGGCGTATGGAGATGTTGTTGCCCAAGTTTATTTTGTGGCACTTCGTAAGGCTGGTGCTGACTGCGCTTCCAGAAATCTACCGCACTCCCTACAATTTCCAAATAACTTTGACGACTGTTTGTTTGAGCACATTAAAAATCTCAACGAATATCTTTGTGAAATAGCGAGGGCTGGCAGCTTGCCCGCAAGCCAAGAATTGTGGGATCAAGCGCTGAAATTAACCAACACGTTTTCTGAATTGGCCTTAAAAAAACCCGGCCTGTTCAAAGCTAAAAGCCGCCAATCGCTTTACATGCCGTCAATTCGATCAAAGAATCCAAAATTTACGGCCAACGCAAAAGAAATTGCCGCCGCCATTGAGCTTTCAAGTGAAACCGTTGGCGCAAGACTGCATGACAACCGAACACTGCTAGGTGCTCTAACTGCAAAACTAATCGGAGAATGCGTGGATGAAATAATAAAAACTCGCCGGCAATGGGAGCGAATATTTAGGCCGGAAGGGTGGTCTGTTATTTGGCCGACACATGAGCAGATAAAGCCTTTTCTTAAGTTCAAAGGGAAAAATATAGATGCCGCCGACGGTGTCCTTCAGGAGATGGGAAAAGTTCACCTCATTAAAACCAATGAAGATAAACTCAATGCTTCTCTCCGTTTCTTTTGCATGTTGAATGGTTGCGGAATAGACCGGATTCATTTTTTGGCATTAAATGAATTGACCAAATACGAATCAAAAAAATGGTGGAAGGAAGCGATTGAACCCATGGTAGAAGCTAAATTCCCCGCGCTTTTGAAAGAGCCTTTGTGGAATCGTGAATTGGTAAAAATATCAAACGGAACTGAAAAGGATATGCTTCACGAATTAAAGAAATACTGCGCCGGAAAAGTTAGCCAATTCGCTTCATCCTGAAACCGCCAATAGAACGCCCGCCTATTGGCAATGCAAATAATGGCGATTACAAGCCGCCTGTCCTATTGCTAGTAGTAAAAGAATGGTGGTAAATTTCCAACGAGTTCAAAGACTCACTGGATAAACGAACCAACTTCACCGTCAAGTTCGCTGTCACCGTAAGGCCAGCACCTCCCAGTAGGCTTTGAGAACTTGACGGTATTTTTATGCCCATGAGAAGAGACTAAAGCGCAAGATGTCAATGGCCGGACACGACCAGCGCTGCGACAGAAAAGAGACCGGCCTGCATGATGAACTTTTCCGAGAGCTTCATGCAGGCCGCAGGCCAACCAATAATGCGACCGTGGCGAAACTGGTAAACGCTGCCGATTTGGAATCGGCTTCCGGCTAGGATTGCGGGTTCAAGTCCCGCCGGTCGCACACAATTACTTTGCCAGCATTGGCTGATATGTCAACCGTTTTCCGTTCGCTTTTTTTAGCGCAATCACGGTGCGTTCCCCGTCTGTCAATTTGCGGGTGTTGTGGCGATGATCAAACTCCGCCAGATAAAGCGGCAAATGCTGTTCGCTGACATGGTGAAAAGTCCCGATCACTCCGCGCTTTAGCAAACTGAAAAATCCCTCGACTCCGTTGGTTGTCACGAGCCGGTTTTTCTCACGCCTGACATATTCCTTCGCGCTGTGCTTGACGACGTGATGATTGAATTTCGGTTCAAGGCCGCGATAGCCGTAATGGTCATCGGTGTTCACGTCGGAGCAGATTTGCACGTTGTCTTTGACGACTTGTTTCAAGTTGGCTCCGGTGACGTGCCGCATGACTTGGCTGCGAACCCGTCCGCCGCGTTCAAGCAAGGCGACGACCGGGGTTTTCTTCACCTTTGAGCCGCGCCCGACGCCCTGCTGTTTTCCGCCGACGTAGGTTTCATCTACCTCAACCGTGCCGGAAAGTTTGTCGTTAAAAATTGGGTCGCGCAACGCATGGCGGATGCGATGTTGCATAAAAAGCGCGGTGCGGTAGCTGCCCAAGGCCAAGATGCGTTGTAATTGCAGGGATGAAATTCCTTTTTTAGATGCGGAGTTCAGATAAAAAGCGACAAGCCACTTGCGGAGCGGGATATGGCTGTCCTCAAAAATCGTGCCGATGGTGGACGTAAATTGCTTGTCGCACTTGCCGCATTGATACAGACCGGCGCGGATTTGTTTTTCCTTGTTGGCTTCAATTTTCCAGATGGATTTTGCATCGGCATTTGCAATGCGGGCAGACCGCGCCGTGCGGCCAGTGAATCGCTTCCCAATACTCGCGGGCGGCTTCATCGGTGGCAAATCGTTGCATGATCTGGTCAAGCGTCAAATCATCTGGCGTTGGTAACAAATTCGTTTTCATGCCTCAACTTTCGCACAACTAGAAACCTTTGTCAAGTGCATAATCCCGAAACTTTTCCGAGGCCAAAGCTCAACTACTCATCGCTGGAGAACTAAATCTACCAAAATAGGTTAATGAAAATTTGGATAGCCGCCGACGTCGTGCCGATTCGAATGTGAGTGAAAAGCAAAAGCCAAGGACGGTTCCACCTTATGTCGTCGCATGATTCGTACCGCACTGATTCCAAACGGTAACAGCAGCAAAATGCTGGCAACGATGGTGGAAGGTTCCATGACTGAACCGACGACATGGTTGGTGAGTTTACAATTGCCGTAAATGTCACATTCCATCTGTTTTTGAGTGATGCGGCAGTCAATTGGATCGGTTCCATTCCAGCCGGAAAGGTTCCAAACGTATGAACCTTCGTCGCCACACTTGACAATTAAACACGTCGCGCCGGCCAAATCCCCACCGCCATAGTTAATCTTCGTGAGGCTGGGTGAAGGAGTGTATGAATATTTCAGGAGCCCATCCTGTTTTCCATTGCTTCTAAACTGGCAAAGCAACGAACCTACTTGTGATGAATTGATGCCACAAACCGAAGCGATTTGGCTGGCGGATGGGTTTGTCGTCCCGCTGAAATAAGTTGCCGCTGATAAATCAAGCACCCAATTTGCCTGCGCATCAGCAGCCAATAAACAGACTGCAGAAATCACTGCTAGAATTGCCACCGTGCTTTTAAAATTGTTGACGTAATTTATTTTCATGAATCCTTGCGGCTTCATCCAAGCTCTGTAGAAAAACTGTAACTTATTTCAGTTCGCTTCTACAATGCAGTGTCGGGACAAGCCTGCTCGCTTTTGAGACATGGGCTGGCTGGGCGCAATTGCCTTTCGTCTGGGGTTCGTCTGTGTCATTCTCCGGCCGTGACGCGCACGGAAAAACTGCTTGCCGAACTCATAGCTCTGCCGAGCGTTAATCCCGCTTTTTTGGCCGTCCGCCATCCCCGGGCCGGTGAAAAAAATGTCGCCGATTTTCTGGCGGTCACCGCCGCCCGCGCCGGGCTGGAAGTGGAACTGCAAAAAGTTTTGCCCGGGCGTTTCAATATCGTCGTCCGCCTGCTGCCGCGTGGCAAAATCAAACAAATCGTGCTGCTCGCGCCCCATTTGGACACCGTGGGAGCGGACGGAACGCAATTCATTCCTCGGCGAATAAATGGCCGGCTCCATGGCCGCGGCGCCTGCGACACCAAGGGTTCGGTCGCCGCCATGCTCACCGCGATGAGCGAACTGGCGGAATCCAAATTGCGCCCGCTGGAAACGGAGATTGTCTTTGCCGGTTTGATTGACGAGGAGCATGCCCAGGCCGGCTCCCGCGCCTTGGTGGCCGGCGGCTTCAAGGCGGACCTCGCCATCGTCGG
>Ga0302281_10001987_pt1 | contig 14701 bp, 10 predicted proteins | sample III_Fen_E1_2_FD_198762 | JGI IMG/M metagenome (GOLD analysis project Ga0302281, IMG submission 198762) | Peat permafrost microbial communities from Stordalen Mire near Abisko, Sweden - III_Fen_E1_2 | ecosystem: Environmental > Terrestrial > Soil > Wetlands > Permafrost | place: Sweden: Abisko...
CCAGCAGCGTCAGATCATGGACGAATATCTCCGTCCAGTACCGCTTCTGCCCGGACTCCTTGTCATCCCAGGAGCGCGTCTGGATCTTGCCCTGGATGAACAGTTGCGTGCCCTTGCTCACATAATCCCGCACGATCTCCGCGGTCCGGCCGTAAGCGACCAGGTTGTGCCACTCGGTCCTGTCGGACCAATTGCCTTGACGGTCCTTCTCCCGGTCGGTGGTCGCGAGAGAAAAGTTGACGGCGAGCGTGCCGCCCGGTGTAGTTCCGACCTCGGGATTCTTGCCTACGTGCCCGAGCAGAAATGTCCTGTTGACGCTCTTTGCCATGGTGGTTGTTCCTTTCCTAGTGGTCTCGGTTGCGTACATGGTCGAGAGCCACAGCTTTCGTGACCTCGACATACGTTCCGTCGGAATAGCGGTAGAACCGCTGGCCGTCCGCACTGATGTTGAGATAGCGGCGCGTGAGCCAGTGCTTGTACAACTCGATCTCCCCAGCTCGGCCCATGTACATAAAGTTCTCCAGCTCGCAGGCCGGAAGTACCAGCTCAAGCGGGGCCCAGTTCGGCTCACCAACTGTGATTGCGAATTCGGTGGGACGCGTCATGGTCTCAATCCTCCAGCTGTCACTTGAACCATAACCTTGCCTTTCGTGGAAGCATATCTTTGCCGCCTTTCCAATCTCTGTCAAATGAATCAAGGCCCCACCGTGGGCATCCCTCCGAGGGTGGAAGCATATCTTTGCCGCAAATTCTGATTTGAGGGGGCTTTTTGCTGCGACGATTACTTGTTTGATCCCTACATCGGAAGCTGCTGCAGAAACGAATTGATCACCACGAAGGTATGTGCGTATACTTACGCACATACATGAAAGCGAAACGACCAGAGACAGACAGCTTGATGCAAGCACGGTTCAGTAAAGCGTTGCAGGATTTGTGGCCGGTGGCGAGCGGGTCCCTATCTTTGAGAAAGAGCCCCTGCGTACGCGATAAGTGCCAGGCATGCCTTGCAAACGAGGGCCACAGGAGCCATGTGCTCTATGGAAAGACCGGAAACAAAAGGTTTTCGCTTTATGTCCCGGAGAGGCTCGTCCCTCAAGTTCGGACGGCAATACGGAGTGGTAAGCGGCTACAGGAACTGATCGGCGAAGCCGGAGTGTTGTATGTGAAAGGTCTCAAGGAGCAAAGCAAGGAGGATAGCCAATAGGGAGGTGGGGCCACATGATGAGCCAAGAAGAATTGGCATCTTGGTACGAGCGGGTAAATCTTTCTCAGGCAGCACGGTCTTTGGTTGATCGCATCCGCGCGTCGCCGCCAGTGCGGCGTGTACGGTCCGGTCGCTCGAATGTCTGTGGTCGGTATCCAAGCCGAAAGATGGGTGTAACCATCCAATTTGAAAGTCATCATGTCGAACTGGCAGCAATTTACGAAATGGAACACAACCCCGATGTCCTCGAATACTATGATCAGCCAACGTCGTTAAAGCTTGAGTACAGAAGCGCAACTGGGAGGAGTGTGAGCGCTTTGCACACTCCGGACTTCTTTATTATCAGAAGATATGGAGCCGGCTTTGAGGAGTGGAAGACAGAAAATGATCTTCTGGGGCTTGCCAAGGAAAAGCCCAACCGCTACCTTTTCAGTACTGAGAGCGGAGGGATCTGTCCACCAGGAATCGCCCAAGCATCAAACCTCGGGCTATCTTATCGTGTTCGGTCCGACCAGGAAATAAACTGGACGTATCAGAGAAACATTCATTTTATTGCAGACTATGTGGGCGACAATCCGCAGGTAGTTAGCGATCACGTCCGCTACGCAGTTAAAAATTGGATTGCCACCGACTCTACGCAGACACTTGCTGACCTATTGACGCTGAGCGACGGTGTCGCGAGCCACGACGATATCTATTCCCTCATTGCGCAGGGAGACATCCACGTTGATCTTTCGTCGGCCCTGCTCGTTGAGCCAGATTCCGTTCGCCTGACGACGGTCCAACACTGCCCTTCGCTCTCGCTTGCGGTTCCCGTGATTGTTGATCGATCACGGGAAAATGTTTCAGTTGTCGCTGACACGGTACGGCTCCAAGCAGGACCTGATGCTTTAGCTGAAGCTGTACGCCGGCGCGCGGCGATCTATGCACATCTATCTGGCAGAAATTGTGAGCCGCATGTGCCAGATCGCACAATACGATATTGGCTGCGTAGCTTTCGACTTGCGGAAACGCTGTACGGCGACGGCTTTGTCGGGCTGTTGCCGAGACATCATCAGCGAGGGAATCGGAATGCAAAACTACCCGAAAAGACTCGCGCACTCATTGCGCAGTTTATAGATATGGATTATGAAACCCTCAAGCAGAAGCGCAAGTTCCATGTATATGCCGCTCTGCTACGCGCTCGCGAAGCTCATGGGACCCAGGCACCCAGCTATAGGACATTTTCTGAAGAGGTAAACCGCAGGCCACAACACGAACTGTTGTTGCGAAGAAAAGGGCGCCGCGCCGCCTATTCCCATGAACCACCCTATATGGAACTCGCGCTCACGACACCACGGCACGGCGAATGGCCATTTCACATTTGCCACATCGACCACACTGAACTCGATGTGGAGCTCCTGTGCTCCGCGACGAATTGCAATCTTGGTCGGCCATGGCTGTCCATACTCAGCGACGCTTTTTCGCGGCGGCTATTGGCGGTCTTTCTGTCTTTCGATCCGCCCAGCAACCGATCCTGCATGATGATTCTTCGTGAATGTGCTCGCCGTCATGGACGACTTCCAGGGACACTCGTTGTCGATGGCGGGAAGGAGTTCGAGAGCATCTACTTCGAAACCCTTCTGGCTCGTTATGAATGTGCAAAGAAGAGTCGGCCTCCTGCTCAAGCCCGTTTCGGATCGGTCTGTGAAAGGCTGTTCGGAACAGCCAGTTCTCAATTTGTCCCGCTTCTAGCTGGGAACACGCAAATCATGAAAGATGTACGAATTACGACCCGCTCTGTCAATCCAAAGAAACACGCGATTTGGACTCTGGAGCGATTGTCTCGCCGGCTTTGCGAATGGGCATATGACATCTATGACAACACTCCTCATTCCGCGCTTGGTCAAAGTCCGCGCGAGTATTTCGCGCAAGGTATTGCGCGGGCGGGGTACAGATGCCACCGGACAATTGCCTATGACGCCGAATTCCAAATGATGACATTGCCTACAACAGATAGGGGGACAGCACTCGTTTCCGCCGGCAAAGGCGTGAAAGTTCATCACCTTCACTACTGGTCGAACGCCTTCCGTGACCCACGTGTGGAACAGACGCGAGTTCCGGTTCGTTACGATCCATACGACATCGGAGTCGCCTACGCATATGTCGGAAACCGCTGGGTCGTTTGCGATTCAGAGCACCATGCAACGTTCCGGGGCCGCTCCGAACGGGAAGTTCTGCTCGCAACAGCGGAATTGCGCAAGCGCATGCAAAATCACTCCCGGCATTTGCCGCTGACGGCCAGAAGGCTTGCGGACTTCACTGAATCGGTTGAGTCCGAGGAAGCATTCTTGCTCCAGCAGAGGAGGGATGCCGCGTTGAAATGCATTCATTCTGGCAGAGCTGAACTTACAGAATGCGGAGAGCCAACGCCTCAACCGGACGCCAACGGACATTCTGACATGAGCGCAGAAGAAAACCTCGAACGGATGCCGTGGTGCAGCAGCTTAGTTCCAGAAGAATATGAGGTATATTGAGATGACTGCGTCCGGCGCTCCTACCACCGTGATGAAGGGTTCCGCAGCCATCCGTCTGGAATATTTCAGGTCGTTCACTATGGCTCATCCGCTTCTCAAAGAGGTAGATCTCGCCCTGAGAGAGGCCATTCAGGAACCCGCCGGAGCATCGTTAATCTTTGTTTACGGGCCAACCGGAGTTGGTAAAACGACGCTGCGTACCCCCGTCGAAAATCAGCTGAAGGAATCTCTGATTCCTCTCCTGCAACAGGACCCAGGACGTGCCTCTGTCGTTAGCATCGAAGCCGCGGCCCCAGATTCAGCGCAGTTTAGTTGGAAAGACTACTACAAAAGAGCACTGATGGCGTTGGAAGAGCCTCTCATAGGCAAGAAGATCAAATACTCGATCCGAGGTCTGGATCGGGATATTTCTGGGAGGCTGATCGTTGATGGCCGCACGGTAGGCCTGGAGCTAAGGCACGCTGTGGAGAATACCTTGGCTCATCGGCGACCTGCCGCATTCTTTGTTGATGAGGCGCAGCACCTAACAAAGGTGCGTGGGGGCCGCAAATTGCACGACCAACTGGACTCAATAAAGTCTTTGGCCAGTTTGACCGGCACTGCTCATGTGCTCATTGGGACGTACGAGCTGTTGCCCTTTCGGAACCTTAGCGCACAACTGAGCCGACGAAGCATAGACGTTCACTTTCGGCGCTATCGGGCTGAAAATCAAGAAGACTACTCTTCGTTCCGCAGCGTGCTCTTCACCTTTCAACGGCATCTGCCACTATCTGGCGATTCGGAACTGCTCAAGCATGTCGACTTCTGTTATGAACGGTCCGTCGGATGCGTCGGAGTGCTGAAGAACTGGCTCATTCGGGCTCTTTCTGTTGCGTTGTTGAACAACTCGCCCTCGATAACGACACAGATTCTTGAGCGCACTGCATGGTCGGTTGAACAATCGGAACGTATGGCGAGAGAGGCCCTGGAAGGCGAAGCTTCCCTTGCCACGACAGATGAATCGCGTAACCGGCTGCGCCGATTACTCTCTCTCAATTTGGCCATGCCTTCCGCCGTTTCCCCATCAAACAGGAATCCGCCGATAGCGAATAGGAGACCAGGGTGGGAAGACGCAAACCAATGCGTGATCGTATCGGGATTTCCGAGGGAGTGTGCCATGCAACTTGATCAGCAAGAGAAAGAATTTGAATCGTGGGATCTCAGCGAACCCGCTGTGCCGCCCCGAAGCAAGTGCTTCCATCTTCAGCCCATGGGTTTCGGAACTGGATATGTGGAGTGCCTGACCAGTTACTTTAGCCGATTGGCAGTCGAGCATTCTGTCTCGGCAGGAGCCTTAACACACCGAATCATGATTCCGCGCAATGCAGGTAAACGCAATATGTTTTCTTGCGCGGTTAGCTGTCGGGTTTCACGGCTACGGTGCCCCACGTCAGGGATCAACAGCCTTGGAAGCATGGCCGCTCGATTTGCTTCTGTCGTCGAGGAACTGACGGGGAGATCGGATCTTCACTACCTGACTATGCTCACATGGAGAGAGCTGCTTCCTCCACAACTGCTAACACGCGGCATGGGTGCCTGGTGCCCTCACTGCATAAACGAATGGCGAGAAACTGGCCGTTCAGTCTACATACCCCTGCTGTGGACGCTTGAGATAGTCAAACATTGCCCGCTGCATCAGAGCCCCCTTCAACTGATGTGCCCTCATTGCAAGGCGCCTCAGCCTTTCATTGCGCAACTGTCCCCCAACGGATTCTGCGCCCGCTGTAAGAGATGGCTTGGCAAGGCCGTTAGGGAGAGCGGCCTTGATCAGTTTTCCGTGTTGCGACCTGAGTCAAGCGATTGGGAGATCTGGGTGGCAAGAGAAATGGCAGGTACGATCGAAAGATCGTTCGGATCTCCCGTCCGCCTGAAAAAGGATACGCTTTCAGAAATCATTCGAACTGGAGTTGCGGCGGAGGGTTTCTCCGACTTTGCGCGCCTTTTGGGAGTGAGTACTGCGCCCATTCAGTCATGGCGATTAGGGAAGAGTTCTCCCATGCTGCCGGTCTACGTACGCCTAGCCCGCGTGTTCCGCCTGCCACTCTCTGACCTGCTAACGAACCGGGTGATGTCCCGGCTCGTAGTCGATACAAGCGACGTTCTCTATTGGAGAGCTATACGGATTACAACACCGGTCGTCTTCGACCCCGTCAAGGCAAAATATCGCATTGAAGAAGCACTCCGCGCATCACCCCCACCGTCTTTCGGCGTGTTCAGAACCCGTCATCGATATCATGATTCGACGTTGAAGAAACATTTTCCGAAACTTTGCGACCGATTGGTAAAACGTAACCATGACTACCGGACAGCGGTGAGTGCCAAGCGTCTTGCAGACCGATTATCGGAATTTCGAAGCATTGCATATCGGTTCCATGAGCAGGGGCGAGATCCCGTCTTGAATCACATCATGAAGCAATTGTCTGTGCGGAAGGGGCTCGAGCACAAAGTAGCTCGAGATTTCCTTACAAAGATCAAAATCGAGATTAAAGCTCGTGAGGCAAAGCGCAAAGCGTCTACCCTGATTGCTAGGCTCTAGGGGCGAGCCTTCTGGGTTGAACCGCGGATCGATCGATCAGCTGCGACGGCGGCCTCAGAGTGTCCGACAAGCCCGCTCTATTGGGAGCATTCAAATAAGCCTACCGCGGTCTCAGCGGTAGAGCTTCGCTGCCGGCAATCACTGCTTTGCGTGCAACTTGGTTGTATCCGATGGCCTTGGCTTCAGCCTCGATCGCGTTCAGGTGTGCACGGCCTTCCGCCGTTTGCCCCGCTTTCATTTCGAGTTCCGCCAGCGCAAGGCGCGCATCGAGTTCAATCAGTCGATAGCCCAATTCGCGCGACTTGGCGACGACCTCAGCAAGCTCCTTACGCGCTGCAATCCCTGCCGCGGAGTGGGCGACGTCTTTCTGGGCGGCGACAACGCGGAAATCGTCGATAGCAACTGCCCATCGCGTCTTTGGATTTTGACTTTTTGCGGCTAGAGACCGCATGTGTTGCATTGCTTCTTTTGCCGCTGCCGCTTTGCCCTCCGCTAGCAGGGCACGGAAGAGGATGCTCCAAGCATCGATCTCATCGTCGCGCGCCTGCTGTTTCTGAAATACATCGATGACCATCCGCACGGCCACCTCCTGATCCTGTGGCGAGCGGCCCTCCTCCAGCGAAAGTTCCGCTAGCTCTAGCTGCGTTTCGGCTATCGTGATCTTTTCTCCTGCTGAGGACCGAATGGCCAACGCTCGATCAAACATCTTGCGCGAGCCGGCAAAGTCGGCCTCTTGTAGCAGCAAGTCGCCCAGACTCCACATCGAATAGGCTTGGGCAGATCGATCTCCGTTCTTCTCCCAGATGGCGAGGGCTTGTTCGAATCCTTGCTTGGCGCCGGCAAGGTCTCCCTGCAACTCATGCACACTCGCGATGTTGTAACTTGCGATGGCAATACGACCGGTATCCTCACGATCCAGTTCCTGCGACTCCTCATAGAGCTGGAGTGCCTGACGCAGGTCCCCTTGTTCGAGTCGTTCGTCGGCGATGTTCGTGAGAGCCTTCGACTGAGCGTTCTTACTGTCCAAGAGCCGAAAACCGGCCAATGCCTGGCGGTACATTTTCTCGGCAGTGGCGGGATCGCCCTGTGCCTCATAAACCAAGCCAAGATTGTTCAGCACGATGGCTGTGCCGGATTCCGATCCAATCCCGCGGAAGATGCCGAGCGCCTGCTGGTACAAGTGAATGGACTCGGGTGCATCCCTCCGGGAAATAGCATCGGCCCAGGTTCGTAAAGAGCGGGCTTCCCCCTCCCGGTCCCCAGTTGCAGCGAAAATGTCCTTAGCCTCCCGACAGGCGGCAATCGCACTCTCAATCTGCTCCATATTTTCGAAATTCCAACACTGGCCCTGCCGTGCGCGCGCCAGGATCAGGCGGGATCCTTCCGCGTCCGCTTTCTCCGCAGCTCGCGATAGTGCCTGCTCTTGGTGCTCATAGTCGCTCAGCGCACCTCTTGCTTCCGCCTCCTGAAAGTCGATCCGTGGATCGTCGGACGCCGGAGGCGCGAGCTTGCGCAAAGACTCGATGGTAGCCAGGGCATCGTGCGCCTTGCTCCCGCGAGCCTGCACATCCGCCAGATTCAATCCGTAGTCGAGGTTGTCGGGAAACAAAGTGAACAGCGTGCGATAGACATTGATAGACTGCTCGTATTCATGGTCGATGTCGCGATAGCGGCCTTCCACCAACAGCTTTTCTTCGAGAGAAAGGTCGGCGGACAAGTCGTAGGCTTGCCGGGCTTCCGACTGAGCTTTCTTATCGTTGCCCAGTCGCGACCAGGCCTCGGCCAGCGCTGAGTGGGCTAGGGCGAACTTCGAATCGGAGGCGATAGCCTGCCCCAGAAGAATGCGGGCTTCCAGGGCATCGAAGACGCGCAGCCGGGCGAGCCCCTCCGAATAAAGGCGGGCGGCCTCGCGATTGGCAGGCAACGAGGCGCGAACGCTCACCGCTTCCACGGGGGAAACCTCTTCCACGCCAAGCTTCTCGCGCAACTGCGAGCCCGCCCGCGAGACCAAATCAAACAGTTCCGCCTCGTTTCCAATTACAGCGACATCAGCTATTGTTTCTCCGGCGGCCGTATCCTGAAGCCTCAGGTCGAGCCGGATGCGGGTTGCAGGTTCATTGCCCAAGGCAGTGTAGGAGCCAAGCACAACCAGGTCGCTATCCAGATTCTTCTTCAGCCGTGACAGCGTGTCTCGCGAGAGACTGTCGGCATCCGCAAGAGGCAGTTCGAGTTTGGTTCGGGCAATGTCTTCTCCTGAAACCAACCGCAGCTTTTCGCCGGCCACCAGTTCCGTGGTCAGCATCTCCGCCAGGGCTGTGGATATCCAAGCCTCCTGCGGGCGGCCCGACAGGTTGCGAAAGCCGAGAACTGCGATGGAACGGCGGTGCGGCAGCGGCGCTGCGGCAGCAACTCGTTCTGTCTGCGCGGGTGACGCACTTGCGCGTACTTTCTTCCAGACGTAGGTCCCAATCGCAAGAATTCCGGCCACGGCCAAAATCGCGGCCACAAATATCAGCGCTGGGCTGCGAAAGCCCAGTGGGTATTTCGATTTCTTCTCTTCGGCATTGGCGTTGGGCTGGATGACAGCAGGAAACGATTCCTCAAAAACGACCTGAAAGTGTTCGCGCGTGCGCTGGACCAGAAGATTCCCAGTCCCGTTTTCCGTCCGGTTATCGGGAGGCCCGTCGGCCGTTGGCACCCTCTCAACCCTGGCCGCAAACTGATAACCCCGGCCTGGGACCGTCACGATGCATTCTGACCGGTCTCCAAGCGCCCGGCGCAGAGACGAGACTTGCTGGGTAAGGTTGCCCTCTTCCACAAAAGACTCTGGCCAGACGGTTTTGAAGATTTCTTCCTTGGTAATTACGCGTCCGGGGTTGTTTACCAGGTAGATTAGGACGTCGAATGCCTTCGGATAAAGCTGGATCGGCGTTCGGTTACGCGAAAATCTCCGGCTGGAAGGATCCAGCTCAAAGTCGTCGAATCGATAGATCTGTTCTTCTGTCAACGACATACAAGACTTTCATCTTTTTTCATAACGTTTTTGGAATGTTTTCACACCGATTCAGGACACTCGATCCCCGACTGCGCTCTAGTTGCGATCAAGCAGTTCACCGGGACACCCGACTACCCCGTTTGTCAGGAGCCTGAATGAAGATCGATCCCCGTCGAGCACCGCTGGCAGAGGCAGCAGCACACCAAGAAGATAGCACACCGGAAATTGAAGCAGGACAGGGGCTGATGGTGCATCGGCGAACGACAGTAACGATCGAGCGGGAGACGATCTCAATCCTCGTGCGCCGGACTGTGGCGGAGGTCGCCGTGGCCCAGAACGCAAGTGCGGAAAACGTCTCAGAAACGCCAGAGAAGCTCTTGCCAGCAACGATGCCGGACGATACCAACGGAGACAAAACATGAACCCAATCCAAAAAGCGAAACCATTCCAGGCATCAATATTCGTACCCAGGTTCGTGTCCACCCCTCGCCCAGTCCCAAACTCAACCAAGGAGAAAACGGAAATGAAATCCATAATGAAGCAGCGCAATTCGCGGTTCCAGAGCTCGCTGGCAGGCGTGTGCAGCTTTCTCCTCTTGCTTTGCGCCGGCCAGGCCGGCCTTGGTCAGCAGGGGGGGCCTGCGAAGCCGGCGGCGACGGCCGCGGTCGTAACCCTCGCCACGGCTGGCACGGCCATCGCAGCGGCAAGGCCTCTCGCGGCCATGGCCGCTGGTCAGAGGAACGAGCCCTCCCAGTCTGCCACTCGTGGCAAGTCGGGCGACGGGAACGATGAAGGAATCAAGGTGCATGGCCACTGGACCATCGACGTGAAGAATCCGGATGGCACTCTGGCCCACCACCACGAGTTTGAGAATTCGCTCCAGTTGGAAGGAGCGGCAACCATCATCCAGCTAATTACCGGCGTTGACGTGCCAAGCGACATGGCGATCGGCGTTACCAGCCCTGCCGGCCAGACACCGCCGTGCGGCCCCTCGTCTCAATCCATTTGCCTCATGGTCCGGTCATTGAGCGATGATCCCGGAAATTCATTTTGCACCAGCAGCGCGGTCTGCTCCGTAAACCTGACATCCGCCACCACCCTTACATCTCAGCCTTACACCCTCACCTACTCGGGCAGTTTTGTGGCAAGCGAGGCGGGGTCGATCACCGGGGTTGAGAGCATCCTAGGAACGTGCAATCTGGCCCCAGCCATTTCTCCGGAGACAACTTCGCCGGCCACCTGCACCTCGGCAACCGGATTCCCCCCCACGGGATCCGCCTACGGCTTCGCCTATTTCAGCGCCACCACCATCAGCGCGGTGGCTGTGTCCGCCGGCCAGATCGTTCAGGTCTCGGTGGCCTTCACTTTCTCATGATGAATGGAGCGAGTTCATCGCGGACAAAAACCATGATCGAGACCAAAACAACGACGACAGCACGGGTGCCGAGATCACGTATGGCGCCAAATTCAGCACAGGAGCAGAACAAAATGATTTCCAGAATGAATCATCTGAATTCGAAGCAGCACAATTCGCAGTTCCAGAACTCATTGGCAGGCGCTTGCGGCATGCTCCTGGTGCTCTGCGCAGGACAGGTTGGCGTTGCCCAGCAGGGCGCGCCAGTGAAGCAGGCAGCCACGGCTACCATGGCCACCGGGCAAGCTCCCGCCGCTACCGCCAATCCCATCGCTGCAAAGTCTTCCGCGGCACAGGCAAGTTCGGAAGAGAACGAAACCTCGGAATCTGGCAAGAGCAGCGACGGAGGGATCAAGATCCATGGCCATTGGGTCATAGACGTCAACAATCCGGACGGAACGATCGCCGATCACCGCGATTTTCAGAACTCGCTTGTCATCGGGCAGGGAGACGGTCTCCTAGTTGGATTGCTCTCCGGCTATCTTGTACCCGGTGATCTCGCAATTAACCTGCAAGGCACTGCCTGCACCTCGGGAGGACTATCCGGATGCAATATCGTTGCACAGAACCCGTCGCCGGCGGGGCAGCCTGGTGCATTCCTTTGCTATATCCAGGATATATGCAGCCCATCGCTTACCTACAATGTCGTTCTCGCCCCAAACAGTGGGAGCACTTCCATCATCCTGTCTGGAACCATCTATACGGTCGTCACGGGAACGATTTCGACGGTGGGGACGGCTTTTAACGCCTGCGACTCGGTGAACGGATATGTTCCGGGCCCCAGTACGTTTGTCGCCCCAACCAAGCCGTCGACCGTTGCCCCGGCCAGTTGCATCGGCGCCCCCACGAGCATTTCCGCGATTATCGCTTTACTTACGCAAACAAGTAACTTTACGCCGCTCCAGGTTACCAACGCGAATCAGACCATCAAGGTCACAGTCTCTATTACCTTCGCTTGATTCATGTGCCAGGTCCGCCGCGGCAAGGTTCATTCGCCCATAGGAATCCGTCGCCCAAATCCATCTCCGGAGAGAACCGAAATGAAACCCAAAATGATGAAGCGCAATTCGCAGTTTCAGAAGGCTCTGGCCGGCGCGTGCAGCATCCTTCTCATGCTCTGCGCCGGGGAGTACAGCCTCGCGCAGCAGAGTGCGCCCGCGAACCCCTCCGCGAGTTCCTCCGCAAACGGGGCCGTCGCGGCAACCCGCGCCGTTGAAGCCATTCCGCAGGCCAATCCGGCTTCCGCTACAACGCTCCCTGGCGCACTCAGCAGCCCCATTGCGCGGATGCGCCTGGGATCTCCAATGTTCAAAGAAATGAGCGAGACGGCAGCTTCGGGCCAGGCCGGAGACGCCCAGCAGGGTATCAAGGTGCATGGCCATTGGGTCATCGACGTCAAGAACCCGGACGGCACACTCGCGACTCACCGCGAGTTTGAAAATTCGCTTACCGGCAGCAACCAGGGGCAGCTTCTCCTCGGCGGATTGCTCTCCGGATACTACGTAGCCGGCGATTACGCCATTGAGCTTGGAAGCGGTATCTGCGCACCTGCGGGAAGTTGCGACATCGTTGCTTCACAAACGGGACAGCCGGGAAGTTACCTTTGCTCACAGAATCAATGCAGCGCGACGCTCAAATACGCCGTCAGCTTTTTCCCAGCGAACAGTATGGTGATGAGCGGTTCCGTCACCGCGGGCACTACAGGGACGCTTGACGAGGTGTCGACTGTCTATAACGTCTGTGACAACACCAACGGTTTCACCGGCGGCCTCACTCCTGTCCTGCCAACCAGCCCGACGACTTTTACTCCGGCCCAATGTGTCGGCGCCAATGTTTCTGCATTCATCACCTACTTCACCAGTACGACTGTCACTCCGTCCATCAGCATCACCCAAGGCCAGTCGATCTCCGTCACGGTCACCATCACCTTCTCCTGACGCATGGGACAACCTCGCATAGCCACGTTGCGTTCACACAGCCGCTCGCGCCGGGTGCGGAGCGGAAGCCGCCGATCCGTGCGGCAACCGATACCTCCACCTCCGTTGGCATTAGGAGCCTCTATGGGAACTCGATCCAGCGGCAGATTGCCCATCCCGTCGCCCTTTTTCGTTCGGGTTTTCTGCGTAGGTGCGTGGCGCATCTGGAGTCTGGGCGCCAGGAGATCGAAAAGGAAGAAAACGATGCTGCCGATGTTTGGTTCTCAAAACGCGACTCATTCCCGAGTGTGGGGGCCGTTCGGAATCGCTTTCCTCTGCATCTGCCTGCTTTCAGCATTTGCCATTCCGCCCGCGGTGCAGGCTGGGCAAAACCAGTGGACCTGGGTCAGCGGAAGCAACCTGCCAAACCAACCCGGCGTGTACGGCACGCTGGGTACCCCCGCCGCTACGAACGTGCCTGGATGGCGAACTGGCGCGGCAAGCTGGACCGACAACAGCGGTAATCTGTGGCTCTTCGGCGGCGTAGGTTTAAGCTCCAACTTTGCAGGCACTCTCAACGACCTGTGGGAGTTCAATCCCTCAACCAGCGAATGGACGTGGATGGGCGGAAGCGACACGACCGGCCACGCAGGTGTCTATGGAACGCGGGGTGTGTCTGCGGCCGCAAACATACCTGGAGCCCGCTCGCCGGCTTCGAGCTGGACCGACAACAACGGCAATTTCTGGATGTTTGGGGGCTATGGCTACGATATCGACGGAAACGCAAACAGCCTGAACGACCTTTGGGAGTTCAATCCTTCAACGAAACAATGGACGTGGATAGCCGGAAGCCGCACCAACAGCCAGAACGGGGTCTACGGCACGCTTGGAGTGTTCGCCGCCGCGAACGTGCCCGGAGCCCGCGGTGGCTCGGCGAGCTGGGCCGACAACAGCGGCCACTTCTGGCTCTTCGGAGGCGGGTTCCAAAACGACCTTTGGGAGTTCGATCCCTCCAAGGTCGAATGGGCATGGATGGGCGGCAGCAGCACTGTGCCAGGCGCAGGGTGGGTATCCGGTGTGTATGGCACGTTGGGAGTGCCCGCGGCCGGGAACGTGCCTGGAACGCGCAATTCCGCGGTGACCTGGACCGATGGCAACGGCAATCTCTGGCTCTTCGGCGGTTTAGGCTACGGTACCTCCACATCCATCTACCAGGGCTTTCTAAACGACCTTTGGGAGTTCAATCCAGCGACGAATGAATGGGCATGGATGGGCGGCGCCGACAGTTTCCCTGGCAGCGACGAAACTGCGCCGGGGGTTTACGGCACGCTGGGAACTCCCGCCGCCGGGAACGTGCCTGACGGACGCTCTGACGCGGTGAGCTGGACCGACGCGAGCGGCAATCTCTGGCTCTTCGGAGGCGCATCGGATTCCGGCCCCAATTATCTGTTTTACAACGACCTTTGGGTGTACATTCCTTCGACGAACGAATGGGCATGGATGAGCGGAAGCGACCAACCGAGCCTGTTAGCTTTTGAGGTTTACGGCACGTTAGGCGTTTACGGCACGCTGGGCGTGCCCGCCGCCGGGAACATGCCCGGCAGCCGCGCAGGGGCGTCAAGTTGGATCGATAAAAGCGACAATCTCTGGCTGTTCGGGGGAGACTACTTGAACTCCAACGGCATTTCCACCGACCTCAACGACCTGTGGGAGTATCAGCCGGCCGCGCCCGGCGGAGGCTGTGTCCCCATGGCGTCGCTCACGCCCAGCCCGCTGGCGTTTGGCAACGAGCAGATCGGCAGCACGAGCGCGCAGGCATCGCTCACCCTCTCCAACAGCAGCAACTGTGCGCTCGACAATATCGTTATCAGCTTGAGTGGCGCCGATCCGTCTGACTTCGCCATTGTGCCGGCCTCGAACGCCTGCGGCAGCTCGCTCCCGGCTATATCCAGTTGCTTGATCTATCTCACCTTCACACCGCAGGCGACAGGCTCCCGCTCGGCCACGCTTTCGGTCACGGACAACGCAACCAACTCACCGCAGGGTGCAACCTTGACCGGTACGGGGTTGGCCATTCCGCC